>JAEEGL016980866.1_pt1 | contig 16828 bp, 15 predicted proteins | sample 9134231 | NCBI WGS metagenome assembly JAEEGL01 (sample SAMN16246548, study PRJNA631951) | gut metagenome | biome: gut microbiome; feature: rumen; material: fiber-attached | host: Bos | place: Iran: Karaj | collected 2018-10
GGCGACTACCGCATCCGCGAGGGGGCGGACTTCCCGGATATCGAATTTGAGAAAATAGGAAGATATTGAGATAAAGCCCGCGGCGGCGGGCTTTATCTCAGTGAAAAGAAAAGAGAGAAAAGAGAAGAGAATCGGTAAAAACCGCAAACGGCGCGCCGTTTGCGTTTTTTCATCGTCAACGAACAACTGCCTGGCAGGCAGTTTTCTATTTACGTACCACAGCGGCGAACCAGCCGTTCTCGGTGAGCGAGTCGATCACCTTAAAACCGTTCCGCTCCATCACCGCCGTCACCTCGTCGGCGCGCTCGGTGATGATCCCCGACAGAACGGCGACTCCGTCCGGCGCGAGATAGCGTCCCAGATCGGGAGCCAGACGGATTATCACGTCCGCCACTATGTTCACCGCCGCGAGATCGAAGCCGCCAGGAGGGGGCGTCACGTCGCGGACCAGATCCGACACCTCGCAGGTCACGTTATCCGTGCCATTGAGCGTCACGTTCTCCCGCGCCACGCGGATCGCCTCGGGATCGATATCGCAGGCGAAGCACTTTTCGGCGCCGAGCTTCGACGCGCAGATGGCGAGGATCCCCGAACCGCATCCGATGTCGATCATCCGGTCGCCGGGTTTCAGATACTTCTCGATCAGCGCGGCGCAGAGCCGGGTGGTCTCGTGAGTCCCCGTGCCGAACGCCATACCTGGATCCATAAGGATCACCGCGTCGTCCGGCTCCGGCGTGAAGTCTTCCCACACCGGAACGATAACCACGTGCTCGCCGGTCCTTATGGGGTGGTAGTACGCCTTCCATGAGTTCGCCCAGTCGTTCTCCTCCAGCGCCTCGCACGCGATCTCGTGCTCCACGCCAAGCTCGTGAAGCCTTGCCGAAAGAGACGACACGACTTCGGGAGTAAACTTCGATTCCGGCAAAAAGATCGAGACGGAGACGCGGGTCCTGTCGGCGTTCAGTATACTCTCGTCGATGAGATCGCCGTACACACCGTCAAGCAGGTCCTCGATATCCGAGTAGTCCTCCACCATGATACCGTTGTCGATCATCTCCATGACCGCAGACACGGTGTCGAGGTGTTCCCTCTTCGCCGTGACTTTTATCTGAGTCCACTTTCCGTTGTCTTCCACTTCGGTCACGCGCCTCCGTTATTTGAACAGTTTCCTGAACAGCTTCGATTTTTTCGAGTAGTTGTTCTCTCCGCAGGAGTCCGCGAACTTTTTCAGGAGCTCCTTCTGCGCGGATGAGAGGTTCTTCGGCACCTCCACATTCACGGTGAAGTGGAGATTGCCGCGGCTCTTCGAGTTGACGTACTTCACGCCCTTCTGACGAAGTGTGAACGTTGTCCCGGTCTGCGTCCCCTCGGGAACGGTGAATTTTTCTTTGCCCTCCAGGGTCGGGATCTCGATCTCCGCGCCGAGAGTCGCCTCCGCGTATGTGATCGGCACCTCGCAGTAGATATCGTTGCCCTCCCTCTCGAAGATCGGGTGCGGACGGACGTTCACGTATATGTTCAGATCGCCGGGGCCGCCGCCGTTCCTGCCGTCGCTTCCCTGCCCGCGGAGCGCCACGGTCTGTCCGTCGTCGATGCCCGCGGGGATGTTGACCTCCAGTTTCTTCGATACACGGACGTATCCGTTTCCCCGGCAAGACGCGCACGGTTTCTCAACGATCTTACCGGTCCCGCGGCAGTTGTCGCAGGTTTTAGTCGTTTGCATAACTCCCAGAGGGGTGCGCGTCTGGACTCTCACCTGCCCCTTGCCTCCGCAGTTCGGGCACGTCTTGGGTGTTGTCCCTTTTTCCGCGCCCGTTCCACCGCACTCGGAGCATTTTTGTACTCTGTTATAGTTGACCTCCTTTTTGACGCCGAAAACGGCCTCTTCAAAGGAGAGAGTCAGCCGCACGTTCACGTCGTCGCCGCGAACGGGGCCGTTCCTCCGGGCGGACGAGCCGCCCCCGAAGAAGTTGGAGAACAGATCGGAGATGTCGAATCCGAAATCGCCGAAGCCGCCGAACCCAGCGCCCGCGCCCGCCGCCGGGTCGAAGGCGTCGTGGCCGTACTGGTCGTACTTCGACCGCTTGTCGGGGTCGGAGAGGATCTCGTACGCCTCGTTGATCTCCTTGAACTTCTGCTCCGCATCCTTGTCCCCCGGGTTCACGTCGGGATGGTACTGCTTCGCCAGCTTGCGGTACGCTTTCTTTATGTCATCCTCCGAAGCGTTCTTCTGAACGCCCAAAACCTCATAATAATCCCGTTTTTCCTGTGCCATTGGCTTGTCCTTTCAGCGTGGGATCTATTCCTCAAAACGCCCCGCAGGGAGCGACAGTCTGATCCTGCCGCTCCCCGGGTTTGATTTTTATTTTAGTCAGTTGCCGCTCTTGTCTTCAAAGTCGGAACTGTAGAAGGTTCCGCCCTGCCCGTCGGGTCCGGCGTTGCCGGACGGTCCCTGCTCGGAACCTGCTCCGCCCTGGGCGCTCTGATCGGCGTAAAGCTTCTGAGCCAGCGGATAGAAGGACTGCTGGAGCGCCTCGGTATCCGCCTTGATAGTGTTGACGTCGTCGCCCTTAACGGTCTCCTTCAGCTTGTCGATCGCGGCGCGAACCGGAGATTTTTCGTCCTCGGTGGCTTTGTCGCCGATATCGGACAGCGATTTCTCGCACTGGTAGATCAGATTCTCCGCCTGGTTCTTCACCTCGACCTTCTCTTTCGCCTTCTTGTCTTCCTCCGCAAACTTCTCAGCGTCGCGGACGGCGCGGTCGATGTCTTCTTTCGACATATTGGTGGAGGAGGTGATGGTGATATGCTGTTCCTTGCCCGTGCCCTTGTCGACAGCCGACACGTTCACGATACCGTTGGAGTCTATGTCGAAGGACACCTCGATCTGCGGAATGCCGCGGGGCGCCGGAGCGATGCCGTCAAGGATGAATCTGCCGAGGGTGGTGTTGCCCGCCGCCATGTCGCGCTCGCCCTGGAGCACGTGGATCTCGACCGAGGTCTGTCCGTCCGCCGCGGTGGAGTAGATCTGGCTCTTCTTCACCGGGATGGTGGTGTTGCGGTCGATGACTCTGTTGAACACACCGCCCATGGTCTCGATACCGAGGGACAGAGGCGTAACGTCAAGAAGGACGAGATCCTTCAGGTCGCCGCCAAGGACGCCGCCCTGGATGGCCGCTCCGATGGCGACGCACTCGTCGGGGTTGATGCCCTTGAAGGGTTCCTTGCCGATGAAGTTCTTGATGGCTTCCTGTACCGCCGGGATCCTGGTAGAACCGCCGACCAGGAGCACACGGTCGATCTGCGACGGCTGAAGGCCGGCGTCGCGGAGAACCTGCTTCGTGGGTTCCATGGTCGCGTCGACCAGCTTCTTGGTCATCTCGTTGAAGGTGGCGCGGGTAAGCGTCGCGTCAAAATGTTTCGGACCCGTGGCGTCCGCCGTGATGAACGGCAGGTTAATGTTGGTCGACGCCATGCCGGACAGTTCGATCTTCGCCTTCTCCGCCGCGTCCTTCAGTCTCTGGAGCGCCATTTTGTCTTTTCTGAGGTCGATACCGGCGTTCTCACGCATGAACTGCTCTGCGATCCAGTCGATGATGATGTTGTCAAAATCGTCGCCGCCCAGACGGTTATTGCCTGCGGTGGCAAGGACCTCGAACACGCCGTCGGATATCTCAAGAAGGGACACGTCGAAGGTGCCGCCGCCCAGGTCGTAGATCATGATCTTCTGGTCGTTCTCTTTATCCATACCGTAGGCAAGCGCCGCGGCAGTCGGCTCGTTGATGATCCTGAGGACCTCGAGTCCCGCTATCTTGCCGGCATCTTTCGTCGCCTGGCGCTGTGCGTCGGAGAAGTACGCCGGTACGGTGATGACCGCCTTGCTGACGGTGGTGCCGAGGTACGCCTCCGCGTCCGCTTTCAGCTTCTGAAGGATCATCGCGGAGATCTCCTGAGGCGTGAAGGACTTGTCGTCGATGGTGACTTTGTAGTCCCTGCCCATCTCTCTCTTGATGCTCATTACCGTTCTGTCGGGATTGGTGATGGCCTGGCGCTTTGCCACCTGGCCGACCATTCTCTCGCCTGTCTTGGAGAACGCCACCACGGACGGGGTCGTCCTCGCTCCCTCGGGATTCGGGATGACGGTGGGCTCGCCGCCCTCGTATACCGCCACGCATGAATTTGTCGTTCCGAGATCTATTCCTATGATCTTTGCCATGATAAAAACTCCTTCCGCCTTCCGGCTCGTAATTTATGTCAGTTCGCCACTTTGACCATGGCGTGTCTTATGACCTTGTCCTTGTACTTGTACCCCACCTGGAGCACCTCGACGATCTCTCCCTCGTCGTAGCTTTCGTCGTCCACGTGCATCACCGCGTTGTGGATCTCAGGGTCGAACGTTTCCCCCGCTTCGCCGAACACGCTGACGCTCATCTTCTCGAGCGTCCCGGGAAGCGAATCGAGGATCAGCTTCACGCCCTCCGCGAACTTTTCGGGATCGGCACCGCCGTATTTCTGCGCGTACATCAGGTTGTCGATGATGGGGAGCAGCCCCGTCAGTGTATCGGCGACCGCGTCGCCTCGTGCCAGCTCGCGATCCTTTTGCGAACGCTTCCTGAAATTGTCGTACTCCGCGAGAACACGAAGGTATCTGTCGTTCAGTTCTTCGATCTTATTCTCGGCGTCGACGAGCTTTTTTTCCGCCGCGTCAAGGGACGATCTCAGCTTTTTCGTGTCCGCGGCCCCTTTCGGATGCGCCTTTTTTTCTTTCTCCGGAGCGGAGGTCTCCCCCGTCTCCGGGACTGCCGTCTCTTCCGCTTCGGTCACGGGATCTTTTTCTTCCATCTTATCATCTCCGTCTTTTGTAATCTCGTTGTCATTCATCGTCGCCGCCGTTTTCGATCAGGTTTGAGATCCCGCTCGACAGATGGTCGATCATGGCGATGACCCGGGAGTAATTCATCCTTGTGGGACCGATTATCCCGATGGCGCCGATGAGATTGTTGCCACGCTTGATGGGCTTGTAAACCAGGGTGGAATTGTCCATCGTCTTGACCTGATTTTCACGTCCGATGTAGATGCGGACGTTCCGGTCGTCCTGGCCGAGCTCCGACTCCGAAAAGACGTCCAGCAGATCCTTCTTCGATTCGAACAGATCAAGCATCTGCCGCAGTCTGTCGCCGCCATAGACCTCCGGATACGACAGGAGTCTGTTGATCCCGTCCACCCTTAACTCTCCTCCGTCGAACGCCGAGACCGTCTCGCAGATCCCCTTGACCACCGGAGCGACCAGATACTCGTACTCGCCCATGTCGCGCTCTATCTCCATCAGGATCGGCAGCGTCATCTCCGACGCCGTGAGTCCGGTCAGCTTTGCGTTTAGAACGTTCGCCAGCCGCGGCGCCGCCTCATCGGGGACTGGTGTGCGCGTCCGTATCTGACGCGACTTGACGATGTTCCCGATAAGCATGACAAGGATCAGCGTCCTCTCGTCAACGCGAAGTATCTCGAACCGTGACACGGTGACCCGCCGTCGCCGAGGCTTTGCCGCCAGCGCCGTGTAGTCCGTCATGGTGGACGCGAGCCGTATCGCCGTGTCGAGCATAGCGTCCAGCTCCGCCTGCTTTTTGTGGAGATTCGATTTGAGTTCCTCGATCTCCCTCTCGGTCAGCCGGTACTGATCTATCAGCGAGTCGACGTACAGTCTGTACCCCGCCTCGGACGGCACGCGTCCGGCGGACGTGTGAGGCTGTTCGAGATAGCCCATCTGCTCAAGCTCCGCCATCTCGTTCCGCACCGTAGCGGACGAGCAGGAAACGTGGCCCTCGGTGGTGAGATATTTGCTTCCCACCGGCTCGCCGAACCGTATGTGAGCGTCGATGATCGCCTTGAGTATCTGCTTTTTGCGCTCGCTCAATTCACGTCCCGGTCTCTTATCTTCCGTATTCAATCCTCCCGCCTCCTTCATCCGGTTTTTTCGGTCGAATCGATCGGTTTTTAGCACTTGAAATGCCTGAGTGCTAATTTCTATAATAATTTACCACTGTTTTGCCGTTCTGTCAATAAGATTTGCGATTTCTTTTGTTAAAATAATGTGAATTTTTGCATTTTCACCCCCGGGAGTGACAAAATTCGAAAAAAAACGACTTCACGGGTCCCATTTCTCTTGACACGAGCGCATAAAGTATAATAAAATTATATAATAAAATGTGCGGGGGCTGAAAGATGGCTGTTGAACTGAACTGTCAGAAGGTACTTATCCTCGATTTCGGAGGGCAGTATAAAGAACTGATTGCGCGGCGCGTGAGAGAGTGCGGCGTCTTCTCGCTGATCAAACCGGGGGACACCCCGATCGGTGAGATCGAAAAGCTCGATCCCATCGGGATCATCTTCACGGGAGGGCCGAACAGCGTGTACCTTGACGGAGCGCCCGCCTGTGACAAAAAAGTGCTGGAGCTGGGGATACCCGTCCTCGGCATCTGCTACGGGATGCAGCTCATGTGCCATCTTCTGGGGGGCAGGGTCTCCCCTGCCGACAAGAGCGAGTACGGAAAGCTCCCGGTGACGCTTGACACGTCCTCTCCCCTGTTCGCTGGACTCGGCAAGGATGAAGAGGCGCTCATGAGCCACACCGATCTCGTAACGGAGTTGCCGGAGGGGTTCCGGATCACGGCTCACACCGCGTCCTGCCCCGCGGCGTCGTTCATGAACGAAAAAAAGAAGCTCTACGGAGTCCAGTTCCACCCGGAGGTGGAGACCACTCCGCGGGGAACCGAGATAATAAGGAACTTCCTGTTCCGCGTCTGCGGCGCGGCGGGGGACTATACAATGGACGACTATCTCCAAACGCAGATCAAAGCGGTGCGCGAGCGCGTGGGCGACGGCAGGATCCTGCTGGGGCTCTCCGGCGGAGTGGACTCGTCGGTCTGCGCGGCGCTTCTGTCCGAGGCGGTGGGCGAGAGATTGACCTGCATCTACATAGATCACGGTCTCATGAGAAAAAACGAGACGGCCGCCGTGCGCGCCGCCTTCGAGAACAGACAACTGAACTTCGTATACGTTGACGCGGAAGAGCGTTTCCTCACGCGGCTCCGCGGCGTCACCGATCCGGAGAAGAAGAGGAAGATCATCGGCGACGAGTTCGTCCGCACCTTTGAGGATCAGGCGCGGCTCTGCGGTAATCCCGAATATCTCGCCCAGGGGACCATCTACCCCGACGTGGTGGAATCGGGCGCCAACAAATCTGCGGTGATAAAGAGCCACCACAACGTGGGCGGTCTGCCGGATTCCATGACTTTCAAGGGCGTCATCGAGCCCCTGGCGGGGCTTTTCAAGGACGAGGTGCGCCGGCTGGGGCGGATGCTGGGTCTGCCGGAGCAGATCGTAAACCGTCAGCCGTTCCCGGGGCCGGGCCTCGCCATCAGGATAATCGGCGAGATCACGAAGGAAAAATGCGACGTCCTCCGGGATGCGGACGCGATCTTCCGCGAGGAGCTGGACGCAACAGCGCGCCGTGGCGAATTCCGGGGCGCGGATCAGTATTTCGCCGTGCTGACGGACACGAAGAGCGTCGGCGTCATGGGCGACTTCCGGACCTACGAGTACACGCTGGTGCTCCGGGCAGTGGAGACGTCCGATTTCATGACCTGCGAGTGGGCGCGGCTGCCCTACGACCTCTTGTCCCGGGTCTCCGCGAGGATCACCGGCGAGGTGAAGGGCATAAACCGCGTGGTGTACGACATCACGAGCAAACCCCCGGCAACGATAGAGTGGGAATGAGCCGCAGCGCGGCGCTGACTGCGCCGGGCGGGCAGATCGCGCACCGTCCCCGTAACCTTACACAGCAATCTAATCCCGAATGACGGAGGAAATTGAAATGTCTTCTATAGGTCACGTCATAAAACGCGCGGCGGCGCGGGCGATGCTGAGCCGTCTGTACGGCAACCTCGCCGATCCCTCCGTGCGCGCAAAGACCCTCATGAAGATCGCGGACATGCTCCCGAGATTTTACAGGGAGGCGTCTCCGGAACGGGTGGAGAGCGTGAAAGCGATGATCCGCGATCCGGATAACCGCTATATGAAACTGATCAATCTGCTGATAGATGAAACAGACCCGGAGTATGCAAAAAAGATCATCATGTCCCTCGGCTTCGAGGCGGGGTTCTGCGGGACGAAAAAGATCCGTAAAAGCAGGGAGAAACTCGACTGCAACGTTCCCTGGCTCATTCTTTTCGATCCCACCATGGCGTGCAATATGCACTGCGTCGGATGCTGGTCCGGCACTTACGGACACAAGGCAAGCCTCACATATGAGGAGATGGACCGGATCGTCAGAGAGGGAAAGTCCCTCGGCACCCACGTCTATATGCTCACCGGCGGAGAGCCGCTGGTCCGGAAAGACGATCTTCTCAGACTGTGCCGGAAGCACAGCGACTGCTTCTTTGCCGCCTATACGAACTCCACGCTTATCACGGAAGAACTGTGCCGGAAGGTCCGTGATCTGGGGAATATCACTTTCCTGATCTCCATCGAAGGCACGCCGGAGACCAACGACGCTCGCCGGGGCGACGGACACTACGACGCCGCTATGCGCGCCATGGACCTGCTCAAAAAATACGGGATCGCCTACGGCATTTCCGTATGTTACACCCGGGACAATATCGAAGCGGTCACAAGCGACGGATTCCTTGAACTCATGGCGTCAAAAGGCGCCCACTTCGGCTTCTACTTTCACTACATGCCAGTGGGGAACAACGCCGCGCCGGAACTGATGCCCACGCCGGAACAGCGCCGCGCCGTGATCGACCGGATACGCTTTGTCCGGTCTGCGGAATGCGATATCCCGTTCTTCCCCATGGATTTTCAGAACGACGGCGAATTCGTCGGCGGGTGTATCGCGGGAGGACGGGACTATTTCCACATCAATGCGGACGGCGACGCTGAGCCCTGCGTGTTCATCCACTTCTCCGACAGCAATATCCGGGACAAATCCATACCCGAGATCTTGCAGAGCCCTCTCTTCAGGGAATACCGCAGGGGCCAGCCCTTCAACCGCAACCATCTGCGTCCCTGTCCGTTGCTTGAAAATCCGGAGGCGCTCCGCGCCATGATCGAGCGCACCGGCGCTCGTCAGACCAGCCCGGAATCGCCGGAGTCGGCGGAGCACCTCTGCGCAAAATGCGACGCGTACGCCGCTTCATGGGCTCCGGTGGCCGAGGAATACTGGAACAGCCATAAACACAAGTTGCGCGGTTATGAAAACTATTCCCGGGAGAATCGGGAGCGCCCGGAGCATGCCGCCGCCGGGGAGGAATAAATCAAATTTAAAACCGGCTGACTACACGTCAGCCGGTTTTTTTCTATTCTTAATTCCCGCGGCGATTAGCCAGATGAGGGTGAAGGCGAGAAAATACAGGATCAGCATCATCGGCGGATTCAGAAACACGAGTCCCTTATCCGTCAGGCGGGACGCGACCCCCTCGAAGAACGGCACGCCGCCAAGCTCCCGGTAGAGCATGAAGTCGAACTTCCAGATAAAATCGACGGGGATCACGACAGCCGATGCGACGAGGTGGAACAGATACCCCCGGGTGACGGTGGAAAACCTGATGTTACGCGGAGTTGTGACGAGGATCAGAAGGCCCATGAAGACCATGAGGAAGTGCCACAGCATGGAGTAGAGCGCGCCGAAGGAGAGGAACGGATAAAAGTAGAACGCGTTGAGAAACAGCATGGTGGCGAAGCCGCCGACCACGCCGCCGGTGGCGATCCAGCAGGACGCCGCCTCGCTGATCTTCCCTTTCCCGAAGCCGGCGATGATCGCCGCGGGCATGATGAGGGAACAGGAGTCGAAGGGCAGAAGGTAGAAGTTGAATCCTCCGTTCAGCCGGACGTCGTAGTACGACTCCCACGCCGTCTTGCCGATATAGAGCGCGGTGAGGAATATCCCGAGGACGCCGATTATCCGGCGCACCGTCTCACGCTTCGTCCGACGGAGCGCGATGAGCAGCGCCACCAGGAGTACCGCGGAAATCGCGAGGTACAGATACTGGGCAAGGCCGCCGTGATCCTGCCCCGTATACCCCGGGATGTTGTATTTGTACGCGAAGAAGTTGTAGTTTCCGGTGAACATGACCGTATTCCCCCGATGATTGTCGTTATGACAAGTATATACGATTCAGAACGGGATTGCAAGCGTGGTTTTTCAGGAAAAGAACGGAGGAGGGCGTATGTTTCCGGTTTGTCTTGATTTTGCAGGGTGATTGGGTTATAATTATGAGAGAAGTTTTTGGATGAAGGAGACGCCTATGACAAAACCACGCTACCGCGCCGTGATTTGGGACTGGAACGGCACGCTGATCGACGATTTTCAGGCGTCCCTCATGACCTCCAACGAAATACTCCGGCGGCGGGGCATGCCGCCTATCACCCGGGAGCAGTACTACTCCTTCATGGGCTATCCCATCAGCAAGTTCTGGGAGAACCTGTTCGATCTTGAAGAGACACCCATGACCGAGATCGGACGCGACTACTATGAGATATATCCGTCCTTCGACTGCGGTCTCTGCGACGGCGCGGAGGACCTTCTGCGGCGGCTCGGCGACGCGGGAGTCTGCCAGGCGATACTCTCCTCGGCTCACCGGGATCTCATCGACGAGAAGATGGCGGAGGCCGGGATCGCTCAGTACTTCGACGCGGTGCTGACCGCCGGCGACCTGCTGGCGGGGAGCAAGACGGAGCGCGGCGCGGCGTGGCTCGGATCGAAGCCCTTCCCTCCCCGGGACGTGGTGGTGATCGGCGACACACTGAACGACTTCGACGCGGCGCGGGAGATGGGCACGGACTGCATTCTCTGCGCCTTCGGCCACCAGAGCGAGGCGGACCTTCTCGCCTGCGGCGTGCCGGTGGTGCGCGAATTCCGCGAGCTCGGCGAGTATCTGTTCAAATAACGGCAATAACGAGGCGGCCGCAGGACGGCCGCCGGAAAGACGATAAAAAATGAAACTGAAGCTCGATCTTCACGTACACTCGGATCTGTCGCAGGACGGCAGGATGACCGTCGTCGAGATCGTCGATGCGGCGCTCGCCGCCGGGCTCGACGGCGCGGCGGTGTGCGATCACGACGCGCTGTCCCCGGAGGCGGACGGTCTGCCGGAGGGGTTCGTCTACGTCCGGGGAGAGGAATTCTCCACGGAATTCGGCCACCTGCTGGGGCTGTTTCTGAACACGCCGGTGGCGTCCCGGGACTTTGACGGCATCGTCCGGGAGATCAAGGAGCAGGGCGGGCTGGCGGTGCTGGCGCATCCCTTCGAGAGGTGTACCGATCCGGAGAAATTCGATCCCATCGCGGACAAGCTTGACGGCGTGGAAGTGAAAAACGGCCGCGCCGACAGGAAAAACCGCCGAGCCAACGAAATGGCGGCGGAATTCGCGGAAAAGGCGGGTCTCCCCTCCTTCGCCGGGAGCGACGCTCACGTGGCGCGCGAGGTGGGCAACTGCTTCGTCACCGTGGACGTTGACGAGCCCACCGCGGAGGCGGTGAAGGCGGCTCTGCTCCGGCCGGGGAACGGGGTCACGGGCCGCGACGGACGGCAGGTCGACGTGGCGCGGAGCCAGTGGACGAAGCTCAACAAAACGGGCGGCGGCATCGGGAAAAGGATAAAATGGCTGGCGTTCGCCGCAAAATGCGCCGCGGGGGATCTGTTCCGGAAATAATGAATTGACGCGCCGCGGCAATTCAATTCACGGAGCGTTTTTCGGGAGAAAAACGCGAGAATTCATGGCAAAGCCAATTCATGACGGCACAGCCGTCAATTCATTGATTCGAGGTTAGAAAATGGCTGATAATCAACTTGTAACCCTATTTTCCGTGAGTCAAAGATCATATCGCAAGAGAACTACGACGATTTAAGTACTCAGTGCAATAAAATCAGAATACTGCTTATTGCGTCAATAAATACGGCAAAAGGTAAAGAAAAATCAAACTGATCTCTCACACACATGAATTGCCGCGCCGCGGCATGAATTGCACTTTGAAGTGCATGAATTGTACCTTCGGTACATGAATTGCGCCTTGCGGCGCATTTGAAGGAGATAGAAATGTCACTACTTGTTAAAATCGGCAAAAAAGGCAAAAAAATACTGAAAAAATTCATCGCGCCGGCGGAGGTGCGTCGCGTGTCGTATACAAGGCGGATCGAGCGGGTGAAAACGGATCGACGTATCGTGGCGATGACCTTCGACGACGGTCCCATGGACGTGCCGGCGTGCCCGGATCTGTTCGGCGGAAAGTCCCTCACCGACGTGATCCTCGACACCCTTGAAAAATACGGCGCCCGCGGCACCTTCGACGTGATAGGCGACACCTCCGAAAACTATCCCGACGAGGCGGGACGGCTCGGCTCCCCCGCCTGGGGCGGCGTGAAGTTTGATCACTATCCGGATCTCGGTCTTGACGAGCGAGGCGGCGCCGTTCACAACGACCGGCTGATCCGCAGGATGCTGGACGGGGGCCACCAGATCACCAATCACGGTTACCGCCACGTTTTGTTCGGCAAAAAGCCCTTCGTCTACGGAAAAAGATTTTATCTCGGCTCTTTCGACGGCGCGGTGGAGGACCTGACTCGGCTCCACGCGCTGATGAGCGAGAAATACGGATACGAAATGATAATGGCAAGGCCGCCGCATTACGTTGACAAGGTGGAAAACGGCCTAACCGCCTACGACGTCTACGACAGAATGGGCTACCTCTACATGGCGGCGTCCTTCGACGGCGCCGGGTGGCTGCCGTCGGCAAGTCCCGACCCCGACGCCGCATACGAGGCGGAGGTGCGTGCCATGGTCGGGCCCGTCCGTGCGGCGCTCATGCGCGATCCCGACTTCTTCAGGGGGCAGATCATCTTCCAGAAGGACGGGTATAATATGGCGAAGCGCACGCCGGTAGCGTCCGGCCTCGAAAAGCAGCTTGAGCTGCTCGCGGAATACGGATATGAGGTCGTGACGGTGGAGGAGCTGATGAAGGAATCCCCCTTCTCCGACGTGGGGCGGGACGATCCCGATTTTGAGATATTCTCCGCTCTCGAAAAGGAGCGCGCTGTGGTATTCTCGGACAACAGACTCCGTCCCGATCAGCCCATGACGGAGGGAGAACTCGCCATGCTCATCGCGCCGAAAGACGAAGTCCTGAAACGGCGCGTGGAAGCGGCGAAACAAGGAGAAAAGGCAAGCGTCTATAACGGCGCCATGGTCTGGTGCAAGGAAAACGGCCTCATTCCCGCGGAAGCGGCAGAAGGCGATCCCGTGACCGTTCTGCCGGAGGAATTGTTCAACAAAACGGACGACCGCTCGCGCCGCGGCGTTATGAAGGCGCTGAAATAAACGATAAAAGGAGTGAAACCGATGAAAACGGTGGTCCTGACAGACGGAAAATACCGCTCGTCCATCGCCGCTGCCCGCGCGCTGGGCCGCGCCGGATACCGCGTCGTCGTCACCCAGACAAAGGGCGACGTCCGGGAGGCTCCGCCGGTCTTTTCGTCGGTTTTCGCCTCGGGAGTCCGGATCCCCGGTTCAGTGATGGATCCGGAATACCCGGAGCGGCTGGCAGAGGTGCTGCGGCAGTATGAAAACCCGGTACTCTTCCCCGTGGGTGCGGCCACTCTCGCCGCGGTGGCGGCGAGACGGGAGTATTTCTCGGATATCGCCGATTTCATCGTACCGGAGACGGACGTGCTCGACAAACTGAACGATAAAAAGACCGTTCACGACCGCGCGGAGTCCCTCGGGATCCCCGTTCCGCGGGAGTATGACGGCGCGCCGGACAGGTTTCCCGTAATAATAAAACCGCACTGCGGAGAAAAGCTCGGGCTCAAGGCCGCGGACCGTTACACCGTGGCGTCTAACGCGGATGAATTCGAAAAAAAATACGCAAAAATGAAGGAATACGATCCCGCCCCCATCGTACAGGAAAAGATCGACGGCGACGGGCGCGGCGCTTCCCTGCTCATCGGACGGGACGGCGAGCTTATATCCGCCATCTGCCACCGAAGACTGAGAGAGTACCCCACCTCCGGCGGGCCGTCCACCTGCTGTGTGACGGAGTATGACGAGAAACTCATCGATCACGCCTACCGGCTTCTCTCATCTTTCGGATTCCGGGGGATCGCCATGGTGGAGTTCAAGGGCGACGCCGTTCTGGAGGTCAATCCCAGGGTGTGGGGGACCTTCCCTCTCACGGTGTTCGCCGGGAGCCGCTTCTGCGAGAACTACGCCCGCGCTGCGGCGGGGGAACAGATCGAATACGTCCCCGCCGACTACGAGGTGGGCAAAAAAATGCGGTTCTTCGTCAACGACCTCGCCGCGTCCGCGGACCTCATCCGCCACGGGCGGATCAAAGCGGGATTTTCGGGGCTCCTCGACCTTTTCCGTGTGGACGAGGCGCTCAAAGACAAAGAGGACCGGATTGCGTACAAAAAGTACGTCAGGAGTTATTTCAAAAAACAGATCCGATAACGGACCGAAAGGCTGGCTATGAAGGGTTACTCAACAAAACAGAGAAAAACGCTTGCAAACTATCTTCTGGCTCACAGAGACGAGGAGATGACGGCGAGTGAAATCGCAAAGGCGATACGGGAAGAGGGGATCAGTCTCAGCGCGGTGTACCGGAATCTCGCCTCACTTGAGGAGGAGGGACTTGTTCAGCGGATCACCCGGACCGGAGAAAGGAAAATCTTTTTCCGCTTTTCCGGAGCTGAGGAGTGCCGCGAGCACATCCACCTGAGGTGCCGCAAATGCGGAAAGACCTTCCATATGGACGCCTGCACCACCGATCTGCTCGACGAAACGGTGGCTGAGAACTGCGGATTCAGGATGGACCGGGCAGAGACTGTTATAAGCGGAGTCTGCAGCGACTGCGGGAAAGAAGAACAAACAAAATGAACAACATGGATCACCGTCCGGCCGGGACGGTGATTTTTTTGATCCGCAGTACAGATTTCTGTCCGTATACTATTGAAATCCGTTTCCCGTTTGTGGTAAAATATTTCCGTATTGATAACCGTGCGTTTTCCCCGGAAAACGCCGAAGAATTTTCAAGGAGGACGCCACCATGATGATCGTAAACACGGACTACATCGCGGGCAAGGAATTTGAGATGCTCGGCCTCGTCAAAGGCAGCACGGTCCAGTCAAAGCACATCGGAAAGGACATCGGTTCCGGATTCAAGACCCTTATCGGAGGGGAGCTCAAAGCGTACACCCAGATGATGAACGAGGCGAGATTCATCGCAACGGAAAGGATGATCGAAGAGGCAGGAAAACTGGGCGCGGACGCGGTGGTCAACGTGAGGTACACCTCGTCTTCCGTCATGCAGGGCGCTGCCGAGGTCATCGCTTACGGTACAGCCGTGAAATTCGTCAACTGATCCCGAAAATCTTAAATTTTGCCGGGAAACCGGCCGGAAAGGCATGGAAACATAAATGTCAGAAAATATTCGCTGCGTCGGAACCGTGTCGCGCGGTATCCGCTGTCCCATTATCCGCGAAGGAGACGATCTTGCCGCCATAGTGGCGGGAAGCGTCCTGAAAGCCGCGGAGTCCGAGGGTTTCGCCCTCCGCGACAGAGACATCATCGCCGTCACCGAATCGGTGGTGGCAAGGTCCCAGGGCAACTACGCCACCGTCGACGACATCGCCGCGGACGTCCGTGCAAAACTGGGGAACGGTACCGTCGGCGTGATCTTCCCCATCCTCTCGCGCAACCGCTTCGCAATCTGCCTGCGCGGTATCGCCAAGGGACTGAAGAAGATCGTCCTCATGCTCAGTTACCCCTCCGACGAGGTGGGCAACGAGCTGGTCTCCCTCGACAAGCTGGACGAGGCGGGAATAAATCCCTTCTCCGACGTGCTGACCCTGGAAAAATACAGAGAACTGTTCGGCGTGAATCTCCATCCGTTCACCGGCGTGGACTACGTTCAGTACTACGGCGACCTGATTCGCGAGAGCGGCGCCGAGGCGGAAATCATCTTCGCCAACGACCCCCGCGCCATACTGAAATACACGGATACCGTGCTGAACTGCGACATCCACACCCGCCGCCGCACGAAACGGCTCCTTCTCGCCGCCGGCGCGAAGGTGGTGTGCGGAATGGACGAGTTGCTGACCGCCCCCGTGAACGGAAGCGGATACAACGAGAAGTTCGGTCTCCTGGGTTCAAACAAATCCACCGAGGACAAGATCAAACTGTTCCCCCGCGACTGCGGCGGACTGGTGCTTGATATCCAAAAGCGTATCCTCGACGCCACCGGCAAAAAGGTGGAGGTAATGGTATACGGCGACGGTGCGTTCAAGGATCCCCAGGGCAAGATCTGGGAGCTTGCCGACCCGGTGGTCTCCCCGGCGTTCACGGACGGTCTCGTGGGCACCCCGAACGAGCTGAAGCTGAAGTATCTCGCCGACAACGATTACAAGGATCTCTCCGGCGACGCGCTGAAAGAAGCCATCTCCGAGTCCATCCGAAAGAAGGACTCCGACCTTGTGGGCAATATGGCGTCTCAGGGCACCACGCCCCGCCAGTACACCGATCTTATCGGCTCGCTGTGCGACCTGACGTCCGGCTCCGGCGACAAGGGAACGCCGGTGGTACTGATCCAGGGATATTTCGACAACTACACGAACTGATATACGGAGGAGAGAAAAATGAGCAATAAGAGACCCGAAAATATGGAACGGATCACCACCGGGGCGCTTGCCGAAAGGTTTATCGACGAGCAGATCGGCCTGCTCCGCGAGCAGATCGGCGACGGGCGCGTTCTTCTCGCCCTCTCCGGCGGCGTGGA
>JAEEGL011543901.1_pt1 | contig 16826 bp, 13 predicted proteins | sample 9134231 | NCBI WGS metagenome assembly JAEEGL01 (sample SAMN16246548, study PRJNA631951) | gut metagenome | biome: gut microbiome; feature: rumen; material: fiber-attached | host: Bos | place: Iran: Karaj | collected 2018-10
ACAAGAATAGTCATCGCCCACAGACTTTCGACGATAAAGAACTGTGACAGGATCCTGGTTATGGATCAGGGCAAGATCATCGAGGAAGGCACATATCAGCAGCTCATTGATAAGAATGGTTTCTTTGCTGAGCTGGTAGAGCGACAGCGGCTGTAAAGCTGTAAAACAGTTAAATTTCCAGAGGAATATTATGAAAAAACTGGTTGAAATCAAGGATGTATCAAAAATATACAATCCCGGAGAAAATGAGGTCAGGGCCCTCAATCACGTGACCCTGTCAATAGGTGAGGGGGAGTTCGTGGCCATCATCGGTCAGTCGGGCTCCGGAAAGTCCACGCTGATGAACATGCTTGGATGCCTTGACACCCCCACCAGCGGCAAGTATTTCCTGCACGGTCAGGACGTCTCCCACATGACCGACGACGAGCAGTCCGAAGTCAGAAACAGAGAGATAGGCTTCATCTTTCAGGGCTTTAACCTGATACCGTCACTTACGGCCCTTGAGAATGTTGAATTACCTCTTATATACAGAGGAGTTGGCAAGAAGGAGAGGGACAGACTTGCCAATGCTGCCCTCAACAGCGTGGGTCTGGAAAAGAGAAAAACCCATAAGCCCAATGAGATGTCCGGCGGACAGCAGCAGAGAGTTGCCATAGCAAGGGCCATAGCCCAGGCGCCGCCCATACTTCTTGCTGATGAGCCCACCGGTAACCTTGATACCGCATCGACAAAAGAAATCATAAGGATAATAAAGAGGCTCTATTACGAGGGAAGAACGGTTATCATAATCACCCATGATCCCGGCATTGCAAGACAGGCCAAGAGGATCATTACTATATCTGACGGGATGATACAGAGCGATATCATGAATCCTGATTACAAGGACGAGATTTAATTGACGCAGCGGAGGAATACATAATGTCTGAAGAAAACAAGAACATCATAGACAAGCCCAATGAGAATCCGGGTGAACCCAGTAAGCTTGATGAGGCAAAGCCCATAGAACCGATAGCAGGGCCGGCGCCTGATCTGGGCGAGATCAAGGAAACCACAGGCTCTCAGGTAGAGATCTACGACGAGGACGACAGCGTGGATCTCGCCGACTCCCAGAAGAAGAAAAAGAGATTTAAAAAGAGATATCTTCTAATCGGAGTTGCAGCCCTTGTTATAGGCGGAATAGTGGTCGGAAGGATTAATGCCGCCAAGAATAACATTGTTATCGTGGAAACTGCGGATGTGACAAAGGGAAGCATTGAGAGCATTCTTTCAATATCCGGCACGGTTGAGAGCGCTGAGACCAGGAGCTATTTTTCTGATGTAACGGCACCTGTGGATAAACTGAACATAAAGGTGGGCGACAAGGTCAAGGCAGGAGATCTTCTTCTTACCTATGACGCCGATTCACTGGAGCTGTCGCAAAAGAGCGCAGAGCTTTCTTTAGAGCAGGCACAGGGCAGCTATAACGCGCTTTACTCAGCTGTAGGAGCCGCTGACAGAAAGTATGCTCAGGGAATGACACCCCAGCAGATAAATGACAGGATCGACGCCATCACCGAGGAGATAGACGCGTTAAATTACAAGATTACCGAAAAGACCAACAGATTAAACAGGACCCTTACTGATCTTCAGAAGGTTTCAAGGGACATCAACCAGAATGGTATTGATGACTCCATGGAAGGTCTGTTTGAAAACGGAAACACGGATTATATCTATCGCAACGAATCCGATACCATGGAAGACGGCGAGTACAAGGACCCTTCAGAGGGTGACAGACAGATGTCGCTGGCGGTTGCTCAGTCCATCAACGACGTGAGCTACGCGATCAGCAATGATGAAGAGATTCAGGCATGGCGCCGCCAGATCACGGATCTGCAGGAGGAGCAGTCCCATCTCCAGAGCGCAAAGGCTTCTCAGCTCAACGGCGGAACGGTCCAGTCCTCAAAGGCTCAGCTTGAGGCTGCAAAGCTCACTCAGGGTGATAACCTTGAAAAAATAGAGGGAGCAAAGGCCGGAATCAAGGCTGATTTCAATGGCGTTATAACGGCAATACCTGCAAATGTTGTTGAAGGAGCAACTGTTTCCCAGGGCGGACAGCTCTTTTCCGTTGCAAACCTTGACGATGTGCAGGTGGCCATTCAGGTATCAAAGAGCGATCTTCCCAAGGTTGCGCTCGGCGAGAAGGTTGATATAACAATAAATGGCAAGGCCTATAACGGAGAAGTGTCCAAGATCTCGGGAACAGCTACCAAGAACGCCAACGGAGTGGCTGTAGTTGACACGATCATTAAGATCACAAACCCTGATTCGGATATTATCCTCGGCGTTGAGGCCAATAACAAGATCCACGCACAGAAGGCAGATGATACCATAGTTCTTCCTTATGAGCTGATTCAGACAGACTCAACAGGAGACTATGTATATGTATATGATAACGGCGTTGTTACAAGAAAGGATGTGACCATAGGCATATCCACCAGTACGGACGCACAGATAACCGAAGGTCTGTCCGTGGGTGATAAGGTCATCTCCTCTGATGTCTCGAATCTCACAGAAGGAATGGTTGTTACAGTAATTCAGTAAAATGGGAAAATTCGGCGAGTACATAAAAAGTGCAATTAAACAGATAATCGGTAACGGCTACAGGACTGCCATGACCATGCTCGGCATAGTCATAGGTATTGCAGCCGTTATTGCTGTTGTGGCTCTGGGCAACGGGATGAGTGCCTTTGTCAAAAGCCAGCTGAACGACATTGCCGGTAATTACGGAAGTCTCTCCATCAATACTTCCAAGACCACGGAGAGATTTACTCGTGATGACATAAGTCTTTTGGACGAGTCACTTCCTGGAATCAAAGGTGTATCGCCAAGTCTTAATATGTATGGCAAGGCCAGCGGAAGGAAGGGCACTTATGAAGCCAGTATAACCGGAGGGGCTCCTGCTCTGCAGTATTCCCTCAGCAATGGCATTGTAAAGGGAAGTTACTTCAACAAGCAGCAGGTGGAGTCCGGAAACAGAGTCTGTGTCATGCTTTTAGATGACGCCAAAAAACTCTTTGGAACAGAGGATGCTGTGGGACTTACTCTGGATCTGACTATCAATGGTAAGACTGCTACTTATACTGTTGTAGGCCTGCGTGATCACATGAATGAAATGTACACCTTCCTTATGGAAGGTCAGGACTACTACTGCCAGATCGAGATTCCCTACACGGCAGCAGGAGCGGACTTTGACATGGCAATCGATGAGTTTACACAGCTCCTTCTCTTTGATGACCAGTCCACACTCTCTGATTCTGTTGATAAGGCAAAGCAGATGATGCTGAATGCTCATGGCCTCCGTGGAACCACGGGGCTTACAGCTTACTCCATGGCTGACTTTGCTGATGAGCTCAACAGTATCCTTGGATATGCATCTTCTTTCCTTCTTCTTGTGTCTGTTATATCCCTCATAGTAGGTGGTATCGGCGTTATGAACATCATGCTGGTGTCTGTAACAGAGCGAACAAGAGAAATCGGAATAAGAAAATCCATCGGCGCCAGCACAGGTGCCATCATGACCCAGTTTCTTGCGGAATCGGCCATCCTTACACTCCTTGGAGGTATTGTGGGAATCATACTTGGTATTGTTCTGGCACATGTGATATGCACCGCCATCGGATTTAGCGTCATCATCACTCCCACATCGGTATTGGGAGCAGCTCTTTTCTCAGTGCTGATAGGTCTTTTCTTCGGCATTTATCCTGCCCGTAAGGCGGCTCTGATGAAACCCATCGATGCTCTCAGATTATGAGTTTTTGTAGACTTACGGCGGATGTCAATATAGCAGAAACCTCTGACTTGTGATATACTTTATGGGAAAAAGGTTCAGGGGTGTATTGTGAAAGAAATCGTTGAGAAGCTTCTTCAGGGAAAATATATTTATACGCAGAGAAATCTTGATTTTTCTACTGCAAGGATCGAACTTTCCATGGGTCCCGGAGAAACTCTTGAAGGGTCCTTTACTATTTTCGGGCCCGAAAATGCACCCGTGGAGGGGACAATCTCTTCCACAGAACTTCGGATGGAAGTAATGACGAGCGAGTTTTCAGGCTCGCCCTACGAAGTGTCTTACAGATTCTCCGCAAGAGGAATGTCCCAGGGGGATGTCCTCAAGGGGAATTTCAGAATAATATCCAATCAGGGGGAGTATGTCCTCCCCTTCGTCGTCACCATAAGGGCTTACAACATAGCATCTAGCCTTGGTGACATCAAGAATCTGTTCCATTTTGCAAATCTGGCAAAGACTGACTGGGATGAAGCAGTAGAGCTGTTTTATTCCAAGGCGTTCATGTCTGTTTTTAAGGGAAATGACGCCCAATACGAGAGCCTCTACCGAGGTCTTTCCGAGAACCCCGACAACATTCAGAATGTTGAGGAGTTCTTAATTGCGATTAATAAAAAACAGCCGGTATCCTATATCCTTGACCAGGGCGAGTTTAATATCGAGTACAACGGAACAGTAAACGAAAAGGGCATTGTCATAACAAAGAACGGCTGGGGCTACACCCACCTGTATATAGAGACCGACGGAGACTTCATATCCCTTGACAGAGTGGAGATCTCAGAGGAGGACTTTACAGGCAACAATGCAAGACTGAAACTCAGGATCAGACCCGAGAGACTCCATGAGGGCAACAACTTCGGCTGTATCCGTTTCTACAACAGCTTTACATCAGTTCTTTTCCCTGTGACCGTCTCCGTGCAGTTATCAGGTAAGCATCTGACAGCGGACTATCAGGAGATGAAGCGTCTGGTTGTACAGCTCGTCAGGGTATACGAGAACTTTGGCTGCAAGAAGATAACATCAAGGGCGTGGCTTTCTGAGACAGGCAAGATCATCTCAAGGATGAACGCCATAGATGACAAGGCGCTGACCACCAGACTATACACCGCCCAGTACTACATAACAGCGGGACGTGTCGCAGAAGGCAGAAGGTTACTTGATGAGGCGGCAGCAGAGGCACGGGAGGCAACCGGAGACACCCTGTACAGTTATTATCTGTATCTGTCGACTCTCTGTAGCAGAGAAGACGCCTACATTAACGACATCGCTGACCAGCTTGAGGGAATATTTAAAAGAAATCCCGACAACTGGCGGATTGCATGGCTGCTTTTATACGTTTCCGAGGATTATACAAACAGTACTTCCAGAAAGTGGCTGATGATGGAAGAGCAGTTTTCTTATGGCTGCAGAAGTCCCATCATATATCTGGAAGCCATGAACATATTAAATGAAGAGCCCGGAATGCTCAAACGCCTTGATGAGTTTGAACTGCGGGTTTTGCTGTATGGTGCCAGGAAGCAGATAATATCACTTAATCTGATAGACCAGGTGGTGTCCCTTGGAAGCCGCGTGAAGAACTACGACCACAGGCTCTTTGAGATCCTGAAGGCGTGCTATGAGGAAAAAGAAAACGATGAGGTCCTCGAGGCTATCGTATCGCTTCTGATTAAGGGCGGAAGAACGGATCCGTCCAGCTTTGAGTGGTACATGAGGGGAGTGGACAGGGAGCTTCGCATAATGCGGCTCTATGAGTACTACATGATGTCCATTTACACCGATGAGAACGGTCTTCTGCCCTGCGAGATCAACAGAATGGTTCTGATGTATTTTTCATATCAGAGCGACCTTGAATACGACAAGAATGCAATACTGTACAGATATATACACGAGCGGCGGGATGAATACCCGGAGCTCTACGACGCATACCTTCCCCAGATGGAAAAATTCCTTTTGTCCCAGCTGGACAAGGGCAGGATTTCGAGAGACCTCGGCTATCTCTACAGGAACATGCTTACGAGACAGATGGTGGATGCAACCAATGCCTCCAAGGTTCTGTCGGTTCTTTTCACCTCTGAGATACGGGTCAGTGATAAGAGGATCAGCGGCGTCTGCGTAGTCTACGACAAATGCGAGGGTGCAATGCGATACCCCGTTGTGAACGGCGTGAGCTATGTGCCTCTTTATGGCAGCGACTATGCGGTACTCCTTACGGATCACGACGACAACAGATACGCGGCCAGTATATCCTATGAGAATATGAAACTGATGCTGCCAGGATCCCTTCCTTCCTATGCGATACCATACATCCAGAAGGGCAAGGAGAATCTGGACCTGTTCCTTTGCGACCTTGGAAGAAACGCCTACACCATTGACCTGGAAAACGTGGCCAGATACAGAGATCTGGCAGAGTCAGAGCTGGTGAGAAAGAGCTGCAGGAACGAGATCGCCGGAAATCTGGTGAGGTTCTACTACGACAACGACTTTACGAGACAGCTGTCTGAATACCTTATAGGTATTGATCCCGAAGACCTGACAAGCGCCTCAAGAGCGGAGATGCTTGAACTGATGGTTCTTTCGGGAATATATGAAAAGGCCATGGACTGGGTTAAGACCTATGGTACCTTTGGCATAGACCCGAGGGTGATTCTGCGTCTTTGCGTAAGGCTCCTTGACAGGGATGCCCTGGATAACGGTGCAAAAGAACTTGAGATAGCATTCTATGCTTTCAGATCAGGAAAATATGACGAACAGCTTCTGAATTTCCTTATTGCAAACTACAATGGAACTGCCAGGGAGATGAGGGATATCTGGAAGGCTGCGGAGTCCTTTGGACTTGATACCTACAGTATCAGCGAGAGACTTATCATCCATATGCTCAATTGCGGATCCTTCGTGGGAGAGAAGATGGAGATCTTTAAAAACTACGTTCGCAGCGGACCCAATGCGGATGTGGAGATGGCTTTTCTTTCCCAGAGCTGCTTTGACAGCTTTGTGAAGGGCACAGTCACCGACAGGTTTGTCTTTGACAGGGTGGAGAAGCTCTTTGCTGAGGGAAACAGCCTGCCTGAGATATGTTGCCTCGCATATCTTCGATATTACGCCTCTGAGAAGAAGGCTGATGAGAGAGTGAATGAGGAAGTGGCCACAGCCTTTTTGCGGGACCTTCTGTCGCGGGATGTGTTCTTTCCTTTTTATCAGGAATATTCCGATATGCTGCCTGATATGGTGCAGTTTGTTGATAAGACCATGCTGGAATACAGGACAGAACCGGGAACCGTGTGCAGGGTACACTTCAGGATGGACACGGATCAGACAGATGAGTATCGCGTGGTAGACATGCGACAGATGTATGACGGAATTTATGTGGCTGAGTTTGTTCTCTTTTTCGGAGAGCAGATGCAGTACTATATCACCGAGGAGAGCGAAGAAGGAGAGGTTCTGACACAGAGTGGGACCATCACAAAGAGCGACATCGTGGGAGGCCACATTTCGAGCCGCTTTGGCCTCATAAATGACATAATGGTGGGTGAGACACTGCAGGATTATGACACAGTGGACGGCCTCATCGGAGAGTATTACAAGAAGAAGTTTATTTGCGAGAAGATGTTTACTGCTTTGCCTTATGATGGCAGCAGGGAAGGATGATTTAAGATGTTTTTTGGTAATTCTGACTCAAGGCGTTTCGTCCTGGGCTATGATCTGGGGGATAAGGTCTCACAGATCAGCTACCTCGCCTCGGACGCCGATATGCCGGAGACCCTATCGGTACTGGCAGGATCAGAACTTTATAATATTCCCACGGTCCTATGCAAGAGGAAGGATGTGAATCAGTGGTTTTACGGCAAGGAGGCTGTGCGCCATATAGATCTGTCCGATGTTTATCCGGTGACGGGGCTTATAGCTGCCGCCAGGGAAGGAAGGCCTATAAAGGTCGGGGATGATGAGTATGACCCGATAGCTCTTTTGACCCTGTTCGTTAAAAGAAGTTTATCCCTGCTGTCACTGGAGGTTTCACTGGACAATGTGGATTCCATCATGTTCACAGTAAAGGACCTGGACAACAGGATGATACAGGTACTGAACGCAGTGACCCAGGCCCTGGAGCTTAAGACCGACAACATCTTTTACCAGAGCCACGAGGAGAGTTTCTTTAACTATATGCTCTATCAGCCTGATGAGCTGACACATCACACCATGCTGGCCTGTGACTATGACCTTGATGAACTCATAGTACATCAGATGAGCCTCAACAACTACACAAGGCCTGTTGTGGCTACGATAGCGTCAGAGGTATTCGATGAGATGAGCCTTCCGCCGGGAGGTTTCCCGAGGGATGCGGCACTATACCACAGGACCTGCGAGAGGCTTGATGACGAGTTCCTGGCCATAATGCAGAGAATGTGTGAGGAGAGAGTGGTATCTACAATCTTTCTTCTGGGTGATGGTTTTAGGGAGAAATGGCCCAAGAGATCGCTTGAGTATCTCTGCAGGACAAGGCGTGTGTTCCAGGGCAATAATCTCTTTAGCAAGGGAGCCAGTATTGCGGCCAGGGAGAGGATAAGTCCTACTGAGAACGGTTCAAGATTTGTTTTTCTGGGTGAGGACAAGTTAAAGAGCAACCTCGGAATAAAGCTCTTAAAGTGCGGAAAGGAAGTGTATCATGCACTTCTCGATGCCGGTATAAACTGGTATGAGGCAGAGACAGCCCTGGATATCATCATGGATCCCAGCGGCGTCCTGAACATCGAGGTTACGCCTCTCACGGGAGGAGCGCCCAAGGTGGTTCAGCTTTTTCTGGAGGGGCTTGAAGAGAGACCCAAGGGCACTACCAGGCTGCACATAACCATGAATATGAACAGTGTAAATGAAGTATACGTCAGGGTCACGGACCTTGGCTTTGGCGAGCTCTTTCCCGCCACGGGAAAAGTATGGGAGCAGACCATTGAGGTATAATAGATGACAAGACCGATTCTCTGCATAGGCAGCTATGCGAAAACTCCATATTATATAGAGAAGATCGGAAGAAATGTCTACTGCATCGAGGAACTGTGCTACTGTATAGTTCAGAATGCGTTTCTTTTGGATGAGGAGAGCTTCGACTACCGGCTCTTTGACTGGATCGAGAGGGAGTGCTCTTTAGTTAAGCTCTCGGATGAACTAAGGAGCATGGCGAAGAAAAAGTGCTCCATGGCAGCGATAGCCGGAACAATCCTGGATTACGTGGGCTACAACACAAGGAAGGAAGTGGACAGGACCGAGGAGATCCTCAGGGAAAACGCCGGAATGGACATGTACCAGAAGAAACTCCAGCGGGCGGATTTCCTGTTCGAGAACGGGCGCTTTGCCATGGCCTTCAGGGAGTATGAATTTCTTTTGTATAACACTCCCAAGATCGATAACGCCCTCAGGGCTCACATCGAGCACAACGAGGGAGTTATGTATGCAAGGCTCTTCCTCTTTGAGAAGGCGGCGAGGATGTTCATGAAGGCCTTTGAAGACGGAGGGAGAAAAGAATCCTACCTTCAGTATCTGTCTGCAGTCAGGATGAACCTCTCAAGCAAGGATTATGTCTCTTTTATTGCAGACTCTGACGAAGCTTATGAGTCATCCATGGAGGTTGAGAGAAGGATGAAGGAAGCTGAGGAGCTCTACGGATCTTCCGGAGATAATCTTATGCTTCGTACTCTTTCTGTATATAAGGCAGAGGGGCGTATGCACGAGTATTACGAGAAAGTTGCCGATATCACCGAGGGTATGAAGACGGAGTACAGGGACCTTATAAAAGACAGGGTGAAATAAATGGGGTTATTTGACATCTTTACAAGTAAAAACAGAGATGTGGACTGGGAGGAACAGACAAGGCTCCAGGACTGGAATGACATCGTATACACAAGAAATAATGTGGACATGGACGATCCGGTGCAGCGCAGGGAGTACATAGGGAGCTGTCTGGTTCAGATGCAGGAGGCGTCCAGGGAGCTGGAGGCTCTGGAGTTTGAGTACAACGATGTCACAAGCCATCTGCGGGACATGGAGGAGATCGATGCGCTTCCTCCGGAGCACAGGAGAGAGATAAATGCCTGTGCCGAGAAGATCCTGGAGTCCCAGAAGACCAAGGAGAAGTTCGGCAAGAGAAAGAGCAAGATGACCGACGCCGAGTTTGAGCGGATGGAGAGACTCAGGTCCGACGCCAGAGGCGGAGCCAGTAAGCTTGCGGAGGCGGAAAGCTACCAGAAGAAGATCAGGAATGATCTTAAGCGCCTGGACAGCGAGCACGAGGCATACCTCTTTCAGGAGGATGATCTTCTTGCAACCATAGAGAATTCCAAGAGACTGATAATTGCTGTAGGCGTTGCATTTGTAGTCATATTGATATTTCTTTTGATACTGCAGTTTGGACTGGGGCTCAACGTTGTCTATGGCATCATGATAACCATTCTGCTGGCAGCTGTTGCGGTGACTGTACTGTATTTTCAGAACACAAACGCTGCGGTGGAGCTAAAGCGCGTCACAGCTTCGATCTCAAGGCTCATAATGCTGCAGAACCAGGTTAAGATCAGATATGTCAACAATACCACCCTTATTGACTATCTCTGTCTCAAGTATGGGGTTAATTCTTCAAAAGAACTTTCGGCCCTCTACGACAGGTATACTCAGGAGAAGAAGGAGAGGGAGAGATACGAGGATGCCAAGAAACTCCTCGATTCCAATGAAAAGGATCTCATTTATATGCTAAGGCACTACAGGGTCAAGGACCCCGATATCTGGATTCACCAGGTGGAGGCGCTTCTTGATCACAATGAGGAAGTTGAGATAAGGCACAGCCTCAACGTTCGTAGACAGTCCCTGAGAAAGCGAATGGAGTACAACAGGGACGTGGTTGCAGGAAATGCCAAGCTTGAGATTGAGGATCTTGCAAGGCAGTATCCCAAATATACACAGGAGATTCTGGACATGGTTTCCCGCTATGAGGAAGTCAGTCCTGAAGAATAAATACAGTTAAGCGTCAAAGACAGGCGCCGGCGATTTAAAAAGGAGAGAGAAAAATGAGTACAGACCGTTATCAGAGCCCGTTGTCAGAAAGATATGCAAGTAAGGAGATGCAATATATCTTTTCCCCCGATATGAAGTTCAGAACCTGGAGAAGACTGTGGATCGCTCTTGCTGAGATTGAAAAAGAGCTCGGACTTGATATCACACAGGAGCAGATTGATGAGCTGAAGGAGCACAAGGATGACATCAACTACGATGTTGCAAAGGCTCGAGAGAAGGAAGTTCGCCACGATGTAATGAGCCACGTGTATGCCTACGGCGTTCAGTGCCCCAAGGCAAAGGGCATCATCCATCTGGGAGCTACCAGCTGCTACGTTGGAGATAACACGGACATCATTATCATGACGGATGCGCTGAAGCTTGTGAGAAAGAAACTGGTGAATGTTATCGCGGCGCTCTCCAAATTTGCCGATGAGTACAAGGATCAGCCGACACTGGGATTTACACATTTCCAGCCGGCACAGCCCACAACAGTTGGTAAAAGAGCCTGCCTCTGGCTTCAGGATTTTACTATTGACTTAGAGGATCTCGACTACGTCCTTGATAATATGAAACTTCTCGGATCCAAGGGAACTACAGGAACCCAGGCTTCTTTCCTTGAGCTCTTTGATGGAGATCTGGATAAAGTTGATAAGCTCGATCCCATGCTGGCTGAGAAGATGGGCTTTAAGGGATGCATGGCAGTATCAGGCCAGACCTACAGCAGAAAGATCGACATGAAGGTTGTTAACGTCCTTGCGGGCATCTGCTCATCAGCCACAAAGATGGCTCAGGACATCAGACTTCTTCAGCACCTCAAAGAGGTTGAGGAGCCCTTCGAGAAGAGCCAGATCGGATCTTCAGCCATGGCTTACAAGAGAAATCCCATGAGGAGCGAGAGAATCTGCTCCCTTTCAAGATATGTGATCGTTGACACACTGAATCCTGCGATCACAGAGGTTTCGCAGTGGTTCGAGAGAACCCTGGACGATTCAGCCAACAAGCGCCTTTCAATTCCCGAGGGATTCCTTGCTACAGACGGCGTGCTGGATCTGTGCCTCAACGTTGTTGACGGACTGGTGGTTTATCCCAAGGTTATCGAGAAGCATATGCTGGCTGAGCTGCCTTTCATGGCTACAGAGAACATCATGATGGATGCTGTGAAGGCAGGCGGCGACAGACAGGAACTCCACGAGAGAATAAGAGGACTTTCAATGGAGGCAGGTAAGACCGTGAAGGTAGAGGGAGGAGAGAACAATCTCTTAGAGCTCATTGCAGCTGATCCGGCTTTCCATCTTAGCCTGGATGAGCTTAAAAAGGCCATGGATCCCAAGAAGTATGTGGGATGCAGTGCACATCAGGTAGAGAAGTTCCTCAAGGAAGTCGTTAACCCTATCCTTGATGCCAACAAGGATGAGCTCGGCATGACTGCTGAGATAAATGTATGAGGTAATCTATGAAGATCACAGATATTTTTAAGGAAAAAGAAGTCACCCTGTCTTTTGAGGTGTTTCCGCCCAAAACAGATGCGGGATATGCTGCTGTTGAGAAGGCTGCAGCGGAGATTGCCGCGTTAAAGCCTGACTTTATGAGCGTTACTTACGGAGCAGGCGGCGGAACCAGTAAGAATACTGCTGCAATCTCATCAGACCTGCAGGATAACTACGGAGTGACTGTTTTATCGCATCTGACCTGCGTATCCTCCACCAAGGAAACGGTCAGGGCAATGATATCAGAGTACAAGGACAGGGGCATTGAAAACATAATGGCCCTCAGGGGAGATATTCCTAAGGAGGGACGGATCTGCTTTGACTATGACCACGCAACTGAGCTGATCTACGACATCAAGTCAGTGGATGAGAGCTTTTGCATCGGAGGAGCATGCTACCCTGAGGGGCACGTTGAGTGTGCAAGGCAGTCTGAGGACATCGTGCACCTTAAAGAGAAAGTGGATGCAGGATGCGATTTTTTGACCACCCAGATGTTTTTTGACAACTCGACGCTGTATCAGTTCCTGTACCGCATCAGGGAGAAGGGCATTGAGGTGCCGGTGCTGCCGGGAATCATGCCAATCACCAATGCGAAGCAGGTGTCAAGGAGTGTTGCGCTGTCAGGGTCCACGATACCCCAGAAGATGAAGATCATGGTGGACCGCTTTGCAGATGATCCGGATAAGATGAAGGAAGCCGGAATCATTTATGCCAGCGACCAGATAATAGATCTCATTTCCAACGGAGTGAGCCATATACATGTATATTCCATGAATAAGCCGGACATCGCCGCTGGAATCATGCGGAATCTGGCGACGATCATCAGGTGATAGGAGTAAATGCTATGGATGCGTCAAATGTTAATGCAGTACAAGATGAATTCGCAGTTGAGGTAAATACTGCGGGGAACGAAGTGCCTGGGACAGGGCAGAATATCATAACTGAGGAAGAGTACAAGTACTCCCAGGAGGTTATAAAAAAGCTTTCGGATTACTTTGAGGCGAAAGTTGTGGGGCAGGTGCAGCTTAAGTTTTCGCTTATCGGGGCGATCATTGCTGACGGACATATACTTATTGAGTCTGTGCCCGGACTTGCCAAGACTACCGCCGCCAAGGCTATTTCGGATGCTGTTGATGGCAGGTTTGCCAGAATACAGTGTACGCCGGATCTTCTGCCCGGAGATATTATAGGAACGCAGATTTATAACCAGGCTACAGGTAAGTTTGAGAATATCCTGGGACCGGTCTTTGCTAACTTCGTTCTTCTTGACGAGGTCAACAGATCCAGCGCCAAGACACAGTCGGCCATGTTGGAAGCCATGCAGGAGAAACAGGTGACCATAGGCGGAAAGAGCTATCACATGCCTGAGGACATCTTCATAGTAATAGCAACCCAGAACCCTATTGAGCAGGAGGGAACTTATCCCCTGTCCGAGGCTCAGACCGACAGATTCCTTATCAAGGAAGTCATCACCTATCCTACTGCCGGAGAGGAAGTTGAGATTTTAAGCCGGATTGAGACCGGGGCAATATCAAGAGTTGATCCGCCTGTTCTTACAATAAAGGATGTGGACAAACTTCAGGATATTGCTGCCAAAGTATATGTAGACAATGCAATCAAGTGGTACATCTCCAGCATAGTCGTTGCCAGCAGAAGAGCAAATCAGATCGCAAATCTGGAGATCGGCAAGTATGTCCGCATTGGAGCAAGCCCCAGGGCATCAATTGCCTTCCTTAAGATGGCTAAGGCAGCAGCCCTCATTCAGGGAAGAACTTACGTTACACCTGAGGATGTCAAACAGGTGAGCCACCAGGTACTCCGCCACAGGATCGGACTGAACTATTCCGCAGTTGCAGACAATGTATCTGTGGAAGCCGTTATAGATGGAATCGTGAACTCTGTAAAGGCGCCGTAATGAAAATCGATTATGATTATCTGTCAAGAATAAGGAGGGCAGTAGCTCTTTATACAAAGCGAAAGACGTCAAATATCTTAGACGGCGACTTCCACTCCATTCACAGGGGCAGGAGCACAGAGTTTGACGATCTTAAGGAATACACCTTTGGGGATGATGTCCACGACATTGACTGGAAGTCATCATCCCGCATGGGTTCTGTTCTGGTGCGCAGATATATGACTGACAGGCGCCATAACGTGATGTTTATCTGTGACAGAGGCGCAAAGATGCAAGGAGACACAAGGAGCGGTGAGAGCAAGAAAGAACTTGCACTCATGACCTTTGGAACTCTTGCCTATATAGTAGGAAGAAACGGAGCGGACTATGCCCTGGCCTACAGAGGCGACAGCAACACCACTATAAGCAATTTTAAATCAGGAACAGATCATCTTGAGAAACTGTTATATGACTATGAAAAATACATTACGTCAGACGCCCCCGGGTCCCTGACTGACACCATCAGGGAAGTTCTGGACGTGGTCCACAGGAGGATGATCATCTTTCTTGTGACTGATATTGAGGGACTCTCCGAGCTTGATGAAAGTCTCGTTAAGAGCATCACGGGGAAAAACGATCTACTCATCCTGAACATTGAGGACGCCTTCCTCACAGGAGACTCAGTGTATGACAACGAGCTGAGCAGATACGAGAGATTCTTCCTGTCGCACTCAAAGGCACTGCACAAGGAGGAGGTAAGGCAGAGAAAAGAGATAACGGAAAGGGCGTCATGGATCTGCAAACAGTGCAGGGCCTGTCTCACCGAAATCTCATCCGGGGAGGATATAATAGACAGAACCATCCTTCTTCTCGAAAGGTATAGAAATGGTTACTACGGTTAAATTACAGGCTCCATTTGAATACAGCTGGTACGTGGTCCTGGCAGTAGTGATACTGGGCATCATCACGATAGCTCTTTTGACCTGCGTGATCGTCAATCTCATCAAGCTGAAAAAGCTTCGCGAAGCCAAAAGGGTAAAGTACCATAAGATAATCATGAACCCCGAGATCCTTCGGAGGATGAAGCTGGACTACATTCGGCGGATACAGGCGCTTCTTGACGGCTACAGCCGCGGTGTTGTCACAAAGAGGGACGGCTATCAGAAACTCAGCGCCATCATCAGAAGTTTTGTCCACGAGGTGACGGGTATTAACGTTGAGAATTTTACGGTAAAAGAAGTAAAGGCCATGGGCATCAGGGATCTCGACAGACTCATGGAGGAATACTATGTTCCTGAGTTTGCCGAGGACGTGAAGGCTGCGGGAAAAGACTTTGCGGCCTCCTGCAACGTGACTATGGGAGTGATAAAACGATGGAGCTAATGTACGGATGGATAGTCATAGGAGGCATTGCGCTGCTTCTGGCATCTTTTCTGGTGGTTTATTTTATACACAGAAAGAGGACCATCTCCTTTGAAGGCGGCATCAGAGCCTCAAATACAGCAAGGATAAAGAACTCTAAGCTATATAGAAGTCTTGATATACGCTACAGGGTTCTTTCCGTTATCATGCTCCTTGGGATAACAGGAAGCATTGTGGCATCTCTTTTCCTGGCGGCAAGGCCCTATAAGACCGACGATGTGGTCAGCGGCGTGAAGAAGAGAGATATTATTTTGTGCCTGGATGTATCCTATTCCCTCTATGATCTCAACTCCGAGATAACAGATTATCTGAAGGGCGTGGTGGCAGGCCTTGAGGGGGACAGATTCGGGATCAACATTTTCAACACCTCTTCTGTGACTTATGTGCCGCTTACGGATGATTACGACTATATACTGGACAGGCTTGATGAGCTAAGTGGGTATTTCCGGCTTCAGAAGGAATACTTTGAGGAGTTTTTCATACCATTCGGAGATGCAAGTTTTGTTCCCGATGAGCAGCAGGATCGATACAGGGAACTGTCTGACCAGCTTGATTATTTTGAAGCCGGGACACTGTATCAGAACTGGTACAGGGGATCTTCTCTGATCGGAGAAGGCCTTGGCACTGCGCTTTATTCTTTTCCGTACCTGAACAGTTCAGAGAGGACCAGGGTCATCATCATGAGCACCGACAATGAGCTTAATGCCCTGGATAAGGAAGTTCTGAATCTGGAGGAAGCAGCAAATTACTGCAAGAAAAATAAAGTAACTGTCTTTGGGATTTTTCCTTCAGAGGAGAAGTTCTACATGCCGGAGCAGTACAATTACTCTTCATGTCTGTCAGAGTTTAAAAAGGCTGTGGAGAACACGGGAGGAAAGTTCTATGTGAGAACTCCGTCCCAGACCGTATCAGAGATCGTACAGGATATCCAGAAGCAGGAGGCTATGATGGTAAAGGTAGTTATGACCAGACAGACCATCGACCTTCCCAGGATTCCCTTTATCATATTGTTGATTTGCCTTGCAGTTGGCTGCATGGCAGGATTGGTACTTCAAAAATGAGCATTAAACCGATACTTCCGGTGGGAATACTTTTGCTTATCTTCGGCGTTTTGTTCGGAGTATCAGCATTTTTCATCATCGGTAACAAACTGAAGACGCGGGAA
>JAEEGL014182794.1_pt1 | contig 16826 bp, 14 predicted proteins | sample 9134231 | NCBI WGS metagenome assembly JAEEGL01 (sample SAMN16246548, study PRJNA631951) | gut metagenome | biome: gut microbiome; feature: rumen; material: fiber-attached | host: Bos | place: Iran: Karaj | collected 2018-10
AATCATCATTTATAGGATTTTCACTAATTGTATTTTCATCAGTAGAAATTTCATTTTCAGCATTGTTATCTAATAGATTTTCTTCAACATCAAAATCATTATTTATAGGATTTTCATTAGATGTGATTGTTTTATTGTTATAAATTTCTCAAGAATTATCATCAGATTCCATATCTAATTGAAAATCAAAATCTAAATCAGAGTCTCATTCTTTGTCTGATAGATTATTATCTGTTTGTGATTTATTTAATTCTTCTGAGTCTGTATAAATGTTATCGTTAGAATTCTCATCTTTAATAATATTATTTTCAGTTTCATCATTTGTTTCGGTAGTGGTATAATCTCATATGGAATCTTCTATATTGTTTCAATCTGATTCTGTCGGTAGATTATCGTTTTTATTTGAAGAGTTCTCTGTGTCATTAACATCTTCTCAAAAATCTAAGATAAAGTCCTTATTATCTTGATTTCAGTTTGTTGTAGTAGTTTGAGTTGGGGTAGTTGATTGATCTCATCAAATAGGAGTTGAATTTTCGTCAGGCATTCAAATTAGATTAATTTATAAATCATTTACAATTATATTCAAAATGTCAAATAAAGCAAAAATTTAAAGACTTTTTTTAATAAAAAAACAGACATTTTTGTCTGTAGTATTATTTATTATAATTATTGTTGAATTTAAGAATTTATTTATTGGTGATTGTGTGTTTTTATTTGAAGTGTATATTTATTACATATTTTTGACAATGGTTATCTTTTGGAATTTCTAGATTTACTTCGAGATTAGAATTTCAGTCCATTTTTGGAGAATTATTTTTATTTATATCTAATCATTCAGAAGATTGTGATGTGATAAGATTATTCTTATTATTTTCAGGAGAATTGTCTATAGAAATATCAAAGTTGTTAATTTGATTGGGTTCTATGTTCTTTAATTCTTTTTTATTTTCAGATTCATTTATAGGATTTTCATTTTTTGGAGAATCTTTGGTATTTAATTCTTCATCTTTAATATTTTCTCAGTTTTGATTTGTTTTAGATTTATTAATAACTTCTCATTGTTCGCTGTCTCATTTTCAAAAGTCTAAAACAAAATCATCTGTTTTATTAGATTCTGTCATAGGAACTTGATTTCATCAAATTGGAGTTGAATTTTCTTCAGCCATTCCATTCGAAGTTATTTTATAAATCGTTCTTAATTATATTCAAAAAGTGAAATAAATTCAAATTTTTGAAGACTTTTTTAGAAATTATTTGAAAAAATAAAAAACAGACTGTTCAGTCTGAAAATTTATTCAAGAAAGGGGGGAATTGAACCCCCATTTTTGGCTTCGGAGACCAATGTGCTACCATTGCACCACCTTCTTTTATTAAGATTTTATCACATATTTCTTGCGATAACAGCTCATCGAAAATTTAAATCTGTTCTAGCTTCATGGACTGTTTTAGCTAATTCTGATAGAGTTGAACCTGTAGTTGTTACATCATCAACTAGTATAATAGTTGCTCAAATTGGTATTTGAGATAAATCATTTACGTAGAATACTCATTTCAGATTTTTTTTTCTCTCTTCACGATTTAGATGGAGCTGGGAAACTGTATAACTTTTTTTCGAAGCTAGTTTTAACATAGGAATTCAAAGCTGGTTTGCAAGAGATTTTGCCAAAAGTTCGGATTGATTGTATCATTTTTCGTAGTACTGCCTTCTCCAATGAGAAGGTACATAAGAAGCAAAAAGCTCAAAATTTTCTAATTTGGGTTTTATTTGTCCATTTGTTTGAACTAATAAGGCTAATCTATGAGCTAAAAATCATATAACATCTTTCTTGTGAGCGAATTTTGCATTGAGAATCAGCTTTTTTATTACTCATTTATAAGCAAATCATATGATAATTCACTGAAGAAACTGTCACTGTTTACATGATTTACATATTTGAAAATCTGTAGATTTTTTGTGACAAATTGGACATATTTCAGGATGAGGATAGAGCTGTTTTTTACAATCTGTACATAAATATTCTCATTTCTTTCCACATCATACACATATACGAGGGAATAGAAAATCTAATAACATTTTTTATGTATTAAAATAAATAGTTAAAAAAACGAATCTATCAGATTCGTTCTTTATGGAAATTTATTTAACTGAAATAATTTTTACATCTTTTCTTTCGTTGTTTAATCTCATTTTTACAACATCTCCATTTTTCTTACCTCTAATAGCTTGTCATAATGGAGAATCGAATGAAATTAAAGTCTCTCAATGTTGGTATTTTACTTCTCATGTTCAAACAATAGTAACCTCATGTGGATCATCGTCTTCAATTTGTACAATTACTTTAGATCAGAATCAAATAGTTTTTTCTCAAGATTTCTTATCTGAATCTATAATTTCAACTCAATCAATTAAATCTTCAATTTGTTTGATCCTAGAATAAATAAGATCTTTTTCTTCTAATGCGTTTTTATAATCAAAGTTTTCAGAAAGGTCTCATAAATCTTTTGCATCGGCTATTTGTTCTAATACTGCAGGGAGCCTATCTTGTTTTAGCTCCTGAAGTTCTGAAATTAATTTTTCATATCATTCTCTACTAATAGTCTTAGTTGCTTCTGCCATAGTAATTTAAATTAAAATAAAATATTTTTAATCTGTTTGAATATTATTATTTGAAAAATCTTCCCCAAAATCCAAGAATGTGTCTTTTCCATTTATCAAATGCGTGTGAAATTAAGTCTGTAGCTACTTTGAATCATTGGTGAGAACTTACTACAAATTTATCTCAATCTGAAATGAATACAAAGTCAGATTCGTATTTTCATTGCTTATTTCTTATAACAGTATATTCAATTGATACTTTTGCATCAGGATTTTTTGCATAAACCTTTTTTAGAATAGATTGAGATTTATTTTCAATTTGGAACTGTACCAATTTTTTGATATCTGATTGCATTACTTCAGATACATCTACAAATCTTTCTTTTAGTTCAGTTACATTTAATACATTTTCTGTCATTTTATTTTTAATAATAAGTAAAAATCTTCATCAGAAATATTAATAGATAAAAGTATCAAAATTTCAATGGGAAATATGATTTTATAAATCGTGGTTTTTGTGTGTAAGTTTGTATCATTCTTTCACTCATGAGAATATTCATTTTATTATTTTTAATCTGTCTTTACCTCAGAATAAAATTGCTTTCATGCTTAGCCATAATATACATCCAGGTAATCAACATATATAAAATTGAAAAAGCTGTTTTTTATTTCAATGTTTTTTGGTAAATAAGAATCGATTTCTAGCTTTTTGTTTTGCCTGTGAATATGATCAGATTCGAGCTTGCTCCAATTTTGTCTTATCTCTTTCGTGATGTTTTACTTTTAAATCTGAAAAAACTCGCAATTTAATTCACTGTTCATGTAGAGATAATGTATAGTCTAAATCTTCACTAATTCGTGCAATTTGTTCATCATATTTAGCTTTTCTTAGTGTTGAAGCTAAAGCAAAAATTCCATTTCAGCTAAACATTTGTATTTCTTCGTATTCTTTTCAATTTAATAAATGGAGGATAGGACGAGATTGCCAGTAATCAAAATGAGAAAATCATTGATTCTGAATTTGATTGGTATCTCTATAATATAGGCTTGGTAAAATTATACATTCAGATTTAGTTTTTTTTGTAAATTCTTCCCATTTTTTTATACATTCTTCAAGAAAATTAGGTCAAATTTCATTATCATCATCTAGGAGTTGGATAAATTTTCATTTTGCATTTTGTATTCCAAAATTACGAACATAACTAGCTCATCATTTATGGTCTGGATTAAAATCACTATTAATATTCGTAAAAAAGTGAGTACGTCATACAATTTCTAAGTTTTGCTTCTGAAAAAAAGATAAAAAATCATTTTCTTCAGATTTTATAAATTTTCTATCGCATACTATATTAACATCAAAGTCCTGAAAAGTTTGTTTGTTTAGGTACTCCAAAAATTTAGTTAGAAGGCTAGGGTTGTTTGCTCTGGATCCACAAACCACTGATATTTGCATAATATAGTGATAATGATTAAATATATTATTAAGTTATTGATTCATTATAAATTTACAAGAACAAAAAATCCTCCATTTCGGAGGATCTTTAATCATTTTAAATTATAAATTACCTTTGGTTACATAAGCTCATTTTTTACATCAATTTAATTTTCATAGAGCTTCAGCTTTATTCCAGTATACACTTTTGACGTTATCTTTCGTATAATTTCATACATTCCATCATTCTCGAAGTCATTTTAATGTTATATATGTTTCGCAAGAAACTATTTTGCTTGGATCAGTATCTGTTCCAATCATCCATTTTTCTTGAGCTGTTTTGAAGTATGGATAAAGTTCATTGGATTTTGAAACATATTTGAATGATATATTTGTTTTTGTGGATAATGTTGCTCAAGCTAATAATGATTTGATAGCTTCTCACATTGTTACTTGTTTCTTAGCTTCTTCAGTAGACAAAATTGGAGTTTCTGCTATTATTTCTTGTTGTGTTTCAATTTCAGGTTGAATATTTTCGATGATTCATGTTTCTGTTTCTATATTTTCTATCATTCATGATTCACTTTCTATTGATCAAGTTTCATCAAATATATTTGTTTCATTTTCAGTATTGTTGATTATTTCTCAGGTTCACTCGAATACATATATGATATCTCATGTGTTTGTTTCGAAATCGTTTTCATCTTCAGAGTTTAATAATTCTTTAATATAAGATGTGGCTTTATCTTTTATTAAATTGAAAGAATTGTTACCTTGTGATGCATAAATTCAATAAGCAATTCAAGCAATAATCATTAAAATATATAGCCGATTTGTAAACAATTTTTTAGCATTGAAAAATCAGTTAACATCGAATAGCTTTCCTATTATCAAGTATAATATTCGTCATAGGAATAGAGCAATACAAATTCATCGATTTTCCAAGAATTCCCATAAAGTATAAATTATTATTATGGCTAATCCAAGTGTAAGTAATAGTATTAATCGTTGTCCCCATTTTACTTCTTTTTTTCTTTTTTTGGAAGTGGAATGTCATGTAATAGGTTGAACAATTTTTGGAATTGTTACTGTTTCTTTCATAGGTCTTTCTGGAATCTTTTCTTCAGATTTTTCTTCTATTTCTTCTATTTCTTCAGTGCTTTGAGTATCTAATTCTTCTTTTTCATTATTAGATTCCATTACAACTTCCGCTTTTTTCTCGATTTCAACTACAGCTACACCCTTTTCATTTTCTATTCTAGAAAATTTTTCTTCAGATTTTTCTACTAATTTCATGGTATTTTCTTTGGATTTTTTTGGTTTGCAAATTGCTGAAATTATCAAAGCTATTACAAATATTATGGCATTTAATCATGCTAGTTGGTATAATTGTGTACTATTTATCATCCATCAAACAATGGCAGGCTGTCATACTAAAATATATAGAGCTAAAAAAATTAGAAGTCAATTTGTCATGATATATCTATTATTTAATTAAAAATAAGTCTGTTCTTGTCTTTGATACTGATATTTCTTATAGACAAAGGTTGACCTATTTCAAGTCAAAATAAACAAAATAACGATAGCATATAGTTATCACTGTTGTTAATTTAAAAGGCTATCGGAAAATGCTCTACATTGGCGATTTTTTTGTAAATTTTGTTAGAATTTTTTATGAGTATATAGCTCTTGCTTTACTCTATAGAAAAAATAAAATTGAATAGATATATTTTATATAGTTGTTTAACTTTGAATATTATTATGCAGTGAAATATTATATTTGTTTGAGCAGGTGGAGCATGACTAAGCAATTTAGTATGAATTTTATGGGATTTAGGATTCCATAATTTAATATGAATAGATGAACAAGAGTCTCAAATCACTCAGCAGCTACAAGAAAAATGAATTCAGATTTTCAAACATTGAAAATATCAACTCAAACCAGATGATGCTATAATTTATTCTGCAGCTACCAAAGAAAGTCTTGAAGTTTTGAAGGCATTTGAACTCAAAAAATCAGAACACAAACCATTTCTAATTTGGGATTATTTCCAATTCTTAGGTGAAATGACTAAATATTTCAAGAGTATAGGATTTACATGAACGAATGGTAAATCCAGCTCAAGTGCAATGTGAATTCATGTAGCATCACACTGTTTACCAAATTTTGGAATATGAATAGTCGGTGCTTTAGTGCCTGATTTTGGTGGGAAAAGTTATATGCTAAACATGAAACATAAGGATGAATTGAAAAATGTTTTTGACTATATTTTCACGTGAAGAAAATTGGATTATTCACTTGTGAAGAAATATTATTTCTTATTAGAATCGTGTGAATATCAACGTCATTTTTTGAATTTAAACCTGGATGAAGCTATAATAACTAGCTTAGAATTGGAGCATACTGATTACTTCAAAGATCGAGATGATTATCAATCAGCTTTTTTGGAAATGATTGCAAAAACTAAGGATAAAGTTTACTGTTTGAGAGATTTGAATAGCCAAAAAATTCTGAAAGAAAATAAAGTAAAAATCGTGAATAGAGAACGTTTTGATATGCATTTTGTACGATGAGAACATCAGCAAGCTAATGCATCACTCGTATGTGAGCTTTTGAAATGACTGATGAAAAATGAATGAATTGATGAACTAGCAGCAGAGGACAAAATTCGTGGATATTTGAGAGATTTCAAGTGAATATGGAGAAGAATGGAATTTCTAAAAATTCATGAAAATTGAGCTCAGATTTTTAGTGATTATGGTCATGTGGCTTCAAGTATTGAGCTATGATACAAAGCTTTGAAAGAAAAATTTCCCGACAAAAAATTGATTTGTATATTTCAGCCACATCAGATGCATAGAATTTTGGTTGGATGGAATGAATTTCCAAATGCACTAAAACTTTACGATGAAAGCTATATTTACGATATCTATGCAGCGAGGGAAAATATTGAGGATTTTGCTAGTGAGGAGATTTTCAAGGATTTGAATCTAAAAAGTGTGGAAGATTTATGAAATGCTTTTGCTCAGCATTGCGGTAATACCTATTTGAAAGAATTTAGTGAAGTAGAAAAAGTGATAGAAAAATCTGATTGAAACTCAGTTATTGTAGTTTATTCTGCTGGAAATATAGATTTCAAATTAAGACAATATCTAGGAATGTTGTAAAAATTTTATGCTTTTTATGTAGAAATATTTATTCTGTGTATAGATGAAGAATTTTGTATGTTTTGGCTATGCTTTCTTTTTTAATGGGTATAAATTATGTATAGTTTAATGTGGTAGTATTTTAAAAATTCTTTGATAGTAATTTATTGTATGTGATTTATTAATTCTTGTAATGCTTTATAATTTCGTTCAATTCATTTTTTAATTTTCTCATTGTTATTGTTTTCAGGATTTCTCTTATTTATTAAATTTCCATAATCTTCAAATATAGTTCAAACGAGTTTTATAAATAATAAAAATTTGACTAAATTTTCATCTTGGTAGTTTGTTATTTTATTATACCATTTATCATAATCACTTTTCCAATCTTCATATGAATCGTATTTGTCTGTTCATAATAATACATTTGATCGCATAATACCTATCAATTCAGTTCATTTTATCTGATAACTAACATTATCAAAATCTACAAATTTATGCTCCGTTCAGTCTGAGAAAACGTGTCATGTCCAAAATCTTCAAAAATTATATTCAAAATCAAAACGCTTAACTTTGGATAGTAGTCTATTCAAATTTGTGTTAATCTCTTGTGTATTAATATTTATACCATACTCTTCAACTGTATTTCTACCATTTGAAATTCGTTCATTTATTTTATCTTTGTATTTTTTTCAGATAGTTAATTTAAATGCAGGTTGTAATGTATTTCATAATACTGTTTTCACTCAATTAATAATATTTGAAATTTTTGTAGTAGGTTGAGATGATACTTCTGGTTGTAGATATCTTTTATACAAAGAATATAAAAGCTGAATTTTTGGATTTGATTCTGTACTAGTTTTTCATTTTGAATATTTTTCAAAATTATCAAATATTGATCTATATTCATTATATAATTTCATAATTTCTTCTATATTTATTTTTGAAAAATCTAATTCTTCTTTACCTCATTTTTTTGCATCATCCATTACAAAATAAAATTCTCCGTTTTCTGTATATCAGGTTTTAGTTATTTCTGGTCATGAAAATGTGCTATTATTTTTTTTGGAAAAACTATTGAATAAATTAATTAATCTGAGTTCTACTTCTCAAAGAACTCTTCATGTTTTCGTAAATCATTTTATGTATGAATTTCATATTTTTCAGACTACATCTGTTTTTTCGGCATCTGGTTTAGATGCTGGTCAACGCTTGAAAAATTTTAAATTTGGAAATAATTTATAAAGACATTTTTCTAAATTAACTATTTCAAAATTTATTTGAGTTGGTTCTTGATTTCGATTATTCATTTGGACTATATTATGGAATTTAGCTTAAGCTAAAAAAATTATTTTTTTTCTTGAGGTTTGTCATCTTCAGGTTCTAGTTGTTCTTTTCAAATAAATAAATAATTTTCATTTTTCTTATTTTGGTTTTCTGGTTTGATATATGATTCTTCTACAGCATATCTTATAGCTCTACTAAAGCTACTGATTTTTATTTTTTTATACTTATTAAGAAAAATTTTTAAATCTTCTCTTATAGAATCTCATTTTTCACTCGTAGAATTTAATTTTTCAAATGAATTGATTATTAATCATCAAATTTTGTATGGTCATTTGAATTCGTTTTTTGATTCAATTTCTGTTAATTCTGTTAAAGTTTTTACTACTATATCACGGTAACATGAACAAATTGAAACTAAATATATCAGATTTCTTTTTTGTGTATCATCTAAATTATCTTGGTCTAGGTATGCTTCTATATGTTCGTTGGCTTTATTTATAAAAGATAATTCTTCCCAATTATTAAAATCTTTAAGAAGATTAAAATTTTCGAGATTACTTAATTTATCTTTTAAGTATTTTTGAAGTGATTCAATTTTATCGTTAAATGTAAGATTTTTGTCATCTAATGTGTTTAATAAACTGTCTTTATATTGTATTTTTTCTTTATTTATTGGATTTTGTGGTGCTTCTGGAGTTTATGGTACATTTGGGTTTGTCATATTGAATATAGTTATGTAGGGATAAATATATCTCTATTATAGAGATATATTTTAAAAAGTCAATCAAAAAATACTTAAAAGTTGTATTATGGATTAATCCTAAAATTAATAACAGCTTGCAATTGATCTTCTGTTTTAACTGTACGTAAAGTATAATTCAATCCTTGAGCAAAATCAGATTGGAAATAATTCACATCTTCTACATCTCATTGAACTGAAGTGATTTCCATATTCCGTGGATAGTAAACCATTCATTTTTCTCGCCACATACGTTGTGTGTCTCATTCGTAATGACTTACGGGATTTATTACCAAAATTCATTCTTCCCTTGGGGTAATATTTATATTATATTTTTTTTCTAATCAACGAATAAAATTTCTATAACTTTCTGGGACAAAGAAGTAATAATCGATGACGAGTTGATATTCTCATATAGGTAGTCATTCAAGTGAAATAATTTCATTTTGTTGTGAAGTAATTAGTTCTCATGTGGATGAATATAATTTTAGTCGTTTTGTGAGAAAATCGTCTGATTTGTTATTTGCAATATTTACATCTCGTGCATATATTTTTCATCACTGAAATCTTGTATTCAGATTGTTTCTAGCTATCATATCTCTAAATTCCTGACTAACAAACATATCAGAAAGATAAATCTGAATATATCTTTTGTGAAGTATTTCATCTCGGTTGTTTATCAGATTTTTGGCAATAGTTGTAGAATTATTAAAAAAATAATCTAACACTTCTGCAATATAAAGTTCTTTTTTGTTTCAGCGAACCTCTCCGCGAATTATATCGATTGAAGCATTGATGAACTGCCACTCTCTCATTTTATCAGAGAATCATGGTAATAATGTGGTGAGTAAATCAGAATTTAAAAAAATTACTCATTTTATATATTTGTCGTGTAAGATTTTTCGTTGTTGGCCACTATACATTTCTTTTACTCTTGGCATTTCATAGTCTTCGTTGAAAGTCTTTTCATATAGTATTTTTAAATTTTTTCAATCCATATCGGTAAATCAGAATTTATTTCCTGCTACAAATCATAGTTGTTTTTCTCAGAAATATTTGGTATATCGTGATGGTAAATTAATCCTAGAGGTTGGAGCAATATAATCTGCTAAATAGGAATCAATGACTTCCAAATTCTCTATATGTCATCCGCTCAAAGTGACAAAAGCAAAAGAACCAAAAAATCATCAATTTGGACGTTTTTCATTTCAGTTTTCGAGAGGGATTAGGTAATTATATGACTGATTTTCTCATAAAAGTTTGTAAACTTCTTCACGATGGTCATATAAGTCTGATAAAAATTTCATTAATGATTCATAACGCTGAAATCATAGTGATGAAAGATAATTCTGATTATTGATAATGTAATATCGCACTTCTTCGATTTCAGATTTTTTAGTTTTGAAGATGTTTTCTCAATTCATATAAGACTGCACAATTCAGTCTAAGGTGTATAGCTCGTGTGAAACATCTTTATCGATAGGGAGAAAATATATAGAAAGTGTTTGTAAATCTTTGGTAAAAATATCTAAAGTAGAACCTCAAAAAAGTATATTTGTAATATTTGTGTATAGGCTAAATCATCGAAAGAATATTAAAAATAATAATGAAAATATATAAAACTGCAAAATTGGTATTTTTCTTTTTTTCTGTGGAATTTCTCATATTGAAAACTGTTTTTCTGCCATTACTATTTTTTCTAAATCCACCAAAAATTGAGAAATATGACATTCTCTTATTAGTATAGTGTAGGATTTTTTGGGTAAGTTTCAAATAAAAACGTGATAAAATAGAAAAAGACTTGACATTTTTTTTTAAGATGTGTATTAAATATGTGCCTACATACGTTTTGTGGGTGTAAAAATCAAAATTATGGAAAATAAAGAAAATGTAAATGTGCGTTGGGTATATCTCTCCGCATCCATCGTAATTACTTTAATTAATCTACTTTTTGCTTTTTTTAAATTGAATGAAGTAGAATTTGAGGTCAGAGCGATGTCATTAACCCTAGATTATATCTGGGGAATTATATTAATTTTTATTGTGGTGACCAGAATTTTTAACGGACAACATGAAAAAAAATTCTGGTGTTGTACATCAATTATAAGTTTTTTTGTGATTGGAGTTTTGGGAGTGATTTTAGAGATAGAACACATACAAATTGTTGTAATAAATCTTCCTCTGCTAGCTCCATTACTTGGGTTGTTGTATGGGAGATAAAAGGGGGGAGAGATATAACAACTAAATTTACGCGGGGGGACGTGTGTCCAACCGCTTTTTCTTTTTGTGTGGAAGTTTTTAAAAATGAATTTTTGGTAAAGTTTAAATTTGTATGAATTAGTCGGAAATATAAATTTAATTATAATTTCTTAATTAAAAATGGAAATTTGATATTTATATGTTAAAAATAATTGGAAAGCTTGAGTTGAGATTGTGCTTATTGATTGGTATAATTCAATTTCGTTTGAAAAACTCAAATTTTTTTTGACTTTTGCAAATGAATGAGTATAAGTGTTGGTGTAAACTATTTTATTATGTTCCTATTTTCCTATGAAATTAATAGAAAGAGATTATCTTCAAAATCTTATAGATGTTATAGGCTCTCCTGATATTAAAGTAATAACATGAGTTAGGCGTAGTGGAAAATCTAAGCTTTTATCATCATTTAAAGATTATGTAAAAAATAATATTAGTAATGCAAATATTATAGATATAAATTTTAATCTTTTGGAATTTGAAGATTTAAAAAATTATAAAGCATTAAATGAATATGTTGAATCTAAATATAAGGAATGAGATACGAATTTTGTATGTATTGATGAAATACAAATGTGTACAGATTTTGAGAAGACTATAAATAGTTTACATGCTAGTGAGAAATACGATATTTATATTACATGATCAAATGCTTTTTTACTTAGTAGTGATTTAGCAACATTATTTACATGAAGAACTTTTGAAATAAATATATATCCATTTTCTTTCAAAGAATTTTTAAAATATTATGAATATAAAGATTTACAAGAAGCATTCGATAAATATTTATTGCAATGATGAATGGCAGGATCATATATTTATCAGATAGATAAAGAAAAATATAAGTATATTTCATGAGTTCACGATACATTATTAATTAGAGATATAATAAATAGGTATAAGTTACAATATAGAGGATTATTAGAAAATTTGAATAATTATTTGATGGATAATATTTCAAACATTACTTCATCATGAAAAATTGTGAATGATTTAGTATCTAAATGAGTAAGCACAAATCATAGTACTATTGAATCGTATTTATCATATTTATGTAATGCGTTTTTGTATTATAAAATAAAAAGGTATGATATACAATGAAAAAAGTATTTAGCAACGCAAGATAAATATTATTTGGTTGATCACGGATTTAAATATGCAAAACTTTGAACAAAAAATATGAATATATGAAGGTTGTATGAGAATATTGTGGCGATAGAATTGCTTAGGCGTTGATATGAATTGTATATATGAGTTTTGTATGATAAGGAAATAGACTTTGTAGCAATAAAACAAAATGAAAAAATATATATACAAGTTTCCAGCAATATTGAAGAGGAAAATACGTTTAATAGAGAAATAACTCCATTATTAAAAATAAAAGATGCATATCCAAAAGTATTGATAGCAAGGACTAAACAACCATATTATCAATATGAATGAATTCAAATATTTGATATAGCAGAATGGCTTGTCTTGTAAATATATATTGTGTTTGGTGAAAAGGTGGTAATATTTTTTATGTGAGAGTTCTTTAAAAAAAGTTTAAAATTCATAATATATCTCAACTTAGCGGTGGGACGAGAGTCCCGCCGCCTTTTCTTTTTGTGTGAAAGTTTTTAAAAATGAATTTTTGAAAAACACTTGACATTCAAAAAAAAAAAGAGTATCTTAAACATGTAAAACAAAAACTTCAGTATTAACTAAAAAAACTTAATTATGGTAATAAAGTTTCCAAAGACAATTAAAGACGATCCCTTTTATAACTGGAATTCACCACAAGAAATACCAGGGGCTCGTCCTTTTTCACAGCAGCCTCATTATAGGAGGTTGCTAATGGGGCAATATACACGGCTGAGAGGTTCAGCTGGAAACCCGTTGAAAAACGGGTTTGCTGCCAGAAACTATTCGGGAGAGATTGTAGTTTCCTACTATCCTCCTTCAGAAGGATTGTTCGTTGATTAGGAGAAAGTCAAGAAAATCGGCCCGGCAAAACGCCGGGCCTAATCAGTAATTATAAAAAAATTTGCAAAATTTTGGATAATAGATTATAATAGATTAGTTTATTATTAAATTTTGCATTATGGTATCACAAAAATATATCGAAGAAACCTGAATAATCAAAGATCATGGAAATTTAGAGCCAAAGGATATCTCTCGAGATGACTATTTTATGGATATCGCGAGAGTGGTCGCAGAAAAAAGTGCCTGTAATCGTGGAAAGTGTGGTTGTGTAATCGTGAAAGATAATTCACTAGTTTCTTCGTGATTTGCAAATACTCCTGAATGATCTGAGACCTGTGATGTAGCAGGTCATCAAATATTTTCAGTAATTAATGATAAATGAGAACCTGAAGAACACTGTATGAGAAATAATTGTGCAGAACAGAATGCTATCGCTAGTGCAGCTAGAAAATGAATTGCCCTAGAATGAGCCACTATTTATGTGACTATGACACCATGCACGATTAGGCATTGTGCACATATGATAGTAGCCTGTGGAATCAAGAGGGTAGTATGTGATAAAAGATATCAGCATGCAAGTGAATCTGAAAATATTTTTCATTCTGCGTGAGTTGAATTAGTTTACCTAAATGATGAGACAATACATTATTAGATAGTTAAGTGTATTCTTGCTTGAAGAAAGTCAGAATTTTATTAAAATTAAATTATTGAGATAATAAAAAATCTGGCTGATGAATTACGAACAATTTAAGCATCAAGATAAATCGATATTTCTCGTGGATATGACTAGAGAACTAGACTATCATTTTTCTGAATTAGTAAAATCAGCCATTGAGAAGCAATTAAACATGAGAAAAAAAATCTGAATTATCGTGAACAAAAAGTGATATGCTCCATGAATAATCTGTAGTAAATGCGGTTATATTCCACAGTGTGAAAGGTGTTCTGTGCCGATTTCGTTTCATCAGCAGGCGAATGGAGAATTGATGTGACTATGTCATATCTGCAAAATGCAGTATAATTTTTCTACCACTTGTCATAAATGTGGAGAAATTTCCGTTAAAACGTATGGACTTTGAACTCAGCAGGTGGCTGAATATGTACAAAATGAGTATAAAGCCAAGACTTTGATAGTAGATTCAGACCACGCAAATTCTCCAACCAAAGTGAAAAAGCTGATTGAACAGCTCAAAGAAAAACAACCACAAATCGTGATTTGAACCAGTCTTTTGTGTCAGCCAAGTAAAGAATATCCTCTTGATATGATTATATTTCTTAATGCAGATTTGTGACTGAATATCCCAGATTTTAATGTTTGAGAAAAAAACTTCCATTTACTCTATGAATGTTTTTCAAAGTATGATTGTAAAATTTTTATAGTTCAGACTTTTAATCCTATGCAATATTCCATTCGTAATGCGTGTAGAATGGATGAGAAACGTTTTCGAGAGGAGGAGAATAGTTTTCGTGAAATGAATAAATATCCGCCATATGCGGATCTGTGCGTGATTTTGTACAAAAATGAGATTGAAGAAAAAGTTTTTAATAAAGTGGATCAGCTTTATAAAGAGCTTCTCTATCTTGCACAGAAGTATCAGATGAATGATTTGGAAATTTATTCCACACCTCCATTGATTTACAAAATGTTTGGAAAGTATCGTTACAATATTATTTTGAAATGAAAAGAAGTCAGAAATTTTATGGATGTAGTTTATACAAAACTAAATCTGAATGCCAAATGATTCAAGATTAATCGAGACGCTGATAGTATTGTATAATTTATAAAAATAGGTATAATATATCTTGTATTTATGATGTGTAAACGGTACATGTACACAAATGAAATCTTTCTAAAAAATCATAATATATCATCAGAATGTTTTTTGTGAATAAGTATAAATAAACCACTTAAAGTTGATTTTTGGCAAAAACAAATTGAATATGTTGAAGATAAATTTTCAAAGATTATAGTATTAATAGCAGATGAAATAGATACAATTAATCAGATTAATATTGAATGAAAAAGTTATCAAGATGCATTAAAAAATACTCAAGCAAAATTCTTTTTATGGAAATCATTTTTGGAAAAAAGAATTAAGGATGTTGCGAAGAAGAAAAAAGATTCAGAGCTTTGATATGAATGAGTAAAAAATAAATTTACTTTTGTTTCACGGGAAGATATATCATGAACACAAAGATTTTTAATGTTATATAATTTATTAAAAAGTGAATTTGTAAAGGGGGGGGGAGATTTAGATATAATGTTCATAAGATTCTGTCAAATTATTTAAAAGCAAGATGAAAAGAAAGTATGATATCAGATAATTTACTTGATAATTTATCCGATTATATTTTAAAGGAATTAGTAACTTTAATTGATTGAATAGATGTTGATGGTGTAAACTATTCTTGTATAGTTTATCCTACATTTAAAGAAACCATATGAGGAATGAATAAATTAGCTGAGAAATTATATAATTCATTAGATAAATCTTTAGGTTTGAGATGAAATACTTTAATAGAAAGTAGCTTTGATTAAAATATTGAAATCCTATGATAATAGGCTATCTAAAAAGTTTTCAACATTCATGGACAAATCTTTATTCAAAATATGAATCTGATAATAAGCTGTTCATCACAACTTTTCTTTATACTCATCTAGTAGATAATCAATATTCTCTCATAGACGAATAGGTCAATCTGGTCCATCTTGGTCATAAAAATTTCAATCATAATCAAGAAAGGCAACATGTTGGCTTCTTTCATCTCAATCAAAAATTTCAATAATGCTGTATTTATTTTCACTATTTTCAGAAAGACAATATCTGATATTATCAGAAGTATTTAATTGAATTTATTATATAAAGTTTTTATTCACTTAATTCATTCAAAAGATTCATCTCTAGAAAAATAAGAGTCACCTTATTTATTTAGAAGTCATGCGCGTACAAATCCATAACAATTATTATCCATTTCCTTTATAATTAACAAAATAATTATTTATAATTTATTATAGTCAAAAGCTGTCTAAAATGCAAAAAATCATTATAATTTACGAGATAGGTAGTATACGTAAAAAAAAATTAAAAGTAATTTTTAAATTTTAAAAAAATGCTGAGGAGGGGACTCGAACCCCCATGTATTGCTACATACGCACCTGAAACGTACGTGTCTACCAATTCCACCACCTCAGCATACTGCATATGATATAATAATTTTACCCAGAAAAAAAAGAGAAAACTCTGACTTGATTTTTTATTTTAGTTTAGTATTATGCTAAGTGCCACAAAGTTATAGATGGGTGTGTAGCTCAGTGGTTAGAGCAGTCGGCTCATAACCGATTGGTCGCTGGTTCGAACCCAGCCACGCCCAAGTGCAAGTTAACACCTAATAAATAATTCGAT
>JAEEGL017423557.1_pt1 | contig 16826 bp, 11 predicted proteins | sample 9134231 | NCBI WGS metagenome assembly JAEEGL01 (sample SAMN16246548, study PRJNA631951) | gut metagenome | biome: gut microbiome; feature: rumen; material: fiber-attached | host: Bos | place: Iran: Karaj | collected 2018-10
AATTGGAATAATACGCTTAATGTTAATTATACCCAAAACCAATTTTTATAAAAATATAAGAACTCATTTAGATTTCTTAAAACTAGATAATATTTCAGAAGTATTCAGTGATGAAAAATATATTGATCATTTTATTTTTAGTTCTAGATTAAAATTCTTAAATAATAAAGCATATTTATATAAGAAATCATCAACTTATGAAAAACTATTTGGAATAGGTTATACTAATGAAGGAAAAACATTTAAAATGATAGAGATGGATTACTTTGATATCTTCTATAGTCATGGAATAATAGGCTTTTTAGTATTCTTTGTCTTATCTCTCTACTTATTATATAAACTATTAGAAAAGAAAAAGGAATATTCTTATGAGAATATAATGCTATATACATCTGTATTTTTTATCGGCGTATTATCTCTTTTTACCGGTCATATTATCACCACACCTTCGGTTAGTTTATTATGTATTATGGTTTTGTTGGAATTATCAGAAAGGGAAAAAAAAGATCTACTTTTTGCAGCATATTCAATGGAAATAGGTGGCATTGAAAAAGCATTACTAAATCTAGTAAATAGGATTGATAAAAATAAATATAATGTAACAATAATTCTAGAAAAAAGAGAAGGAAGACTACTAGAAAAAATTGATAATCTAGTTACTGTTAAAGAACTTAAAGTTTCAAATAATTCAAATGTTATCATGAGAAAAATAATAAATGGCTACAGAAAATTGATATATAAAATAGTTAATTATAGAAATTATGATTTTAGTTGTTGTTATGCAACCTATAGTTATAGTTCTTCTAAAATAGCACTAATGTCATCCTCTAACTCTTCATTATATGTACATAGTGATTATCAATATGTTTATAATCAAAGAGAATATAAAGAGTTTTTTGATAGTAGAAATATTACAGAATATAAACATATTATATTTGTTTCTAATGAATCACAAGAAGCTTTTAAAAAACAATATCAAAATCTATCTAATAAATTATTGGTTTTTAATAACTTTATAAATGTAAAAGAGATTTTAGAAAAAAGTAAAGAAAGTATTAAATTAGATAAGAAAAAAAATAAAACACTATTTGTTTTTGTAGGAAGATTAGATGATTCTTCTAAAAAACTAAAAAGAGCATTCCATATTGCTAAGGAAATAAAGAATATAGAAATATGGGTAATTGGAGATGGAAAAGATCGTGCTATGTACGAAGAGTATGTAAAAAAAGAAAAGTTAACGAATCAAATTAGCTTTTTAGGCATGAAAGAAAACCCATATCCATACATGAAAAAGGCAGATTATATTATTTTAACATCAGATTATGAAGGATTTCCTGTGATTTATTTAGAATCATTAGTTCTAAACAAAAAAATTCTAACAACAATTAATATTAGTGATGATCAAATAAATATCAAGGATTATGCTTCTATTATTTCAAAAAATGAAAAAATAGTAGAAGATGTAGAAAAAGCATTACAAGATAATAATAGTAGTAAAAAAATTGATATAGAAGAAATTCAAAAAGCAAGAATGAAAAAATTAGAAAAAGTATTTAATGGGGTGATATAATGCCTAGATTTAGTATTATAGTTCCTGTCTATAATGTGGAAAAATACATAACAAAATGTTTAGATAGTATTATGAGTCAAACATTTAAGGATTATGAAGTAATTATAGTAAATGATGGTACGCAAGATAACTCTATGGAGCTAACTCAAAAATATGATGTCATAAGAATTAATCAAGAGAATAAAGGACTAAGTGAAGCTAGAAATACAGGAGTAAAAAAGGCTAAAGGAGATTATATTTTATTTCTAGATAGTGATGATTTTATTGAAAAGGATTTATTGAAGAAGATTAATCAAAGTACAAATAATAATCCTGATATAATAAGATATCAAGTAAGAGAAATATATGAGGATTCGAATGACAAAAAAGATTATAAAGAAATACCATTTTATAATAAAATAGGAGAGGAGGCTTTTTCCTTACTATCAAAGTATCATTATGTGGAAAATGCCTGGGCTTATGCTATAAAAAGAGAGTATTATCAAAAAAATAAATTTGAGTTTAAAAAAGGAACAATTCATGAAGATTTTGGTTTAATGCCATTAGTAATCATAAAAGCACAATGTGTAAATTCAATCGATTATATTGGTTATAGCTATCTTCAAAGACAAGGCAGTATCATGAATAAAAATGATTATAAAAAAACCATAAAGAAAGTAGAGGATTTATGGAAGCATTATCATTATCTATGCAAAGAAATCAATAAAACAAATCTTAATTCAAAAGTATTTAAAAGTTTTATTTCTAATAGTTTAATTATAAAGATTTGTGAATTAAAAGGAAAAGAATATAAAGAGAATAAAAAGAAATTAAAACTAGAAAAAGTCTATAATAATCTATTAACTAATACTTTCTCACAGAAAATGAAAAAGATATTATTAATGATAAGTCCGAAATTAACAATAAAAATAATTTCTAGATAAGAACTATGAGGAGCAGAAAAATGAGTAAGATTGATATCAGTATAATTATCCCTGTGTATAATACAGAAAAGTTTTTAACAAAATGTCTAGAGTCTTTAATTCATCAAACAAAAAAAGAATTAGAATTTATAGTAATAAATGATGGTTCTAAAGATAATAGTGAGAAGTTAATAAAAGAGTTTAAAGACGAAAGGATAAAGTATTTTAAAAATAAGAATCATGGAATAGGAAAAACAAGAAACTTTGGAATTAATCAAGCCAAAGGAAAGTATTTAATGTTTCTTGACAGTGATGATTATCTAGAAGAAAATGCATGTGAGTTATTATTTAAAGAAGCAGAAAAGAATGATTATGATATTGTGGTATGTGATTATTATAAAGTATTCTCAAATGGTGAAAAAAAAGAGTTCTCTATTCTTGATTTTAAGCCTTCATCTCTAATAGATAATAATAAACTATTAAATATTATTAATTTAGGTCCTTGTAATAAAATATATAAAACAGATTTAATTAAAAACAATATTTACTTTTTAGAAGATTTAAAATATGAAGATACAACCTTTGTAGCAGAAGCCATCTATAATGCTAAAAAAATAGGTAAAATTAATAAATGTCTACATAATTATACAATAAGAGAAAATAGTGAGACAACAGTTAGAGATGAACGTTGCTATGACATATTAAAGGTAGTAGACATTATGAGAAAGTACTATAAAAATAATCATTTCAATGAAGAAGAACTAAATAAGTTAACAATAAGAATTCTAACAAATTACACAATACAGCAAAGAGTTCAAAAAGATAGAAAAATAGCCATGGATTTTATAGATAAAACATTTGACTATTTAAAAAAGGAAATCAAAGATTATAAAAATAATCGTTATTATGAAGGCAGATCTTTTTTTAAAAGAATTGTCGAAAAGAATAAGAATTTATCAAAGCTTTATTGTAATATTTATTATTTATTACATAAGTAGTTTAGAAAATAAAAAAATAGATATTTATATGTTATAATGGTAAAGAAAAAGATTTTTAAGAGGTGTAGATGATGACAATAATAAAAAATATTTTTATCAATTTTAAAACGTATTGGTATTTAATGACTCAATTAATTACTCGAGATTTTAAAAGAAAATACAAAAGAAGTGTTTTAGGAGTAGTATGGAGCTTACTATATCCAATTTTAATGATGACAGTAATGGCCATTGTTTTTTCTCATATGTTTAAATTTAAAGTAGAAGGAACCAATTATTTAGTTTATTTAATGACTGGTATTATTATGTGGCAATACTTTGCTGAAGCAAGTAATAGTGCTATGACATCAGTAGTAGAAAACTTTGCTTTAATTAGTAAAGTTTATATCCCTAAGTATATTTTTCCAGTAGCAAAATGCTTATTTGTAGGGATAAACTTTATTTTAACTTTAATACCATGGATAGGCTTAATATTGCTTACTCAATTTGGCGTAGGGACTTATCCTGCAAGCATTAATCTTTATTATTTACTGATTCCTCTTATACTGATAGGATTTTTCATGTTTACAATAGGAGTAGGATTATTCTTATCTTGCGTTTCTGTATTTTTAAGAGATGTATTTTACATTTATGGAATTATACTTACCATTTGGAATTATTTCACTCCTGTGTTCTATAGTATTCAAATATTACCAGAGTCATTGCAAAAAATATTTGTCTTTAATCCAATGTACCAATATATAACTAGCATAAGAGATATTGTATTGTATGGACAATGTCCTTCAGTAGCATCTCTAATAGTATTAGGTATTATAAGTATTGTAACTTTAGCATTTGGAGCCTTAGTATTTAAGAAGAACCAAGATAAATTTATTTATTACATATAGGAGAGAGATTTATGATAAATATAGAAAATATATCAATGAAATTTAATTTAGGAATTGAAAAAAATTTTTCAATAAAACAAGGTTTTATTAATTTCTTTAATCCTAGTTATCATAAAAAGAAAAAAGAACTTAAAAAAAATAATACTTTTTGGGCACTAAAAGATGTTTCTTTTCATGTCGGTAAAGGGGAAGTGGTTGGGTTAATAGGAAGTAATGGAGCCGGGAAAAGTACCTTATTAAAAGTAGTAAGTGGAGTAATGAAACCAACCAAAGGAAAAGTTACTGTAAACGGGATTATATCTCCAATGATAGAATTAGGTGCAGGATTCGATGATGAATTAACAGCTAGAGAAAATATCTTCTTAAATGGGGCAATCTTAGGATATCAAAAGGATTTTTTAGAAAAAAAATTTGATGAAATTGTAGAATTTTCTGAATTGAAAGACTTCTTAGATGTACCAATTAAGAACTTTTCATCTGGTATGGTTGCTAAACTAGCTTTCTCCATCGCTACTATTGTGAATCCAGAGATTCTTATAGTAGATGAAATACTATCCGTTGGAGATATAAAATTTCAAGAAAAAAGTAAGAATAAAATGATGGAATTAATAAAAGGTGGAACAACAGTATTATACGTATCACATTCAATCGAATCTATAAAAGAACTATGTACCAAAGTTGTTTGGCTAGAACATGGAGAAATAGTTGAAATAGGAAATCCAGAAAAAGTATGTAATAAATACTATAAAAAACAATTAGGACATGAGTATAAAGAAAAAATATAATACAATAATCAACAAAAGATAATAAAAAAATAAGGAGAAATAATATGACAAACAAAAAAAAGTATATTCATTATTGTTGGTTTGGGGATAAACCATTACCAAAGTTAGCAAGAAAATGTATTGATAGCTGGAAAAAGTATTTACCAGATTATGAAATTATTAAATGGAGTGAAGATAATGTAAATCTAGAAGAATGCCCATTTATTAAAGAAGCCTACGATAATAAGAAATGGGCCTTTGTTGCCGATTATGTAAGAACAAAAGCTTTAAATGAAAAAGGTGGAATATACTTCGATACTGATATGGAAGTCACCAAAAATATAGATGAAATTATTAAGAAGGGACCTTTTTTAGGAGTAGAGGATACAGGAAAAATTGCTTGTGGAGTATGGTATGAAGATAAACCAAATAGTTATCTTAGTACTCAACTTCTAAAAAAATATCAATCATTTGAAAGCTTTGATGTGAATAATATGGGAAGCTTTTCAATTCCAATATTGATAACAGATATTTTAGAAAAATGTGGATTTGAGTATAATTCAAAAGAAGTTCAAAAATTAGAACATAATATATATATTTATCCCAGAGATTATTTTTATCCATACTCTTATAATAGAGAGAATAATACTTTTTCTGATAATACTTGTATGATTCATTATTACGATGCAAGTTGGATTCCGTTAAAAGATAGAATTGAGAATAATATGGTAAGAAAATTAGGAAGAAGTAGAACTTTCAGAATATTAAATGCTTATCGTAAAATGAAATTCTATATTAGAAAAATAGGAAAAGTACTATTATTTCCAGTCGTAATTTATAGAAATCAAAAGAAGAAAAAAGCATTAATCACAGAATCTTATAAGAATAGAATAGAAGAAACAATTCATAATATTCAGAAAATAAAGAGTAAAGATTATATTGTATTTCATAATAAAGAATTTAGTGGGGTAACAAGCTCAACATATGAATTATTTAAGAATTGTATTGATTGCGGAGAAATTTATCAAAGAGCAGATGCAAAAAAGATTGCGCAAGCAATAATTAATCAAAAGATAAAGCAAGTTGTTTTTTCATCACTATCGCTTGGTCAAAAAGAGATTATAACAGAATTAAAGAAAAAAGATAAAAATATTAAAATAAAAGCATACTGGCATGGCTCTCATTCCCAAATATTAGACGGGTATGGATGGAAGAGATTCCAAGAAATATTAGAATTACATAGAGCAGGAAAAATTAATGCTATAGGAACTTGTAAAAAGAGTTTATATAATTTTTACAAAGATCAAGGCCTAAATGTTTATTTTATTTCCAATGTTGTGAAATTACCATTCGATGTGAAAAAAACAACAAAAGAAAAAAAAGTAAGAGTAGGATTATATGCAGCGAGTTGTACAAATTGGAGAAAAAACATGTTTACTCAAATGGCAGCAGTTTCTAAAATACCAAATGCAGTATTAGATATGGTACCATTAAATGATACTGCAAAAGGATTTGCTAAAACATTAGATTTAGAAATTGATGGAGAAGAAAAATCATTGCCTAGAGAAGAGTTAATAAAGAGAATGGCAAATAATACAGTAAATCTTTATGTAACATTTTCAGAGTGCTCTCCTATGCTTCCTTTAGAAAGCTTCGAAGTAGGGGTTCCATGTATAACAGGTAATAATTTTCATTATTTTGAAAATAGTGAATTAGAGAAATATATAGTTGTAGACAATGAAGATGACATGGATAGTATTTATGAAAAAATTGATAAAGTTATGGAAAATAATGACAAAGTATTAAAGCTATATCGAAAGTTTAAAGAAGAAAATGAAGCATCTTCTAAAGAGCAAGTAAAATCATTTTTGGAGGGTTAGAGTGTGGAAAAAAGATTAGATATCATTTACAATTTAAAACATTTAGTAATTGTACCAGTAGGATACAAAGAATTGTTTGAAAGTATTAATTACACATTTGATAATGCTATAATAATGGAAAATAATATTGATGATGTAAATCGTACTATTAAGTTTATTAACCAAAACAATATTGGAGATATTATCTTAATAGATTATTTTCCTGATTATGCATTAGTAATGAATGGTCTAGAGAAAAAGCATCAATACAAAGTATTATTTACCAAATCTTTAGCCTCTTTATCAAATGTAGGTAATTATGAAATGTATCAGAGTATACTACAATTATGTGATAACAAAACAATTACCAGCGTAGGGATAATTGATCCAAGTATGTATGAAGTACTAAAGAAGAAAGTAAATGCGCACAGAGTATTGCTAAATATAGGAGAACAACCACAAGAAGAAAATGACAATGATACAATAGGACTTTTAAACATACAAGATAATGATTACCACAGTTTTTATAATGAGTTAAGTGCTGTAAAACAAGTAGAAGGCAAAAAAGCTAAAATAAAGAAACCAGGTCAGACTACCAAAGAGTTTATTAAACAGTTTAATATTCCAACAGTCATAGATGATAATACGATTAAAAATAATTGCTTAAACTTAAATATTAACTTTACAGAATTATGTGTACATAATTTTCTAAAAAGCATGAATATGGGAATTCCATGTATCATTGGAAATAATTTCTTTCTTGATAAGGATTTAAAAAAGTATTTAATGGTTAAAAGCGATGATAACATTGATGAAATTGCAGAAAAAATAGAAGATGTTTTAAAAAACAAAGATAAAATAATGAATTACTATCATTCATTTAAAAAAGAGTATGATAAAAAAGTACGTACATTATTAGAAGAATTCTTAGAATATAAGAGAGAAGATAATACAGAAAAAGAATATGAAAAATTATTATCAGTAATTGTCCCTGTATATAATGTTGAAGACTACATAGAAAAATCACTTAAGTCAATAATAGATGCAGCTATCGATGATATGGAAATTTTAGTTGTTAATGATGGCTCTAAAGATAATAGTGAGAAAATAATTAAAAAATTCGAAGAGGATTATCCAACATTAATTCGTTATATAAAAAAAGAAAATGGTGGATTAGGAAGTGTTCGAAATGTTGGATTAAGGGAAGCAAAAGGAAAATATCTTGCATCAGTAGATTCTGATGATACAATAAATCGTAATTTTTTCATTGAAGCAGAAAAATATCTTAAAGAAGATATAGATTTAGTAATATGTGATTGGATAAGCATTAAAGAAAATTTAGAGAGTTTTGAAACACCAGCAATAGAATGGTCATTAAGAGAAAAAAACCAATATGAAGGATTATTATATTCTTCAATTATGCCATCTACTTGCAATAAAATAATGAAGAAGAGTATTTTAGACTCTTTTGAATTAGAATATATAGAAGATAAATATGAAGATCTAAGCCTAAATCCATTATTCATGTTAAAAGCAAAGACAATTAAATATATAAATAAACCATATTATGAGTACTATTTAAGAAGTGGTTCCCTTATGAGAAGTAGTGCCGGATATAGTATGATTCATATAATTAAAGAATTAAACAATAGACTAAGTAAATTGAAAACTACTAACTCAGATTTAGAAGAATTCAAATATTACACATATTCATGGAGAATAGAAGAATATGTAATAAATCAATTATATACTATAGAAGAAAAAGAAATTAAGAAATATATAGAGAGTATATATGATAATCTTTATGATATATGCATAGATGTTTTTGATAGCCAATATTATAATAAAATGCTAAATTCATTATCTGAAGATAAAAAATTAGTAGATTTTATAAATATGAGAAATAAGGCGTTAAAGTCAAAAAAACTAAGCGATTTTGTATTAAAAGCAAGAAAAAATAAAAATATCGAAAAATTATCACCAGTAATTATTTATTACGGAAAAAAGCAATAAATCACTGAAAATAAAAATCAGGAGGCGTAATAATGAAAAAAATATCTGTAATAGTATCATGCTGTGGTACTGAAAACGACATTGAAAGATGTATTGAAAGTATTTTGAAACAATCATATAAGAATTTAGAAATAATTGTGGTAAATGATTGTTCAAAAGAAAATAATCCTGAATTATTGGATAAAATAGCTAGTCATGATGAAAGACTAACAATAATAAATAATAAAGGTAATAAGGGATTACTTCAAGCAAGAATAATTGGTTCTAAGGTTGCAACTGGTGATTATATTTCATTTATTGATAGTGATGATTATATAGACTTAGATTTCTTTAGATTGCTTATCAAAAAAGCAGAAGAAGACAAATGTGATATTGTTCTAGGAAACTATGTAAAAATAATGAATAATCAAAAAACAATATCTAGTTTATCATTTAATACCAATAATGCTATATATGATGGCAAAGATTTCTATAAAATTTATTTTAAGCAAACAGGAAAAAATATTAGAAATCATATGTTATGTTCAAAACTAATAGAAAGGGAAGTATGGAAAAAAACACTAACAGAAATTTCTAGAATAAATGGAAAAACAATATTGTTAGAAGATTTTGCTTTTTCATCAGTAGCATTATTCTATGCTTCAAAAGTTGGCTTTTGTGATAACGCTATCTACTATTATGTAGAAAATGAAACAAGATTAGCAAATAAGGATTGCGTAAGCATAGACCAAATAAATAAAAATATTAATGATATTAGAAATGTATTTGATTTTATAGAAGAATTTCTCAAAAAGAATAAAATATATAGTTACTACAAAGAATATATAAAAATTTGGAGATCATACTATCTATCAATATATACAGATATGTATGAAAAAATGAAAGAAGAAAATGAGAACATCCCTAATTTGAAATATGATTATAAAAATGATAAAGGAATAAAAGACTTTAAGAAAATATCCCAAACAGATAACACTTGGAATAACTACAGTGAGCTTAAAACAAACTTTGATGAAGGATTAAACAATATAAAAAAGAGTATCATGGAAGAGAATATCAAAATTGTTAGTTTTGATATGTTTGATACTTTAGTTAGTAGACCATTTTATACTCCTAGTGATATGTTTAGATTATTAAATAAAGATTTTATAGAGTTATTTGATTCAATCAGAGCTATAGATTTTTCTAAAATTAGAATTCAATGTGAAAGTGATTTAAGAGAAATAAACTATAAAAATAACATTCCTGAAGTAACTCTAGATGGTATATACAAATTAATAGCTAAGCGCTATAATCTTGATGAAAAAAAATTAGAAATAATAAAGCAAAAAGAAATAGAATTGGAATGCCATTTCTGTAGAAAAAGAAAATCTGGATTTGAATTATACGATTTTGCAAAGTTTATTGGAAAAAGAGTAATTCTATCATCAGATATATACTTGCCAAAAGATGTAATATTAAGAATCCTTAAAAATAATGGATATGAATTTGATGAAGTATATATATCATCAGAGCTTTTAAAAACGAAAGCAAATGGAAATTTGTTTCAATACATTATTGAAAAAGAAAAAACAAATGACATAATTCATATAGGAGATAATTATCACAGTGATTATAAAAAGCCAAATGAATATGATATAAAATCGGCAATACTTTATAAAGCTATTGATGTATTTATGGGTAAAACTGATAAAAAAGTTCGTTTCTGTGGAGATTTATATAGACAATTTGTTTCATTTAATCATGATCACAGACCGTATTTGGAAAACTATGGAGTTAGATGTTCTATCGCAATTGCCGCTAATTATTACTTTGACAATCCTTTTTGTTCATTTAATGAGTATTCTGATTTTAATGGCGATCCATATTTTATAGGATATTATGTACTAGGAATGCAAAATCTAGCTCTTTGTAATTGGCTTTTAGAAGACGCCAGAATCAGCAAAATAGATTCTATTTCATTTATGGCAAGAGATGGATATCTTCCATACAAATCTGCAATCCTATTTAAAGAGAATATAGAAAAATATAATACTATTAAATTAAATTATTTATATGTTTCTAGAAAATCATTAATGCCATTGCTCTTACGGGATAAAAGTGGAATATCAATGATTGAAACCTATTTAGATTATTCTAAATTAACTCCTAAAGATGTTATAAAACAACTATTATATGTGTTAAAATATGATTCTAAAATAGAAAAGGAATTAAGTTCTGTTATTAAGATGAATACTAAGATGAAAACAAGAGCGGAATTTAATGAAGTACTATCTATTATTTATGATAAGTGTTTTGATAAAAGTAAATATGATAATTATTATAAAATATGCAATGAGTATTTTTCCTCAAATTTCACAGGAAATGCCTCTACATTCGATGTTGGATATAGTGGAAAACCAGAAGCTATTATATCATCTATAATAGGAAAGCCAATAACTACATATTTTATTCATACAAATAATTCAAGTGGTTATAACAATATCAGTAATTGTAATTCAATTTTAAAAACATTCTATGAATATAAACCAACCTTAACTGGTACAATCCGAGAACTATTCATTTCAAGCATGGGTCCATCATGTATAGGTTATGAATATCAAAATAATCAAGTAGTACCCGTATTTGCAGAAAAAGAAAAATACAATTATTTTAATCTTGATATGATAAATAAAATACAAAATGGTGCATTAGATTTCATAAAATCCTTTCTCGATTATTTTGGAAAATACATTTCACAAATAGAATTAAATAAATACTACATGTCAATTCCATTTGAATATTATTGTCACTATGCACAAGAGGAAGATAGACTACCAACTAATAATTTGCTTTTTGAGGATAATGTTAAAAATTATGTAGAAATCAACGAATATATGATGAATATGCTTGACTATTATTCTGAAAACTATTCTTTAGGAAATATTCCAAATAGAGATGAAAAAAAGGAAAATGATGAAGAATGGAAAAATATAGACAACGAGAAAGAAACTATTATCAACTATAATTTTCCTAGAAGTAGAACGAAAAGAATAATTTACTATATATTAGTTGACAGAAATGAACTAAAAGCCAAATGGAAATTATGGAAAGAGAAAAAAGATGATCCACAATTACTACCGAGTTCAAGACTAAAAAGAATAATATATTACATTATTTTTGATAGAAATACTTTAAAAAAGAAGATGTTTAAAAAAATATGATATCCCACTATATTTGTTTTAGTAAAACTCTAATTCATAAACATTATGAAAGCATGATAATTCATGCTTTTTATTTTTTAATAATAGTCAAATATTTACAAAAAAATAATTTTATTTTATAATTTTCTTATAAAGATAGCTTGTCAGGGGGATTAAGTTATGGCAGATAAAAGGAATTCTAATTTTGAATTAATGCGAATCGTATCGATGCTTTTAATTGTATTATCTCATGTTATAGGTCATGGGAAAGTAATAGAAAATACATTTGCTGCAAGAGGAATTCAAGAAATATTTATTTTTTTGAAAATGCTTACCTTAGTACATGTAAATTCATTTATAATACTATCCGGTTATTATCAAAGTACTAGTACATTTAAGCAAAAGCAAATATGGAATTTAATTACAAAAGTAGTTTTCTATGAGATATCAATTATGTTCTTATTAATGCATTTTAATGTAATTCCAACAGATAAGAATATGATAATTAGTGAATTATTTCCTATTGAACTGATTTTCAACAGTTATTGGTTCATAAAGTACTACATTTTATTATATTGCTTATCCCCATTTATAAATAATGCTATAAGTAGTTTTACACAAAAGAAATTAAGAAATTTATTAATAGTCTTAACGATTATGTCTTCCATATTACCTTTCTTGTGTGGATTAAATTCTATAAATAACAATGGTTTCTCCTTATATCACTTTATATATTTATACTTAATTGGTGCATATATTAGAAAATATCCATTAAAAGAGAGCTATATTGGTAGAGTGATGTCTAATAGCTTATGGCAATTAGTTTTAATAATACTTATGCTATTAAGTGTAATTAGTAATTATATCTTATTAAAATCAGGAACTTCACTACACGGAATAAATAATACACTAGATATTATATCTGACAATATTCAAAGAACTTCTATGATATATAGTAATCCGTTTGTAATAGCACAAACTATATCATATTTCTGTCTTTTTGAAACATTCAAAATAAAAAGTAAAATAATTAATGGAATAAGTAGTTTAACGATAGGTATATACTTAATCCATGATAATCATTTTATAAGAGAAAGTATTTATAAATGGTTTAAAATAGACAATGGAATAATATATTCCTATAAATTCATCTTATATGCAATTGGTATAACTGTAATAATATTCATAATATCAGCATTTATAGAATTTATTAGAAAAACTATTTTTCATTATATTAGTAAAACAAAAATAAGTATAATGATAAGAAATAAATATTATGAGTGGTTCAATAGCTTATGCATTTTAGATAAAGATAAGAGAAAGACTTCAACTTAAGTCTTTCTCTTTTTTTTCTTAATAGTTTTTGCTTTTATAGGTTCACTTTTTTTAGAATCAAATAAGTAATTATTAAATCTTGTATAATAAATACCAAATAATAATCCAAGTATGGCAAATATCATGCTATATACATATGCATTATATGGAATAATAGATACTAAATGATACCTATTATAGATAGATAATAAAATGATTTTAATAAATTCATGACTGCAATAGATTCCTAATGTAGATTGCCCAATAATAGTTAGAAACTTACATTTAAGTTGATAATGCTCGATTAAATAAGATATTATAAGACAAAAAGATATAACAATTGGAATATAAAATAGAAAAATGAATTGATCAATATAATAACGTGAATTATTTTGAATAAAATAAATACCAAAAAGAGAAAAAACAGATAATATAAAAATAATATTCCTCTCTTTTTCAGAAAAATCATTATTATTGATAACTCTATTTCCACAAATCATTCCAATTAAATAGATAGGAAATCTAGCAAAAATATTTCTAATAGAAAGCTTTACAGTAGCGGCAGGTATTAAAAATAAGAGAAAAATAATCATAGCCATCTTAATATAAAACTTTTTATCATTTTTATTATTAACTAAATAATGATAAATAAAAGGGGATAAAAGATAATAGAGCATAATACAAGGAATGTACCACATAAACAAAGGATAATTTCCTTCATATAACCAAAAGTTTAAACTTGTTATTTGTAAAAAAAATTCTCTAGTTGAAAAGTTATCAGCAAATATAAGCATTAGATAAGAGAAAAAAACAATAATGGAAAAGGCAGTAGGAATAATTCTAATAAGCCTTTTTTTATAAAAATCTTTTAAATTATCATTTTTATTCAAAGATAGAAAAATGCCAAAACCACTTAAAAATAAAAAGCAATCTACACCTATATGAAGATTCTTATATACAATATTATTAGATAAAAAAGGAATTATACTATGAAAAATCATTATGAATATCATAGAAATTCCCATTAAAATTGTTCTTTCATTCAATACTTTTTTTAAACTCATAATAACCCACCTTACAAATTATATTATATAATAGGAATTATTATTTTTCAATTTAACTTTACACAATTATGAATAATAAAGAAAAGGGCAATTGTATTTCATAATAATTAAGAGTATAATATAAAAAGTAGTAAAAGAGGTAAAAAAGAAATGGATGCAAATACTAAAAAAATATCAGATACACATAATAATCAATTATTTTATATCATTACAATCATTGTACTAGTTATAATAATAGTTTCCATATCAACAATCTGTATCATTAATAATAAGAAGAATAGACAAGAAATATCAAAAATGAAAAATCAAATCATTTTGAATACACAGAAGAAAAAGGAAGAAAAAACCAGCAATGTTATTAGAGAAATAATTAAGAATGAAAATATTGTCTTCTTAGGAGATTCCATAACCTATCTATTACCTGTTGATGATATTTTCGATAATATGCCCGCAATCAATAGCGGAATCGCAGGCTATAAAACTAGAGATATACTAGATAATATGTATGATCTAGTATATAAATTTAATCCAACAAAGGTTTTTGTATTAATTGGAATTAATGATTATATATTTATGGATGAAAATAATTCAGAAGAAGAAATCACAGAGAGAATAATTGAAATAATGAAAGAAATAGAAAAAAACAGGCCAAAAGCTAAATTATATTTAGAGTCAATTTATCCCATCAATAAAGAACTTGGAAAATGGAAAAAAGATATAAATAATGATACAATAAATAATATTAATAAAGAAATAAAAAAATATGCCGAAGATAATAATATTACCTATATAGATGTATTTGGAGAATTGGTAGATGAAAGTAATAATTTAAAAAAACAATATACTGATGATGGATTGCATCCAAGTTCAAATGGGTATATCAAGATTACAAGTATTCTAATGCCTTATGTATTAGAAAAATAGGAGCAATTATGATTAAAAAAGTGAAAGAAAACAAACTCATAATGCAAATAGTAAAATTTATCATAGTAGGAGGAATATCTACTGTTATAGATTATATTATTTTCTTTGTTTTACATGATATTTTAAAATGGAATACTATAATAGCTAATATATTAGGATTTACAGTATCTGTTATTTATAATTATATTGCTAGCATAAAATGGGTGTTTGATGTAAATAAAAATAATGATCAGAAAAAACAGTTTATTATTTTTATTATTCTAAGTGTTATAGGATTAATCATAAATACTGGTATAGTCTATTTATGTGTAGATATTATGAAATTCTATTCCTTAATTGGAAAAGTGATTGCCACAGGAATTGTAATGGTATTTAATTTTATTACTAGAAAAGCATTTTTAGAGAAAGCAACTTAATTTAAGTTGTTTTTAATTTGTGAAAAAGTTATAATATAACTAGAAAAAGGGATGAGGAGGATTTTATTATGAAAAAATGTACAATAATAATGAATCCACAAAGCGGTAAAAGAAAAAAATTAAATACATATGAAGACTTATATGATATTTTAAGAAAATATGGCTATGATACTGAAATTATTTTAACAAAAGGAAAAGACGATGCCGAAGGAATTATACAGTCTCTTCCAGATGATACTGATTTAGTGATTAGTGCTGGTGGAGATGGAACTTTAAATGAAATTGTTTCGGGAAATTTAAAAAGAATCAAAAAACTAACAATTGCACCACTACCTCTAGGAAGTACCAATGATGTAGGTCATATGTATGGACTTACTTATAGTGTTCTTGAAAACTTAGAAAAAGTACTTAGTGGTACAAGAAAAAAAATAGATGTTTGTCATATTAATGACAAGACTTTTGTATATGTAGCTTGTTTAGGAGACTATATAGATATGGTTTATTCTACTCCTCGAAAATTAAAAGAAAAATTTGGAAGAGCTGCTTATTTCTTATATGGAATTAAGAAATTTAAAACAAAATTACATTCTTATAACATAAAATATACTGTAAATAATGAAGAACATGAAGGAGAATATTCTTTTATCTTTATTACAAACGCGTCAAGAGTTGCAGGACAACCAGATGTATACTATGATATAAAATTAGATGATAATAGATTTGAAGTAGCTCTTGCTAATGTAAAGAATATGAAAGAATTATCAAAATTATTTGTTCTCGTCACAACAATGGATGTCAAAGATATTCCTGGTGTTACGTATTATCGTACCAATCATTTTGAATTAGAATTTAAGAATCATCCAGAAACATCATGGTGTATTGATGGAGAAGAGTATAAAACGGATACTAATAAATTTGTATTTGATGTAGAACAAA
>JAEEGL011958275.1_pt1 | contig 16825 bp, 12 predicted proteins | sample 9134231 | NCBI WGS metagenome assembly JAEEGL01 (sample SAMN16246548, study PRJNA631951) | gut metagenome | biome: gut microbiome; feature: rumen; material: fiber-attached | host: Bos | place: Iran: Karaj | collected 2018-10
CTTTTGGTGATGGCACTGGGATTTTCATGTGTTGTCATGGCTCAACAGGAGCCCCAATTTTCTCAATACATGTTCAACAGGATGTCCTACAATCCCGGCTATGCAGGCAGTTCTGGCTCGATATGCTTGACGGCAATGTATAGGAACCAGTGGATGGGGTTTGTACTGGACAATCCTACCGGTGGCAACAACCCTGGCTCTACGCCTACCGACATCCTTCTCACCTTCGACATGCCCGTGAAATTCCTACACGGCGGATGGGGATTCACCATCGTATCTGATAAGATTGGCTACCACGACAATGTAGAAGTCTCTCTTGATTACGCATTCCGTATGTTCTGGGGCGAGGGAAACCTCTCTGCCGGCATTGAGGCGAACCTTCTGAACAGTTCGATTAATTTCGCCGACTTGCATGGCGAACAGTCGGATCCCGAGTTATCAAACCGTGAGGCGAGTGCTATGCTCATTGACGGAGCCGTCGGCATTTACTACCAGGTACCCGGCAAATACTACATGGGGCTATCGGTCAAAAACCTTTTGGGTGCCCATAGCGACGTGATTCAGTTCACTAACGCACGCACGGTGTATGCCATGGGCGGATATGAATACACTCCAGCCATGTCACCGTCCATCCGCATCAAACCGTCCGCCCTGCTGAAAACTGCAAACTTTAGCTATTTCCAAGCCGACCTGACGTGCCTTCTCGACTACCGTAACGCTTTCTGGGGCGGTCTGGGCTACCGTGTACAGGACGCCATCTATGTATTGGGCGGATTAAACTGGAAGAAATTGCGCTTCGGTCTGTCGTACGACATCACTACCAGCCGCATGGGGTCGTTTAAGCCAGGCCGCAGCTTTGGCTCGGTTGAACTGTACCTGCGTTTCTGCTTCAAGATTAACGTGCCTCCGAAGCCGCCAACGTCATACGGCAACTCAATCTATCTGCTATAAGGCCATCATGGATTAAAAACGTAAAAATATTTAAAAAAGAAACTTTTCTAAGCAAACAACGTATAAGAAACATTAGATTATAAGGCAACACTTGTTACGAATAACAAATAAAGAAATAATATGAAAAAATTGTTTTTCTTGCTTGCAACCACAGTGGCTCTATGCATCGGTTGCTCCTCGAACTCCTCAAATGGCGAATTGACTGGTGTGCTGAACCGCAACCAGTTCGAAGACATCGACCTGAAAGGTATGGTCTTCATCAACCAAGGCAACTTCAGTATGGGTGCCGGCGTGCAGAATAACACCTATGGTGTCACCAAACAGCCCCGCACCATGCAGGTGGCCTCCTTCTTCATGGATGAGACCGAAGTCACCAATAACGAATACCGTCAGTTTGTCCATTGGGTGACAGACTCTATCGCACGCCGTATGCTGTCGGAAGGTGGTATCGATGGCTACCAGATTGAGGAGAACGAGTATGGCGAACCTCTCGACCCCCCCATGCTGAACTACAAAACTAAGATACGTTGGAACGACCCCGAGACTCGCGAGGCCCTCAATGACCTATACATTGCTGAGAAGGACCGCTACTTTGGCCGTCGCGAAGTAGATGCTTCCAAGCTTAACTACGAGTATTACTGGATTGACTACGCCGATGCCTCCCGCAAGGAGTTGGGTGCACAGAACAAGCCCGAGCAGCGCGGCACGCTGTATACTGCCCGCCCGAGAGGCTTGAACAACCGCACCGCCTTTGTCCACAAGGAGAGAATCAACGTCTATCCCGATACCCTGTGCTGGGTCCACGACTACAGCTACTCTATGAACGACGACTTCACACGTAACTACTTCTGCTCCGCCGCATACGACAACTATCCCGTGGTGGGTGTGAGCTGGCTGCAGGCTAAGGCTTTCTGCATCTGGCGCAGCAAATACCTCAACGACTATCTTGCCAGCGTCAACTACGAGCACATGAACGACTTCCGTCTTCCCTCCGAGGCCGAGTGGGAGTTCGCAGCCCGTGGCGGCATTGCTGCTGAGACTTATCCGTGGGGCGGTCCGTACGTGCGCAACCCGAACGGCTGCTTCTTGGCCAACTATGAGCCCCTGCGCGGTGCTTATGACGACGACGGCGGTGTCCGCACTCTGATTGTGGGTCACTATGCTCCTAACGACTATGGTCTGTACGACATGGCCGGCAACGTGGCTGAGTGGTGCGCCGACGCTTTTGATGACAACACCTATATTGTTGCCAACGCCCTTTCGCCCTACTACAACTACAATGCCCAGGAGAGCGACCCGATTGCCATGAAGCGTAAGGTGGTTCGCGGCGGTAGCTGGAAAGACCAGAAATACTATATTCAGGTTCAGACCCGCACCTTCGAGTTCCAAGATACCAGCAAGTGCTATATCGGCTTCCGTTGCATCCAGTCCTACCTGGGTCGTGTGAAGGGTGACAACCTGAAGACAGCTTCTAACGTCTATTAATAGACATCACAATGGGTTCTAGACCTAGCACAGGTCTAGAACCCACTCCACAAAACTCCAAAGAGCAATACATCACAAATAATAAGTAAAAAATAAATATATTATGAGTTGGTTAGACAATCTTGTCCGCAGTAAAGGATACAAAAACTTCATGGCGAAGCTGTATGGATGGGGCGCAGCTGTTGTTATTTTTGGTGCCCTGTTCAAAATTAACCACTGGCCTGGTGGTACAGTCATGCTTATCATTGGTATGTGTACTGAGACCGTCATCTTCTTCCTATCGGCCTTTGAACCTCCCCACGTCGAGTTCGACTGGACTCTTGTATACCCCCAATTGGCAGGTATGGAAGACACCGAGGACTTGAACAAGATTAATGGCGAAGAGGTTGAGAACCTCATCTCCACTCCCGAGAGCAGCGACCCGCTCACAGCCCGACTCGACAAGATGCTCGAGGAAGCCAACATCACGCCCGAACTGATTGAACGTCTGGGCACTGGCATGAACAACCTTGCCGACAGTGCACAAGCGATGAACGGAATGGCACAGGCAGCAGCCTCAACAGACAAATTCGTCAACAGCCTCGATGGTGCAGCCGAAGCAGTCTCCAACCTCCGTCAGGCCACCGAAGCCGTCAACACCCTCACCACCATCTATCAAGAGACAGCACAGGCTCTTACCAGCGGAGATGCATCATATGCTGATGAGATGAAGAAACTGGCTAGCAGCCTCGCTTCTGTCAATGCCATGTATGAGATGCAGCTCCAGACTTCTACCAGCCAGCTCGAAGCCACCAAGGAAGTCGAAACCCGCATCCAGAATATGATGGCAAACTTCGCCGACTCTGCTGAAGGTGTGCTGAAGTACAAAGACCAAGTCGACGCCCTGACTCGCAAAGTCGCAGAACTCAACAACGTCTATGGCAACATGCTTGCCGCCATGCAGACCCGTCTGTAATCCTACTCTTAACTCCTAATTCATAACTAATAATTAGTAAAGTATGAGTGCTTCAAACTGTCCGGAAACCCCGCGACAAAAAATGATTCAGATGATGTACCTTGTGTACACCGCCATGTTGGCACTTAACGTGTCGGCAGAGGTTGTCGAGGGCTTCAAGACCGTAGGTAATGCTATGAACAAGTCGAACCAGAATATGGTTGCAAAACTTGAAGATACCTACGAGAACTTTGAGTCTGCCCTCAAGAACAATCCTGCCAAGGTTAAGGAGAAATATGACAAGGCACAAGAGATTAAAAAACTCTCAGAGGAGTTAGTAAATTCTCTCGACACCATCACATATAGTTTTGTTGGTCAAATCGAAAAGAAGGCTGAAATCATCCTTATTGACCCCAACAATTCCGAAAAGACCATCAAGCGTGTCATTCCCCTAAGAAATTCAGACGGTTCTAAGAACTTGGACAGCATTGCCGAAGCTCTTAGAATCGGCGGATTCAGTTGGATGACGAAACTGGACGACAACCACGCCGGCACTCGATACTTCATCGGGGACGCCGAAGGAAAAGAAGTGACGGAAGGTGCCGCCTTTGAGGTCAAGAAAAAAATTATAGAGTATAAAAAGAAAGTCAAAGAAAGCCTTGGTGCCGACTCCACACATGTAAGCCTCGGTTTGGATGTGGAGGAGTACCGCCTCAACAGCGAGAAAAAACTCACTTCCTGGGAGCAATTGAACTTCAACAACACCGTTGCCGGTGCAGCCCTTGTCACACTCACCCGTATGAAGGCAGAAGTCATGAACGCCGAGTTTGATGCCGTAAACATGCTTTTCAAGCAGGTCAAATCCAACGACTTCTCGTTCGACAAGGTTGCCGTTATCACCCGTGCCAACTCGCCCTACATCATGCAGGGTGGCAGATATGAACTGACTGTAAACGTTGGCGCATACGACTCAAAGGCCAAGTTCGAAGCTTCTGTCGGCGGTCAAAAATTTGTTGCCAATGATTCGGGAGCCGTTGTTTATTCTACGATTTGCAATGCTACTGGTCCTAAAACCATCACTGGTACCGTATATGTTAAGAACGACTACGGAACCGAGAGCTACGACTTCAAGCAGAACTACTATGTGGCCGAGCCGATGGCAGTATTCGAACTCACCGAGATGAACGTTGTTTACTCAGGTATCGACAATCCCATCAAGATTTCTGTACCTGGTGCCGCTGCCCACAATGTGGTAGCCACGTTGGCTGACCCCACCCAAGCCACACTGACACCCGATCCTAAAGCAGGTGCCGGCCACTACATTATCAAACCTAAGGTAAACAAGGGTACCATCAAGATTAATGCCGCCATTAAGGATGGTAACACAACTCGCTTCATGGGTTCCAACGAGTTCCGTGCTCGTCCGCTTCCTGACCCCAAAATTTTCTTGGGCAAAGCTGAGGCCGGCAAGGGTATTCCCATCAATGACCTCAAGAACATGAAGGGTCCCTCGGTTCGTTACGGACCAGAATTCGCCTTCCACATGGAGACACCTAAGATTATCAAGCAGACCATCGATATCACCAAAGTCAACGGTGCTACCGACCTTGAGAACAGAGGTCCGCAATGGGGTGCCGACGTGATGAGCTACATCCAAAAAGCCAAACCTGGCTGCAAAATCACCCTCAGCATCGATGTCAACATGCCCGACGGCTCCAAGAGAAACATCAGTAGCACATTCCGTATAACAAGATAAAACGAATAAAAATCACATAACATGAAAAAAGTATTGCTAGGCCTTAGCCTCATAATCTTCGCCTTCGGTGGCACCACTGTCCGTGCGCAGAACATCATCGAAGCTGATGATGAAAACAATCTGACCAGTTTCTACACGCGTACCATGAGTACCTCTAGAAAGGCTATCCCCTATCCCAGCCTGCGTCAAAGCGATGTCATTTGGGAAACCTGTATCTGGCGTACCATAGATTTCCGCGAAAAATTCAACCAGTTCTTCTATTTCCCCAAGGGTGAGGACTCGTTGAACAACAACCAAGGTCGTATCAACCTCGCCTATCTCGTCTATCGCAATGCAGCCCTCGGAGAGTTCGAAATCTTCGATGATGACGAGTTGAAGATCCCCATCGACTGGGACATCATGTACCGCAAACTAAACAAGGCAGACTCGACCACTACCGACCCCATTTACGATGACTATGGTGAACTGATTGACGAAGGTCACGACACAATCAAGTACAAGAACTTCACCTCTGACGACTACTACAAAATCCACATCAAGGAATATTGGTACATCGACAAGCAGGATACTCGCATGAAGGTCCGTATTGTCGCCTTAGCCCTTGTTGATGAGAACTGCAAGGAAGTCGATGGCGATATGGAGTGCAATCCCACCACCCGTTTCTGGATTCCGATGAACGATATGCGTGTGCGCAACCTCTTTGCCCGTACCAATGCCTACGACATGTACAGCAACAATGCCGAGCGCAGCTACGACGAAATCTTCATCACCCGCTATTTCGACAGCTTCGTCACCCGCGAGACCAACGTCTACAACCGCGAGATTCATGACTATCTGACTGGCGAAGACGCTCTGCTCGAAGCCGAGACCATCGAAGGGCGCATATTCGACATCGAATCCGATATGTGGGAATACTAAACACGCGAGTCCTTTCCACATAAACCTATTGACATAGAAGAGTTAAGGATAAGCTCGCTTATTCTTAACTCTTTTCTTTTCAACAACAACACACTTACTCTATTCCATTGCGACACATCGGAGCCATAACAATCCTACTATTGTTGTTCCCACTCGCGGCTGCCGCCCAATACGTCGAGCCCCAGCCAGGCGACTACTACAAGCGCAGCTATATGTGGGAAAAGAAGCCCCAACCATTGGACTTTGTTCGCGAAAGTGATGTCTACTGGGAACGGCTGGTGTGGCGTATTATCGATGTGCGCGAAAAAGAAAACCAATACTTCTATTTTCCTCAAAGTCCCGAAGGCGTACGCGGACGAAAAAACCTAGCCTACGTGTTGTGGGATGCCATCAAGGCTGGTGAAATTGAGCTGTTCGAAGACGACGAAATGAAGATACCACTAGACTGCCAGCGGGTTGTTGACCGTGCCACACGCAGCGACACTGTACAGATGGAGGTCTACGACGACTATGGAGAAGCTGACTATACTACCGTATTCGTCCCCCACGAATTCACATCCGACGACATCTATCAGTACGCCATCAAGGAAGCGGCATACCTCGACCGCTCGCGCAGCGGCATGCAGGTACGCGCATTGGGTCTCGCTCCCATGGAAGACCGCTACAAAGTAATCGACGGTGAAACAGAATATATGGGCACCGTCACCCTATTCTGGATACCTATGCAATCGTACAACGTCCGCTGCCTTCTGGCCCGCAAAGAAACCTATTACCGCGAAAACCTAGTCCAACTGCCTACCTGGGAATATGCCTTCAACTCCTTCCTTTATAGTTCTTTCATCACTCGTGTCGACAATGTATACAACCGTTCTATCCACGACTACCTCACTGGTGAGGACGCACTCATCGAATCCGAACGCATCGAAGAGGAAATTATGAATATTTCTTTTGACATGTGGGAATACTGACATTGCTCCAGAAACTCACATAATTAAGGCAGATAACTAATCCTCTCCATTATTGAGAGCAATGAATGTAGTTGCGCCAGCGGTCAAGGACGGCGGACATGTCGGACGGGAGAGAGGCTTCGAAGTGTAGGTGTTCACCTGTGGTGGGATGTTTGAAGCCGAGGACGAGGGCGTGCAACGCCTGCCGTGGCAAGAGAGCAAAATTGTTTTCGACAAACTGCTTATACTTGGAGAAGGTAGTGCCTTTGAGTATGCGGTCGCCACCATACGCTGCGTCGTTGAACAAGGGATGCCCAATATGCTGCATGTGGGCACGTATCTGATGCGTACGACCAGTTTCAAGCACACATTCGACCAAGGTGACATAGCCATAGCGTTCCAGCACATGCCAATGTGTCACAGCATGTTTGCCACGTTCGGGGTCGTCGGTGACGTGCATAATACGACGGTCTTGGGGAGAACGTTCCAAATTGCCCACGATGGTGCCTTGGTCATCGTCGAAATTGCCCCAGACCAAGGCGTTGTACTTGCGCTCAATGGTGTGATCGAAAAACTGCTTTGCCAGCACCACCTGAGCATTCTCATTCTTGGCTATCAAGAGCAGACCCGAGGTGTCCTTGTCGATACGGTGCACTAGATACGGCTCAACGGGTTTGCCATCCTTGCCCTGACACCCTTGGAAATGGTACAGAAGACCATTAAGCAATGTGCCGCTCCAGTTGCCATAGGCGGGGTGTACCACCAGCCCCGCAGGCTTGTTCACAACCAACACATCATCATCCTCATAGACGATGTCGAAATCTACCGGCTCGGGCAAAGTTTCAAATTCGTGCGGAGGCTCGGGCAGCAATACCACAATTTCATCACATGGCTTAACCTTGTAGTTGGACTTGGCAGCAACACCGTTTACCAGCACACAACCAGCCTTGACAGCCTCTTGAATCCTGTTACGCGAAACACCCTCAAGACGCATCTGTAAGTACTTATCGAGACGGAGCATCGCCTGCCCTTTATCAACAACGATGCGGTGATGCTCATATAGCTCGGATTCTTCCTCTTGGATGAGAATGTTGGTGGGGAGGTTGTCGTCAGTCATGCTCAGGGTAATTAATATACAACGACCTTTTTTACTGTCTGGGAGCCGACTTTGACCAAATAGAGCCCATGGGGAATGTCGGCAATCCGCATGGCAGTGGTGCCCTGTTGGCTGCGCACCCTCCTACCAAGGGCATCGAAGACCTGAATAGGCTGCGGGGTGTCGGTCTCAACATAGAGGATGCCATTCATGACATACGCCTTGAAGCCGTGCGCTATATCGGCATCACACACACCGAGCGTTGCACGATGTCCGAAGTAGGGACGTATCATCAACGCACCGCGGAGGATACTGGTCTGCCAATTAGTGCTAGAAAGATATAGTATGTCATTAGAAGCATCGTTATTGCGATCGAAGCCCAGATTGATATAGTCGGGCGAATACTGCTCCAGACCTACATATATGGTTCCGCTACATACTATGGGTTCTTCCAGAATGTAACGCACGTACTTATTAAAGCCTTCGAACAGAGGTCGACGGCGATTGGCATCCTGATAAATGATATTGCCTGGGACACCATTGGCATCATCCCACACGGTGATGGCAAAACGGATGTCGGCATTCTCATCGTCCAATGTACGATTGAAATACATGTACAACGCGGTGAGAGTATCCTCCACGTTGAGATGAAAGCGGTAGGCAACCTTCACACGCGAGCTGGTAGAGGTGATGCCGTAGCCATTCTCGGGCGTGCCGTCGTCGTAGGCATAGTAGTTGTCGAAAACCTGAAGGAAGGTAGTACTGTCATTCTGGGTGTGAATGTCGCCACTTACGCCTTCGCGCACATGGTGTACAACCGTGAAGGTGTGAGGGGCACTTCCCGAGACGGGGAAGGTATAGCCGACGGGGGGCGTCGCATGGGCAGGCGAAGTCTGATATTGCATACCGTTCCAGAAAACGGGAATATTCTCATATCCACCTTCGTAATTGTAAATCTCTGCCCCACTCTCGTTATAGATATGATAACGATAGTTAGTAGCCAGCTCTTCCGAAAAGAGATTGGCGATGGTCAGTGACACATGGTCGGCCATATCGTTTGCCGAGAACTGGCAGGCCGGCATAGCGTAATAGTGCTGTAGCATAGAGGGTGAGGGTAAGACGAAAGCCACATCGCGCGAGGCAGTATCGCCCTGCCTGCGACCGGCATTGAGGGAGACGTAGTCGATATTCCACTGGTCGGCATTGCTAATCATGCCGGTCTTATTCAGATTGGTCAGGCTGCAATAATTGCGAAAACGGAAACGGAAACCAGCATTGAAGTACTGCTGGTCGGTGATGCAAATATCGACAAACTGCCAATAACGACCTGTACGGGCAAAAAGTGTGTCGGCGGAACAGCCACTGCTGCCCCACACACGGTTCCAAGTATCATGAGCCGCATCGTAGAACTCAAGTACAAGTGAGTCGACACTCTCCGGCATGTCGCCGATACGTTCCCACATGTTGCCATAGCCTCCGCCAGGGAGATAGAAAAAACTCAAATAGACTGAGTCCTGGACCGTGAGGGTTCGCGGATAGGGTTCGAAGAGCGAGTCGAGCCTAATTGGTAGCGAGGCAAGCGTGTCGCATGAGAAAAGCTGTTCGGTGGCGGTGGGATAGAGACATCCCTGAGCATCGAAGGCATCGAGCGTAGCCATGCCCCGGGTGGGCGGCAACGGAGCATAGCCTTCGTTGAAAAAGACTCCTCCTTCCTGCCAAAGAGTACTGGAGACGGCCATACTGCTAAAGTCATCAAAAAAAGGGAGTGTGAGCACTGTGGGCGCATCCTTAGGGGCTGACAGGGGGCAATGACGCACCGGCAGCATGACCTCCTGAGCCCGAACTGGCACGAACAAGAAGAACATAACTGCCAACCACAACCCTGCGTGCAGGGTTGCATGACGGCATCCGAACACCTTAGCAGCCATCCTATTACCAATCCCAGCCATCGTCAAAGTCGGGGTCATCTTCAATAGTGTAGTAGTCATCGTATAGCTCCAACTCGTTGTTGAAAATCTGCGATGAATCAACCTTGAAATTAGAGATGATGCGTTCCACATCTTCCTCGGAAGCATCGCAATACCATACATCCACATAGGTACCTAGCGGATAGCGTGTAACACCCGTATAGTCGGGATTGAGACGGTAGCAGACGGCACTGCTACGGTCGGTCACTCCCTCGAAATGCTCCTGTCCCACATTGAGCGAGGCGGAGAGGATGCCACGGCGCGCCTTGGCAGGCAACTGCCCGATAACAAAGGGGACACGCGTGCCCGTTGGGGTCTCACCCATACCGACGGTAAGGTCAACCACGTCGTTCTGATTCATCTTCTCACCCGCGTATACCATCTTGCCCTTGCTGGTGCATTCTAGGATGACGTTGCGATAGGGACTGTCGACAAAGCGTAGACGACCGCAGCGCAGTCCGGCAGCCTCAAGTGCCGATACGGCACTGCGCACCGTCATATTCGACAGCTCGGGCAACACTACATCAGCAGGGGCAAAGGTGGTGACAGTAACATAAACCTTGCGGCGGGTTTTCACCATAGTGCCCGGCATGGGATCTTGCTGGATAACGATACCGCCCTCCTTTTCTGCATCATATACAGAGTCTATCACCACGTATTTCAGACTTAGAGGATTCTCACGTTCCAACTCTGCCAATGCCACGCCACGGAAGTCGGGCAGCTCGTACTCTTTGCCTTGTCGTGCCACCAACTTAATGAACATGAAGCACAAAAACACAATCACCACCGACACTGCCAGCATATACAGGAGGTGCTTAACGAGGGGGTGTTCCTCAAAAAACTGGTTGTTCATACTCTCTTGATAAGAAATTTCTATTTATTGATAACGTAGCGGTGGCACATTTATTGTGTGCACAACTCGCCCAAAAGCGTTGCAGCCGTACAATCCACCACTTTCACCTTGACATATTGTCCTGGCTGCACCTCATGACGTTCGAAAACAATCACCTTATTCTGACTGTTACGCCCGAAAAGGCGTTCTTTGCTGCGATGCGACTCGCCCTCAACCAGCACCTCATATTCCTTGCCAATTTCTTTGCGATTGTTTTCGAGAGCAATCTGCCCTTGCAAGGCAATAATCTCTTCCAATCGGCGTGTCTTCACCTCTTCAGTCACATCGTCGTGCAGATGTTTCTCAGCGTAGGTGTTGGGACGCATGGAGAATTTGAACATATAGGCATAGTCGTAACGCACCTTGCGGAACATTTCTAAAGTCATTTGGTGTTCCTCTTCCGTCTCAGTGCAAAAACCCGCTATCACATCTGTTGTGATGGAACAATCAGGCATATAGCGGCGTATGGCGGCAATGCGCTCAAGATACCACGCTGAGTCATAATGGCGGTTCATCAGTTTCAGCATCCGGTCGCTACCGCTCTGTACGGGCAGGTGGATGCACTTGCAGATGTTGTCGTACTTCGCCATTACCTCCAACAGGCGGTCGCTTAGGTCTTTGGGGTGTGATGTGGCGAAACGCACCCTCAGTGTCGGGGCAATCTCTGCCACGCGAGCCATCAATTCAGGAAAGCCCACCTCGGCACCTTCTGTCTTCCAACGATAGGAATTAACATTCTGACCTAGAAGCGTCACCTCCTTATATCCCCGCTCAAACAGACTGCGCGCTTCCGCCACGATGGTTTCGGGGTCACGGCTACGCTCACGACCGCGAGTGTATGGCACCACACAATAGGCGCAATAGTTTTGACATCCGCGCATGATGGAAATATATGCCGAAATGCCATTGCTGCCCAAACGCACAGGCTCTATGTCGGCGTAGGTCTCGGTGGTGCTCAGCTCGGTTTCGGCAGCCTTAACACCCTGCTCACGCACCTGCTTAAGTATGGCTGGCAATCGACGATAGGCATCTGGTCCCACCACAAAGCTCACATTCTCTTCCTCTACCATCAACTGGCTCTGCAGTCGCTCTGCCATACAGCCCAGTATGCCAATACGCAGCTGTGGGTGGCGTTGCTGCATGGCACGCAGTTCACGCAGCCGCTTGCGGATGCGTTGTTCGGCATTGTCGCGGATGGCACAAGTGTTTATCAGCACATAGTCTGCATCGGCAATATCCGACACAACCTCATAGCCCTCCTTTTGCAGAAGAGATGCCACAATCTCGCTGTCGGCAATGTTCATCTGACAGCCGTAAGTCTCAATATATATATTGTTCATATTATTCTCCATACTTTCCTTCAATTATCTGCCTGTCGAGTTTGCAACACAGTACAGGCGGTCACATAACTATTACTTTTTTAACACACTTCTCCCCTATCTTGACGGCATAGAAACCCACACTTAACGACGGTATGCGGACTATTGTGCCAACCGCATCCAACACATTTCTACCACCTCTACTATATACCGTCTGCCCATATACATTATACACCGCCACAGGCTCGTCTATAGGTGATTCTATCACCAGTGTGCCATCCGACACATAGATCTTAACCCTTGGGTCGTCGGGCTGCCCAATGCCTTCCATATTGCCAAAAGTGGCAACAAACATGCGGTCGCCATCAAGTACCACACTTCTAGGATTGTCTGTCACGCCGTCCGACCAATACAAAAACTTAAAACCGTTATTCGCCAAAGCACCCAATTCCACCACAGTGCCTTCTGGATAACGGCCATTACCAACTGCTACACCCATTTCGTCAGACGAAGTAATTGTTGTCAATGTATAATAAACCGTTGTGTCCACATCTACCTGCTCATGCTGGTCAATCCAAACCGTATCGTGCTGCTGCGCAGGCAGCCATATTGTGTCGCACCGTTCTAGCCAAACCGTGTCGCGCAAGTCATTCCAAATAGTGTCATGTATATACAGCGTATCGTGTATCATGACAATCGTTTTTCTCGCCAACTTCCACTGTGCGACCTCCCCGTCTGTAAAGTAAGCAACATAGGTGTGCCCGCCAGACACTGTCACTGTGCGCGGATTGTCCCTATTGCCATCATCCCAATGGCTGAAACGGTATGGAGCATTAGGAATTGCCGCTATTTCAACCGTACTTCCTATCGGGAACACGCCTCTACCCACAGGAATACCCCTAACAGGAATAGGTGTCGTCACTATCACCGCACCCATCTCAGGCGACACATACTGCGTGTCCCACACCGTGCGCTGCACCGAATCAACAAGAGTATAATAGAGCGTGTCTGCCGTCCAACGGTATAGGGTATCGTGTATTACCCGCGTCAGGGTGTCATGCACTAAAACGAAGACGGTATCATGCACTATGGTGTCAGGCAATACTGTCAGCGTGTCCGCAAGCCGTATATCGTCAATATATAGGTAGTATTTGTAGTTGGAATAATAATTGATGGCAACATATTTTGCCCCAGAGGGTACCAATAGGTCACAATTGTACCATCCCGCACTATTAACCACGACGTCGACCAACGTGTCGGTAAATGCCGACAGCGCGTCGGTGGTAGTGGAATAAAGAACACGGAAGTTCTCACTAGTGGTGTGCGAACGACGGTAGTAGAAGGTCAGGTGCAACGGATTAGCTGCGGGCAAACGTGGCGAGATAAGGTATTGGTTGTAGTCCGACGCAGAATAATAGCTACTGAAACGGTAGCTGTATTGCCCATTGTGAGTCTGATACCCATCGGAGGAGGATGCCACACCCTGCCTACCACTATTGGAACTATTCACGCTCACCGAGTACCAGCAGCCTGCACTGCCCGTCTCAAAGTCTTGCACCAACGGCATGGCCGCTTCCGTACCACAGCCCACTCCCGCATTGGGGGAAAAGGTAAACGACACCGAGCTATAGTCGCTACTGACCTGTATGTTAGTGAGGCTAAACGAGGTGTCGGGCGTACCGTCGCATAGGTATGGATGAGGGTTAGACATGGCATCGAATGTGCTACGGCCATACACCCCGAAAGCGGCACTTGCCACATTGCCATTGATAGTATCCACCGCACTGTTGGGGCGGAACAGCCACAGCTCGTGCGGAATGTCGAAAAAGTCAAAGTCCGCATTGTCTGCATCGCTCCGTGCGTTATAACGCCATATCAACATCCCGCGCCCGGGTATCGACGAATCGAAAGTGTCTGCCGTGTTGCGATATTCCAAAATATACCACTGCTGACGGTCTGCCGAAGCTATCTTATAGGCATGGTTGGGACCCGATGCCAGCGACTGCATGGTGTAGCTGCCAGAGTCGGTCAGTTCGGGGATGCTGTCAAACCAGTTCAGATACTTTATTTTAAACAGCGAGTTGCTCTGCTGTGGCGGGGTCTGGTTACTGCACATCAAGTCCCAGCTACCACCGGGCGACACATTGTCGTAGTGTTCGTAATGATATATGTCGGGTGCTCCCAGCGTGTGAGTCATCTCATGGCATAGCGTGCTGACACCGAAATAGTGTTCGCCCGACCCTGCCAGTTGGAAATTGAAAGTATATACCCGTTTGCCGTTGATATACACATAGCGGTTGTAGAGGCTCCACTTATGCGGCCACAGCAGGTCGCTCCAGCCCGTATAGGTGCCACTAACTATAAAGCAGACATTGTCCACCTGCCCGTCGTTGTCCACGTCGAGGTTCAATGTCGTAGGCACTGGAGCGTTAACATTTACCCAATTCACAGCGTTTTCCAGCAATGAAAACTCCCGCTCCCGCCTGTCCGAGTCCGACACGTAGCCCATGGTATTGGTCGCACTATACGGCTGATAGTAACTCCGGGCATGGCTGTCCTGATACGACAGCACCCTGCTGCCGCTTGGTGCTGGATAGTAATGAGTGTATATGTGCAGCTTATTGTAGCTGGTCTTCTTAAAGTAGTTGTACATAGATGACGCACCCGCTGTGCTGTCGTTAAACTTACCGTCTATCGAGGCGAACGAGGCGGTGGAAAAGGCCGTATCGTTGGCAAAGCGGATAAAGATAACGATGTTATTCAACTCACCATGGTTGGCACCACTGGTCTTTGATGAGACAGGCCGATATTTCTCTGGCACATCCCACAATTGGTGCAGCCGTCTAAGTTCCGCCTCCGAGGGAACCAAGTCGGGTACCAGCCCCACGCTGGCGGGGTTCACCATGCCGGGGAGATATTCCGTTGGCTGCAACAGCCCATCCCTCAATGTCGCGTAAACATATTCTCCCGTCTCAGGATTCAGCATTATTGTATACCCTTCGCCATCATGTAGGCGGTGGAAAAACTCATCACCCGACACATAGCAGTGCAGCGTGTCGCCATTCGGCTGCACCCGCACCACAGGCATATACCTTACCGGAGCGGCTCCCGCCACCCAACAAACCAAAAAGAATAAACTAAAAACTAATATTTGTCGTCTCATATTTTTCAACTTTCAATTTTCAACTTTCAACTCTCCGTATTGCCACCAGCCGGTCGTATCGGTCGCTGGGCGTGCGGTAATAAACATATACCGTGTAGCTGTTCGGGGTCTCGTAGTGGTCGCCCTCCAGCGTGGCAGTCAGCCCTTCCGTCTCCCCTTTCGGCACAAATAGTAGCTGATAGGCATAGTAGCCTTGTTTCAGCTGCAGGCGCAATGTATAGGCCTTTCTCTCTGGTTGGTACTCCATACGGCTGCGCTCGTCCATGTGCCACTGTGTCAAATCCCCCACCACATAAATGTTGCCATTCAAATAGGGGTACTCCATCGGCAGGGTGAAGTTCACCTGCACATAGTCCGCCTCCGTCTGCTTATTGGTGCGGTCCCACACATTCACCTTCATCCCACCGTTCAGCGTCTGCTCCGTCACATAGTGCGAACGCGACCTATCCTCCAGCGGTTTCAGCAGCGCAAACCACTCCCTACCGTACTCCTCTATATGATACACATTATACATCGCCGAGCGGATATTGCTGATATCGAAATAGCGAAAGCTATTACCGCCCCAAAACAGATTCGCCTTGCGATTACGGTAGCACAATGTCCCACGTTCGTAGCCGCTGAACTCCAGCTCACGCATATTGTCCAGCCGTCCGTTCTGCTGCACCACCACACGGAAGTAGGCAGGGTTTAACTGAGGTGGAAACAACAAACCCGAATAGTCGCGGTTGTTATCTATCGACACATCCACCTCCCTGCGCTGAAAAATTGCCTCATTGTCGTAAGGCACCGTCACCACGGCATCTGCCTTCACCGAGCCCTCCGTCACACAGAACCTGCGCGTGAACAGCACACTGTCTGGCGCGTTCTGCGGCACCACCGTCAGCACATAGTTGCCCGATAGCAACAGCTGCCCATACTGCGACGGGATATACTGGTAGTAATGCACATAATCCGTCAGCGTAGTGAACGAACTGCTATAATTCTCTATCGGAGCCTCCTCAAAGCCACTGATATACTCGTTCGGCTCCAAGTCGTCCACCTGCCAATGGCTGTCGCAATGCTGTATGCGGTAGCGGTAATTGTCCGTCTCTGCGCCCATCACGTCAAAGCGCAGCAGCAGCCTGTCCTCGCTTCCCAACATCAGCACCGGCTGCTCCAACTCTACCCCATTGCGACACAATATCACCGTCTTCACCCGCTCTGTCCAGTTCGAATCCGTCACCACCTGCGCACGCACGGCACATGGCACCATCGCCGCCAGCAAAACCAATATCAATCCTGTTATCCGATTCATTCAACATTATTTTTTAGTTCCTTTGTTTTAAAGGTAAGCGCACATTTTTAACTTTCAACATTTAAGCGGAGCCAACCTTCTCAACAAACAAATTGCAAAGATA
>JAEEGL012778322.1_pt1 | contig 16825 bp, 11 predicted proteins | sample 9134231 | NCBI WGS metagenome assembly JAEEGL01 (sample SAMN16246548, study PRJNA631951) | gut metagenome | biome: gut microbiome; feature: rumen; material: fiber-attached | host: Bos | place: Iran: Karaj | collected 2018-10
GACGCCAAACAGTATCCCGATTATAAGAAGTTTAAGCTTTTCACCATGGATGAGACCGGGGAATTCAAGAAGCAGATATGGCCTCTTTCAAAGGCAGGATCCCCCGAGGCTCCCAAAGCTTCAAAATCCGCAGTGATAAAGGCTGCCGATGCTGCTCCTTTGAAGGGCGGTATCCTTTGCCTTGAGTGCTATGACAAGGACGGCAATCTCAAGGGCGACGTGAGATATCTCACCTCGGTGGCGCCTTATGTGTATTATGTCAGATCGGGTGATTCCGTAAATGAACAGAGCTTCTGCCTCTCTGAGCTTTCACAGAGCGATTCTCTCACGCTTAAACTGCAGGCAGGTACCTCCAAGAAGGAAGAGACTTTCACCCTTACCTCCGTGGTACCTACGTCCGGAATAGATACCCTGGAATATCCTCTGTCTAAAAAACAGAGTGTTCCCGCCATGAGGTCCTTCTTTAACGCAGAGGATTCGGGCGGAAATCTTACAATGGGCACGAAATATTTCTTCAGGGCGTGCAGCGTGTACGATTTCAGGGGGATGGATGTGAACTCCGCTCCTTCGAATGTGCTGACGGTAAAGGCCGGGCCCGCATTGTGCGAGATATATGAGATAAGCGGAGCCGATCCCGTAAAAGAAAGAGAAGCCTACAGGAAGGGCGATTATGATGACACGTCATATTGCGTGCACTATGACAGCTACAGCACCTGCTATAAACTGGGCTATGTGACCTTTAACATGGCTTCCGGGGAGAATCTCACGGATGAGAGCAAGTATTCGGCGGTGGAACTTATGAGGAGCGATTCCAGGCAGGGGATATTCAAGACCGTCAAGAAATATAAGCTTTCCGAGGTTAAGAAGGTTGAAGGGACCGAGCTGTATTACGTGACCTACAACAATTTCCCGCCCGAGGAGACCTGGTATTACTCCGTGAGAGCTGTTTCAAAGGAAGGAAAGGCTCCCGGAGGCTATGAGGACGGATATCAGAACACCACCAGGTTTGAATCCGTTCTTGGCATCATTTCCATCGACACAGGCGAGTTCGGCATAGGCATGGCCTGGGTCCACGACGATTGCGCAAAGAAGTACTGGGTCTATAGGGGAAAGAGCGACGAAGAGATCACAAACCAGCTGAAGAACAAGGCGAAGCCCTACAAAAAACTGAGCGGCTCCTCCTTCAAGAAGATCTCTGTGGAAGGTGAAGAACTTAAAGTCCATATCTATGAAGACACAAAGGTCACCGTAGGGGATAAGTACTATTACGCCATAAGACCGGTCTACAACGAAAAGGTTTCGGCAGCCCGGGATTATGATGAAGAGCTGGAAGAGCTCCTCTACCGCACCGGCGAGCTTGAAGCCACCGCTGAAGGAGTGGAGATAAAGACTGTAAAGGCTACCGATTACAGCACCGTACAGATCAATGTGAAGTGGTCGAAAGCAGCTGCAAAGTCCGGAAATAAGGTCACTGCCTATGAGGTCCAGCGTAAGCTTTCCTCCGAAGCGGATACCGATGAAAACTGGAAGCGTGTTTTATTGGCTGAGACAGGTGACCCCGAGTTCAAGAACCGTTCCTTCAATGATGTGGTGGTGACAGGCGTAACCTACAATTACAGGGTAAAGGCGTTCTACAACAACACTCAATCGGGTTCAGCTTGGGATGTGCTTTACAACAAAAAGACTCCCGCTTCGGCTTTCTCCACGACACTGAAGGCGGCGTCATTCTCCGTGTCAAAGCAGAGCGGCAGCGGATATCCTCTGGGCGGCGTTGTGAAGTTCACTGTGGACAAGAAAGACATGGAGATGGTAAATCAGGAAAAGCTCACAAATCTTAAGTTCTATGTGAAGACCGGAAGCTCTACCCTTATGTCAGGCATTGTCCAACCGGGGGTCAGCACCTATTCCTTTACGGATAATGAGTACCTCACCAGAGGACAGACCAGATATTATGCGGTGGAGATGATGTCCAATTCCGTTCCGAGCGAGGTTAAGACAGCGTCATATAACAAGCCTTCATCCATATCTCTTAACGCCGGAAAGTCTGAGATATATGAGGGCGATACCGTGACCATCAACGTGGGCTTCTCTTCGGGAGCCACTGTGAAGGATTACGATTGTGAGAGCTCCGATACCAGCGTTCTCAAGATCGAAAGCCATGAGGGCGGATCGATAAAGGTCAAGGGACTGAAACAGGGCAAAGCCAGGATCAGCGTCAGAGCGTATTACAGCGGCTGGACCGACGGAGCCACCGGGGATCTGAAGAAGAGTTATACCATCACCGTAAAGAAAAAGCCGGTAACGACTAATAAATGACCGGGGCGCACAGGTGAGCATGGAAAAGGACCTTTTCAACACAGTTAAAGAAGTATTCCCTGAGGTTATGACCCTTATGAAGAGTTGCGGCGAGATCCTCAGGAACGCCAATCCTTCTTCTGCCGATCTTGAGCAGAAGGAGGGACGGCAGAACTTTGTCACCGAATATGACAGCCTGATCCAGGAAAAGCTGAGGGAGGGCCTTGACAGGATCCTTCCCGGGGCGGCTTTTTTCGGAGAGGAAAACGGCGAACAGGATGACATCCGCAAAGGGATAGCCTTTATCGTGGATCCCATAGACGGCACCTCCAATTTTATGAAGGGGCTCGGGCACAATTGCATATCCATAGGGATCACGGTGGATGCTCATCCCGCAGCCGGGGCTGTTTATGAGCCTTATAAGGATGAGATGTACCACGCCGTCAGGGGCGGGGGCGCATTTTTGAACGAAAAGCCGATACATGTAAATAATGACACCCTGGAGACAGGCATCGTTTCAATGGGGACTGCCCCGTATTTTTCGGATCTCACCGACGTCACCTTTGAGAAACTCAGGTATTATTTTGACAGATGCATCGACATAAGGCGCTTCGGGTCCGCTGCCCTTGATCTCTGCGATGTGGCGGCAGGAAGGACCTGCCTCTATCTGGAGCTGAGCGTCGCTCCATGGGACTGCGCCGCAGGGGCTCTGATCGTTGAGGAAGCAGGCGGGAAGATCACGGATGGCGACGGGAACCCGATGCAGTATCTGCACAGGGCTTCGATCAAGGCCACCAACGGGGTGGCTGAATGACCTTTTCAAAGGACAGGAGGGAAAAAGCCTTCAGAGAGCAGGATCTGGACGTATACTATGACAGTTATCTGCGCCATCCCGGATCCGCGCTCCTGACTCTGATCGGCTTTTACAAGGGTTATTATCACAATTTTGTCCTGTCGGCCTTTTTTTATGTGATCAAGCACAGCCCTGTCTGGCTCATCCCCATAATCACCGCAAATATCATAAACAGCATTACCGGAAGGGCTCCGGACGTATGGAACACAGTGCTCATTAACGCCGCTCTTGTGGCGTTTTTATTAGTGCTCAACATACCCATGAACTGGCTCCACATGCATTTCCGGGCCATCGCGGTGAGGAGGGTCGAAGCAGGCCTTCGGAGCGCGCTCATCCACAAGATCCAGAAAATCTCCATCATGTATCAGAAAGAGCTTGAGTCCGGCAGGCTGCAGAGCAAGATAATAAGGGATGTGGAAGCGGTGGAGACTGTATCCGACCAGCTTTTCACCAATCTGCTGAACATATTGATAAACGTGACCGTGGCTCTTGTGGTGACCGTAAACAGGAGTCTCACCGTCTTTATCTTCTTCCTGATCATGGTACCCATAGCCGCCGTGCTGGCGTGGCTGTTCAAAAATCCCATAAAGAGCCGGAACAGGGCATACAGGGTGGAGGTTGAAAAGACCGGAGCCAGGGTAAATGAGATGGTAGAACTGGTACCCGTGACCAGGGCCCATGCGCTGGAGGATGAAGAGACAAAGCGCATGGATCTCATGGTGAGTCAGATCGCGGAACAGGGATATCTCCTGGACATCGTGCAGACAAATTTCGGCGCCGTGTCCTGGTGCATTTTCCAGCTTTTCCAGATGCTGTGTCTGGTGTTCACCGCCGGACTTGCGATCAGGGGAAGGATGGAAGTGGGGGATATCGTGCTTTACCAGAGCTATTTCACCACGATAGTGGCCCAGGTGACGGCTCTTCTGAACCTGATCCCCATAATCTCCAAGGGGCTTGAATCCGTGAACTCCGTGGGAGAGATACTGAACGTTTCCGACATTGAGGACGACATGCTCATGGAACCTCTTTCGGAGGTCAGGGGGGAATTTGAATTTAAGAACGTGTCCTACAGATATCCGAAGACGGACAAAAACGTGGTGGAGGGGATCGATCTGCATGTGATGCCGGGAGAAACCGTGGCGTTTACGGGAATGTCCGGCGCAGGGAAGACTACGATACTGAATATGCTCGTGGGCTTCTGTATACCTACCGAAGGCGTCCTGACCATAGACGGGGTAGACGTGAGGACGCTGAACTTACACAGCTACAGAGAGCATCTGGCCATGGTGCCTCAGGAAACGGTGCTGTTTTCAGGCACCATCAGAGAAAACATCCTCTACGGCACCGACGGCATTACAGAGGATGAATTTGACAAAGTGATACGTGAATCCGGACTCTCCGAGGTGATAGCGTCCCTCCCCGAAGGGATAGACACGATGGTGGGAGAGCGGGGAGAGAAGCTTTCCGGAGGCCAGAGACAGCGCATATCCATCGCGAGAGCCCTGATCAGGCATCCGTCCGTAATCATACTGGACGAAGCCACCAGCGCCCTTGACAGCCTTTCCGAAAAAGAGGTAACGGGCGCCCTGGACCGGGTTTCGGAAAACTGCACCAGATTCATCGTGGCTCACAGGCTTGAGACCGTGAGGAATGCGGACAGGATCGTGGTGCTGGACCACGGAAAGGTGGTTGAGTCGGGGTCTTTTGATGAACTTATTGATAAAAAAGGATACTTTTACAGGATGAAGATCGGATCAGGAGGGGATCATTATGCTGCGTAAGAAAATCACATCTTTGTTTACCGCATTTTTCCTTGTGTGTTCGGCTATTTCTCCATTTTCAGCCGGGACAGCGAGGGCAGAGGACGTACCCGCTGCCGAAGGGCCGGAGATGTCGGAAACAGTGCTTTCTGAAGAATCTGCATTCACGACGGAGGAAACCCCGGACAGTACAACGGAATCATACGGGCTTTCCGAAAGAATAGTGGGAACGCCTGTCGGCTTTGAACTCACTCCTCAGGAGATGCAGATCAAGTCCCTTATGAAACAGCATGATTCACTCAGTGAACTCAGGTCAGCCGCTGAAGGGACCGACTACATAGCGGGAGAGGTTTTCTGCCTGTGTGATTCAGAAGAGCGTGCGGGGGAGATCGCGGAAGCCTACGGTATAGATCTGATAAGGTTCAGCTCCGGGGTCGCCACCTTCGATGTGACGAAAAGCGGAATGAGCGTCCTGGAAGTGGTCGAAACGGGAGCGGATCCGGGAAACAGTCTTCCTCCTCTTGAGGCGAACTATATTCAGGAGAACATTCCCGTTGATGTAGGAGATAATGACGTTCTGGATATAAGCGGGACGGATCTGAATGCTCCGCAAAACTGGATGGATATCTATGAATCCCTTTCCAGCCCCGATCCTCTTCTCAAGCCGGATGATCCAAATTACCAGTGGTGGCACGATGTGGTGGACAGCTGGGCAGGCTGGGGACTGTACGGAACTGATTTCTCAAAAAGCGGGATCAGGGTCGGAGTGATAGACTCCGGAATAAATGCGACCCATGAAGACCTGAAAGGGCATACCACACAGGTAGCTACAGTAGGCGGAGGAGCCACCACAGCGGACGGACACGGCACTCATGTGGCCGGGATCATCGGCGCCACGGCCGGAAACGGCAAAGGCGGAGCGGGGATAGCTCCGGGTATACAGCTGGTAGCCCTGAATCACACGGATTCATCCGGTGATATTCCTACGAATTATATCATCGAATGCCTGAATTATGCGGGAAACAACGGGATCAATATCGTAAATATGAGCTTTGGCTCCAGCGCTTATGAGGCCAGTGAGGATATTGCGATCCAGAATGCATACAATATGGGAGTCACGCTTTTGGCGTCAACGGGAAATGACGGCGCGACCGTGTACAAGTATCCGGCTCAGCTGGACCATGTGATCGCCGTAGGCGCGGTCCAGCAGGACGGGACGCGTTCTCATTTTTCCACTTTCGGAAAAGGGGTAGCGGATGTGTATGCTCCGGGTTCGGATATGATGAGCACATACACCGGCGGAGACAGCGCTTACGAAAAAGAGCAGGGCACATCCATGTCCTGTCCTGCAGCGGCAGGTCTCTGCGCTCTGTATATGAGCATATTAGGCCCTCAGGATCCGGACACGATGGCAGATATACTTACAAAGAACACCATTAAGTCAGCCTCTTCCGATGCCGGCGCAGGTATCGCGAATATCGCCCTGATGCTTGGCACAGACACTTCGGCTCCCACCTTTGAACTCAGGAACAGCGAAAGCGCACTGACCGCAAAGGTCAAAGGCGGGGAGACGGGAACTGCCGAAACCGATGCGGGGGCTACTCTTACTATAATTCCCGAGGCATACGGCGGAAGTACGAAGCTGAACAAGGATACCCAGATATTCTACACGGTCAACGGGAAGGTTCCCTCGTTCAAAGACGGAAGATCGAATAAAGACGTCTTTCTGACAACTGACGGCGTTCTGCAGATCAGGGATCTGGTCTCCGCCGGAAACGGAAAGACCCAGAAGCTCACGATCAAAGCCGTGTGCGTGACCGGGATCGGCACTGTCAGCAAATGCACGACCATTAAGCTCACGGTAGTTCCCACGTTTCCCGATGAACTGATCATATATGATCTGCCGGGAGGAAAGCTTGCCCCCGGAAAGACATGGCAATTGCAGGCCCGCCTCCTGACTCTTATCAACGGCACAAGCTATGCCCGGACCGTGAAAAACGGAAGCTGGGAGATCATTTCCGGCGCGGATATCGCAACCGTTGATCCCAGGAAAGGACTTGTGACCACCGTAAAAGGACGATCCGGAAGTGTAACGGTGAAATGCACTTATTCCGAAGAAGGAAATTCGGTTTCCGGGACTGCAACCCTTACCGTAGGGGCGATCTCACCCGTAAAGAGCATTGAACTCAGTGAAAAGAATATCAGGCTCAGCACCCCCGTGAGCTCCGAAAAGCTGGGGACCGGTACCTCTGCCACAGTCAGCATAATATCGGTCATGGATGAAGAAGGAAACGACATCACCTCAGACTCAAATGTGAACTGGCTGTGGAAGTCCTCCGATACAAGGATCGCAACCGTTACAGGTTCCGGAAAGAAAGTGATCGTCAGCGCAAAAGGAAAAGGAAACGCCACAGTCACCTGCTGCGCCCGGGATGGTTCCGGCAAAAGCGCTTCATTAAAGGTAAACGTGGTCCAGCTGGTCACCGGCATAGAGATAAAGGGACAGGGCTGCATCGCAAAGGGCAGTACCGCAAAGTACAAAGCGGACCTGAAGGCCTACAGCACAGGGTTTAAGAAATATGACACTCCCTTTGACAAGACAGTGACCTGGTCCCTTCGTGAAACCGAGGATTCCCAGGATTTTCAGCAGCTTGACGGCATATCCGTCGATCAGAAAACCGGTGCCGTAAACGTTTCGGAAACCGGCCTGACCAGTTTCTGTGTGGCCGCCGCCGCTAATGACGGGAGCGGAGTCCTGGGTATGAAAAAAGTGAAGGTCGTTCCTTATCAAACAAAGATGATATATGTTTACCCTTCTCCAAACGCTCCGGTATATAAGCCGGTCATAGGAAAAAAGAGCGGAAACGTGGAGTCGCTTCAGCTTTTCACGGTTGACGCAACCTCCGGTCCCTACAATGAATCGGAGATAGTCCTGAACGGGATTACGGAAAACGGATCTGTTCCTTGCTGGACAAACAGCAATCCCGGGGTCATTTCCGTCAGTGATTCCGGGGGAAGCATCAACATCAGGGCGCTGAAAAAGGGATCGTCTGTCATAACCTGTTCTGCAGACGACGGCTCCGGGATCAAAGCAAAGATAAAAGTGAACGTCATAGTCCCGGTTTCCCATCTGATGCTGACGAATCAGGTGCTGTTGACCTATGCAAACGGTGCCGGAGCCGATACATTTTCCATGCTCGGGATCGGAAACTCCACCAAAACAAAGGTCACGATCGGCAGTGATTACGGAAAGCCCACCAACACAAAGATCAAATGGGAATATGAGCCGGTGGGCTTAACGTTCAATAATTCCATCGGCGCTTATGAACCCGTTCATCTGTCCCCGGATGATCCCATGTACAGCTCCGGGTATTTTTCGGGCAGCAACGGTACCGTTAAATTTTCAAATAAAGAATCCATAATCTCAAGCTACGGCGTACTGGTAAAAGCTGCCGCCACAGACGGATCGGGAGTATATGCACGGAAGCTCTTCGTTCCCTGCAGATCATTTTCCCAGCTGGCCTTTGACACAGGTAAAAGATATTCAAATTCCGCACGTGTCACATATTATTCGGAGAATGAATACGGTTCCAAATATAGATACCCGGTTTTCGGCAAGGCCGGGAAGAAATGGTACTATTCAGGCGACTTTTCCGTAACCAGCAGCGATCCTTCAGTGGCCAGCGGGATGAAATACTATGAAAATGGTTGTTATTACCTGTCCGTATCCTACGGAGAAAAAACCGGCAAAGCCAAACTTACTCTCACCACAAAGGACGGTTCCGGTGCAAAGGCAACGCTTGATGTGAGTGTGATCGATTAATGGTTCATATCGATAAGGTCCTTATACGGCTATCTGCCCTGGCGGCGGCAGTCATCCTGATCTGTCCGGGCTGCGGAGAAACAGGACCCGGAACAGCCGGAGAAAAGCCCCCGGTGGTGGAAGATATAACTCTTTCAACGGAAACGGGGTCCATGACGGAAGAAAGCACGGCTACCGCTGCGGAAGGGGAGACGGATTCGGAATTCACGGAAAACCGCGGAAAGGAAGACGGGACGGAAACCGGTCCTCCGGATCCGGGATCCCAAGGGCCTTCGGAAACCGTTAAAGAAACCGCATCCGTGAAGGAAACGGGAGATCATGAGGATACGGACATGAACGGAGACAAGCTTAAAGAATACCCGGTAGCGGATGAAGTGGCCGCGGGCTCTGAACTCATGTGCCTCTGCGATACGAAGGAGGAGGCGGAGTCTGTTGCCTCCCAGTACGGGATCAGCCTTGAAAGGTTCGAATACGGGGTGGCCACCTTCCACACCGCGGAAGATCCTGTGGCTGTCATAGAGCGGGGCAGAGCTGCCGGATTAAAGCCTCTGGAGCTCAACCGGGTAATAAGGGTGGACGATCCCGTGTACACGCCCGTTGAGGAACATATTATCCGAAACTGATTGACAATTTCCACAATACAAATTATATTAACTTGTATGGATCTTCTGTCATTTATGGTTGCAGGATCCTTGTTAGGGTACAATATGTTGTGGAGCCAGGGCGGCTGGCGTTCAGATTCGATGGAGGTGATATTTTGGATAAGACAGAACTCATTAATGCGATCTCTGATGAAACCGGCTATACGGAAGAAAGCATCCGGCAGATGGTAAATGCAGCAGTGAAGATTACCGAGGAAAAGTTAAAAGCAGGAGAATTCGTCCGCATTCTCGGATTCGGTACCCTCGATACCGTTGAAAGGGCTGAGCGCACGGCGATCGTTCCCAATATCGACAAAAAGATAAAGATCCCCGCGACTGTTGTTCCCAGGTTCCGCGCGGGTTCCGAACTTAAGGCTATTGTCGCCGACAGCAGAAAGGCAAAGAGCAAGTCCAAAGCGAAAGCAAAAGCCAAGAAGAAAAAGTGAGTCTTACTGATTTTAAAAAGTTCTTATTACGTGGCGTAAAAGACGAAAATGCATCTGATAAGGCGGCACTGATAGCCCGCCTTATCTCTGTTGCCATGTGTTTGTATTATTTTGTGGCGCTCTGCTTTTTCGCTTTTACCGCTCCCCATCACAGCGGGGCCGTGACCGGCTGCGCCGTGTTTTTGGCGTTCAGTTTTTATTCCGCTTATCTCACTTATCATGAACGCACGAATATGGCTCTTTTCATCTATTATTCTTCCACCCTTGCATGGGTGGCGATCTGTTCGGTCCTGTTCGGGTTTAACAGTTCGGTCGATGTGTTCATGATAATAATCACGCTCCTGGTCTATACCACCAATTATCTGCCCATACTCATGAAGTTTGTGATCTCTTTGGTGGTTTTCGGGCTGGAACTGTTCCTGTATATATATCAGATAGCTTACGGCCCTCAGCTTGTGCTGGGCTCCACCGTAGGCAATGTGATACAGATACTGAACGCGGTGATCCTCTTTGTCTCGATGACCATCGTGATGGCGGTATTTACAAACGATACCATGAAGACAGAGGCAAAACTTGCGAAATACAACGAGAAGCTCCATAAGCTTGCCGGTCAGGATCCCCTGACAAAGCTTCCCAACAGAAGGAGCATCCTCGATTATATGAAGAACTGCATCTCCTCCTGTGATCAGCATTATTCCGGCATGTGCGTGGCTATGGGCGACATAGACTTCTTCAAGAAGGTAAATGACACCTACGGACACGATGCGGGAGACGAGGTCCTTAAGAGCCTTGCGAATCTCTTCATGGAGAATATGAAGGGAAAGGGCATGGTGGCCAGGTGGGGCGGTGAAGAGTTCCTCTTTGTATATGAGAATATGAACCTTGACGACGCTGCGGTCTATATGGAAGAGATGCTCCGGAAGGTAAGGGCGATACACGTGCTTTACGGCGGGAATGACATAACCTTTACCATGACCTTCGGCATTACTGATGTCGATATCAGGATGGACAAGAACTCCAACGATGAAGAGATCACCGACAATATCAATTCAGCCGTGGGCGAAGCCGATCAGAAGCTCTATTACGGCAAGAAGAACGGCAGGAACAAGGTCGTCGTCTGACATTTCGTCTTCAGATCACCCTGCAATTTATAGCACATAATTATAGACCGGATCCAAAATAATGATTTTGTGCTACTCCCTATCCGGCTTAAGGAAAACCCGTTACAAATTTTTACTATTTTCAAATCGTGACCGGATGATATAATGAACATCGTCAAGTTGATGTGCGTAATGCACAAATACGAAAAATAAGAAAAGGGAGGAAAAAAGATGAAAAGAAAAGTTATCAGTGCTGTACTGTCAACTGCTTTAGCAGCTAGCCTGCTGGTAGGCTGCGGCGGATCAGCAGCTCCTGCTCCTGCACCGGCCCCCGAGGCTCCTGCAGCGACCGAGGCAGCTCCTGCTCCTGAAGCACCTGCAGCGACCGAAGCAGCTCCTGCAGCGACAGAGGCAGCCCCTGCAGCTGATGCAGCAGCAGCAGGCGGAAAGGTCGGCGTCTCAATGCCTACCAAGGATCTCCAGAGATGGAATCAGGACGGCGACAACATGCAGAAGGAACTGACCGCAGCAGGTTATGAGGTTGACCTTCAGTATGCTAACAACGACGTTCAGACCCAGCTTTCACAGGTTGAGAACATGATCTCCAGCGGATGCTCAGTTCTGGTCATCGCAGCTATCGAAGGATCTTCACTCGGTGAGGCTCTTGACATGGCTAAGGATGCAAACATCCCCGTCATCGCTTATGACCGTCTGCTCATGGACTCTGACGCAGTTTCCTACTATGCAACCTTCGATAACTACAAGGTTGGTACCGTTCAGGGAACATATGTCAAAGAGCAGCTCGACCTCGACAATGCTGCAGGCCCCTTCAACATCGAGTTCACAGCTGGTGATCCCGGCGACAACAACGCAGGCTTCTTCTTCAACGGCGCATATGATGTTCTCAAAGAGTACATCGACAGCGGCAAGCTTGTAGTACAGTCCGGCAAGACCACCTTCAACGATGTTGCTACTCCTGAGTGGAAGACAGAGACTGCTCAGTCTGAGGCTGAGAACAGGATCTCCTCATTCTACACCGACAAGGACATCGATGTATGGCTTTGCTCAAACGACTCCACCGCACTTGGTGTTGAGAACGCACTTGCTGCCAACTACAAGGGCAAATATCCCATCATCACCGGTCAGGATTGCGACATTGAGAACACCAAGAACATGATCGCCGGCAAGCAGTCAATGTCAGTGTTCAAGGATACCCGTACTCTTGCCAGCCAGGTTGTTAAGATGGTCGGACAGATCCTTTCGGGCGCAACGGTTGACGTAAACGATACCGAGACCTACAACAACAACGTTATCACTGTTCCTTCATACCTCTGCGAGCCTGTATTCGCCGATGTGAACAACTACAAAGAGCTCCTCATCGATTCCGGATATTACACAGAGGATCAGCTTAAGTAATTCAGCGACAGCTCTAATTTTCATCAGTAATGGATTGGGGGCGGGCCTGCCTGGCCCGTCCCCGATTTATAATATCGTATAGAGGGGGTGAGCTTACCTTGGCAAAAGAATTGCTTAAAATGAATCAGATCACAAAGACCTTCCCCGGCGTTAAGGCTTTGGACAACGTTAACTTCTCGGTTGAGGAGGGCGAGATTCACGCTCTTGTAGGAGAGAACGGAGCCGGAAAATCCACGCTGATGAATGTCTTAAGCGGTATCTATCCCTACGGGACCTACGAGGGCGATATTATTTATAACGGAGAAGTGTGCAAGTTCCAGAAGATAAAGGATTCCGAGGAAAAAGGGATCGTTATCATCCATCAGGAACTTGCTCTTGTGCCTCAGATGTCCATAGGCGAGAACATGTTCCTCGGAAATGAAAGAGGAAAGAAAAACGCCATAAACTGGAACGAGACCTATGGCGAGGCAGACAAATACCTGAAGATGGTGGGGCTTTCAGAGTCATCGAGGGTACTTGTAAAGGACATCGGAACAGGAAAGCAGCAGCTCGTCGAGATCGCGAAAGCTCTCGCAAAGCATGCCAAACTCCTGATCCTGGATGAGCCTACGTCTTCCCTTAATGAGACGGATTCGAAAGCGCTTCTGGATCTCATGCTCGAATTCAAGAAACAGGGGATGACGATGATCATTATCACCCATAAGCTGAACGAGGTGGTCTACGTTGCAGACAAGATCACTGTTGTTCGAGACGGCTCAACGGTAGAGACCCTCGACTGCCATACCATGGAGATCAGCGAAGACAGGATCATCCGGGGCATGGTCGGTCGTGAGATCACCAATCGTTTCCCCAAAAGAGAGGCTATCGATAAGGGTGAAATCAATATGGAGGTAAAAGACTGGACGGTCTATCATCCGGTCTATACCGAAAGAAAAGTAGTGGACAATGTCAATCTCAACGTGAGAAAAGGTGAGGTTGTAGGAATATACGGACTCATGGGGGCCGGCCGTACCGAACTCGCCATGAGCATATTCGGCAAGTCTTACGGATCGAGCATTTCCGGCGTCCTCAAGATAAACGGAAAGGAAGTGGATCTGAAGAATCCCAGGGCTGCCATAGATGAAAAGCTCGCTTACGTCACCGAGGACAGAAAAGGCAACGGCCTTGTCCTTTCCAATTCCATTAAGGTCAATACTTCCCTTGCAAATATGAAGGGTGTCAGCGAGAGAGGCATCATCGACGCCGACAAGGAATACAATGTGGCCGAGGAGTACAGGGATAAACTCAACACAAAGACTCCGTCGGTCGAACAGAACGTGGGAAATCTCTCCGGAGGAAACCAGCAGAAGGTTCTCCTTGCGAAATGGATGTATACCGATCCCGATATACTGATCCTGGACGAGCCTACCAGAGGTATAGACGTAGGCGCAAAATACGAGATCTACTGTATCATCAATGATCTGGTCAGGGCAGGGAAGTCGGTCATCATGATCTCTTCGGAGCTCCCTGAGGTGCTGGGTATGAGTGACAGGATCTATATCATGAACGAGGGTAAGTTCGTCGGCGAGATGAAGGCCGATGAAGCGACCCAGGAGAAGATCATGTCCTGCATTTTACAGTCGGGAAGGGGGAAGTGACATGAGCATAAACATTAAAGACGTTTTAAAGAAATATACGATGGTGTTAGCCCTCATAGCGGTCGTCATTTTCTTCCAGGCTATGACCGGCGGAAAGATGCTTCTTCCCCAGAACCTTAACAATCTGATCTCACAGAACGCCTACGTGTTTGTGCTTGCAGCCGGAATGCTGCTCTGCATACTCACAGGTGGAAACATCGATCTGGCCTGCGGCTCTGTGGTATGTTTTGTGGGCGGCATCGGAGCCGTTCTTATGGCAAAGGATATCCCCTGGATAGTGGCAGTGGTGGTCATGCTCATATGCGGGATTCTGGTAGGCGCATGGCAGGGATACTGGATCGCCTATATCAAGGTTCCTCCGTTTATCGCCACACTCGCCGGAATGTACGCCTTCAGAGGACTTTCCAACGTGGTCCTGAACGGTTATTCGGTAGGTATAGACGACACCACGTTCCTGAATGTGTTCGGTGGGGGAGCGGACTGTTATGTTCCTGACCTGTTCGGCGGCGCGAACTTCAACATTACCTGTCTGCTGGCCGGAGTGGTGATCGCAGCTATCTTCACCGCGCTGGTATTCAGAAGAAGGATCGCCGCAAAGACCGCCGGCTACAGCGTGGGACCTCTTACATCCGACATTGTCAGAGTAGTGATCATCAGTGTGGCAGTGATATGGTTCTTCTTTATGCTTTCCCAGTATAAGGGAATACCTTCATCTCTTATATGGATAGGCATTGTGCTCCTCACATACGCCTATATCACTTCGAACACCACCATCGGCCGTTATCTGTACGCAGTTGGCGGAAATGAAAAGGCGACGAACCTCTCCGGTATTGATTCCCGCAAGGTTTACCTGTTCGCATATGTAAATATGGGCCTTATGGCCGGACTCGCCGGTATCCTTACCGTTGCGAGAGCTACACATGCAGAGCCCACCTTCGGACAGGGTTATGAAATGGACGCCATCGCGGCCTGCTTCATCGGCGGCGCTTCAGCTTACGGCGGTGAAGGAAATGTATTCGGCATAGTGATCGGCGCTCTCCTGATGGGCGTCATCAATATGGGAATGAGTATCATGGGCGTGGAACCCAACTACCAGAAGGTTGTTAAAGGTATCGTTGTTCTGGCTGCCATCATCTTTGACGTCATGTCAACAAAGAAGAAAAAGTAAGGGAGGAGGAGAAGAGTCATGGCAAATAAAAATCTTACAAGTGTATTAAAAAAGAATGCAATGCTTATTGTCCTTGTCCTTGTGTATATCTTTTTCACCGCGATGACAGGCGGAAAGATGTTCGAGGCTATGAACTTTAACGCATTGATCACGCAGAACGCTTACGTTTTTGTTCTGGCGACCGGTATGCTGATGTGTATGCTTACGGGAGGAAATATTGACCTTTCCTGCGGCTCCTTTGTCTGTTTCCTCGGCGCCATCGGCGGCATACTGATGACTGTCAAGAAGGTCCCTACCGGAGCGGCCATTTTGGTCATGCTTCTTGTAGGTGTTATCTACGGATGTGTCCTCGGATTTCTGATCGCATTTGTGGACGTTCCCCCGTGGATCGCAACCCTTGCCGGTTACCTCGCTTTCAGAGGCTGGGGCACGGCTCTGCTCAGCGCCAACAGCACCACCGGAAGCATTTCCCTGGCGGCGAAAAAAGACTTCCTCGGTATCTTTTCCGGAAAGCTTTTCTCAACTCCCGCCAACAAGATGAATATGATCTGCATGGCTGTCGGTATCATAGCCTGCGTCGTGGTAGTGGTGGTATCCTTCCTCAGCAGGGCAAATAAGATCAAAAAGGGCTATGAAGCGGAATCCTTTACGGCCCTTCTGATCAAATGCGTGCTTTCCGTTGCGGCGATCATGCTCTTTGCCTATAAGCTGTCTCTGGCAGGAGGACTTCCCACAGTTCTAGTATGGGTGGCGATAATCGTCCTTATTTACAATTTCATCACTTCCAGAACCACCCTGGGCAGATATTTCTACACCATAGGCGGCAACAGGGAGGCCACAAGGCTTTCAGGCGTTGATACCAGGATGATCATGTTCCTCGCATATCTGAACATGGCTGTCCTCACGGCTATCACCACCTTTATAGTCACAGCCAGATTCCAGGCTGCCAATTCACAGGCAGGAACCTATTATGAAATGGACGCCATCGCGGCCTGCGTGGTCGGCGGAGTTTCAGCCTACGGCGGCGCCGGAAATATCTTCGGAATGGTCATAGGAGCAACGCTCATCGGCGTTATCAACCTGGGCATGTCCCTCATGGGCGTCGATGCCAACTGGCAGAAGGTCGTCAAGGGCGTGGTCCTGCTGTCGGCTGTTGTGTTCGATATCCTTGCATCAAAGAAAAACAGCGTCAAGTGACAGATTGCTCCTTGCATCAGGAAAATATCTGGATCATGCGCTCCCGGATCAGTCATTCCGGGGGCGCTTTCTTTATTCTATATCATTTCGGGTGTGGACATACCGGATAAGTGAGATGTATATTATTAATGGAACGTAGTCCCGGCGATAATGACGATCCGGGAGTGGATCTGAGGAGAGATCATATGAAAAACGGAAGAATAGTGGCACTTTCTCTTGCAACAGTGCTTGTATTCACGAATCCTTTGGAAGTAATGGCAGAGAAGGCGGCCGGGGATGATGATTATTCTCTTCCTGCGGTTTCAGACAATGAGATCGTCATACAGGATCCCATTAAAACATTTACCTTATGAACGGGCTTTTCAGCCATGAGAAAACGGGAAAGAGAAAGGAATCTTCGGAAATGATCATGAACAAAAAATATGTGAGGATATCATCGTTTGTTCTGTCTGTATTGCTGGCCGTCCTTTCAGGGACGTCTGCCAGAGC
>JAEEGL013243100.1_pt1 | contig 16825 bp, 10 predicted proteins | sample 9134231 | NCBI WGS metagenome assembly JAEEGL01 (sample SAMN16246548, study PRJNA631951) | gut metagenome | biome: gut microbiome; feature: rumen; material: fiber-attached | host: Bos | place: Iran: Karaj | collected 2018-10
CTCTGTCCCTCTGGACAGTTGAACGTGGTCGTGCCGGTGATGCTGACGGTCGTTGCGGAAGCATCCGGGATCGCGCCCGCGATCACGTTGCCGCCCGCGTCGAAGCACTGCCAGTTCGCAGGATCGGTGATCACGTCGCGGTCGCCCCCGCCAACCCAACTCGCCGTCGCCGGCGCGTCGGCCAGCGCAACGCCGCAAGTGAACACACACGCACACGCCACGGCATAGAACGCCGTTGCGTTGTTGAAAAGAGACATTTTAGCCTCCATGCCAATTCTCCTAATATTGGTTAACGTCCACTATTATATCTTCCATCTTCCCCTTTGTCAATCCCTCATTCGGGCATGTTTGAAATAGCGAATGGAATGACTGTGAACGCCGCCGCCTTAGCGGCAACGCCCTTTCATCGCCATCGCCACAAGGCAGCCGAGAACCTTGATTGCATTGAAGCCGGTCATCCACCAGAGCATCGTGTCGAGGGATGCGATGTTGTGGGCGGCGAGGAACTCTGTCCATGAGGCGGGGATGGCGCCGGTGAAATAGCCGTGGCCGGTCACGAGGAGCAGAAGCACGGGATAGAAGATGTCGAGCGGCACCATCCACATCATGAATCTGAAGCGGTTGGCGGAGGTCTCGGCAGTGACGTAGAGGCCGATTAGCGCGCCGAGGGTGCTGACGCCGATTTGCCAGGGGATTGCCCATCCATACGCCATGTACTCCTCGCCGTGCGGAAGCAGGGACAGAATTGCGCCGCCGAAGAAGAAGAACGGGAGGGCGACGAGGGCGCTGAAGCCGATCGTCGCGGCGGCGGCCTTCAGGATGAGCGGCCTCATGTCCTTGCCCTTGGCCGCAAGCGCGGCCGTGAATGGGAAGAGCGTGAACACGAGCGTGTTGTAGAGAAAGCTCGAAATGTCGGAGAAGCGCGTCGCCATGTAGTAGCCTGCGGAGTCGAGGTCGGGGAGGCGCTGCCGCAGTACGGTCGATTCAATGACCGTGCACAGGCTGCTGGCCGCGCCGCTTACGAGGAAGATGGCGAGAAGCTTCGAGAACTTCCCTACGACTTCGCGGTTCCAGTAGGGCTCGGCGGGGACGGAAAGCTCCTTTCTCAGGCTGAACACCGACGCTACGATGTTGAACGCGGGCGACGCGCCCTGCCCCACGAAATAGCCCGCGAGCGGACGGAACGGCATCGCGACGAGCATCGCCAGAAGGCGGAGCGGCGCGCCGAGGAGGTTCATAACCGCGTTCGCCTTGAACTTCTTGAGCGCCTGGATCGTGTTCGTGAAGACCGGGGCAACCGCCGTGATGAACGACGTCGCGATGATGACAAGTCCAAGCGACCCCTCTACGATGCGGATGCGCTCGAGGAACATGGGCAGCGTGAAGCGCGCGACGACGACTGCGACAAAGAGAAAGACGCCGGCCGCGATGAACACGGAGCGCATCAACGTCTTGAGCTTGCCGAATTCCTGGTCAATGGACAGCCTTGACACCTCGTTGCGGAAGGTGTTTGCGAACACGGCCACGGGAAGGGCGAGGAGCCCCGCGAAGTTTCCGAGCGGCGTGACCGCGCCGAGTTCGGAGGGATCAACGTACTTGGGGACGAGCCACAGGCCGACGAAGGCGTTGAGGAGGTCCGCCGCGCGACATGCGCAGAAGAGCATGAGCGAATACCACCAGAAGTCGCCCAGGCGTGCGTGCAGTCTGTCAAGAAGCCGTCTCATCGAAAGTCAACCGTCCGCACATCTACCTTCCGGTCAATCACCGTTTCCCGGGCGGGCTGGGAGGCTCTGGGCCAACCGGCTTCTTCTTCTTCGGCGGAATCTTTGCCGGCTTCCTGGGCGGAACCTTGGGCGGCGGAGAGCGGAACCCGCGCAGGAAGAAGCTGCGGGCCGGCAGATAGTGGTCCCACGCGAAAGCCTGGTTGTACTTGTTGGCCGGATTCACGGGGACGCGCACCTTCCTGCCGTCGATGTCCGCGCTGGCCCAGATCATGACGTTCGTCACCGTCTCAGGCCGCTCGGCCTTGTACAGAACCGAGACCACGACCTTGTTCGACTCCGCGGGAATCAGCGACGGCGTGAACTTGAAGAGATCGCTGTCCTCCAGCTTGATCGCGCCCTTGAAGCCATCGCGGCGCACCACCTCTATCGGCATCATCGCGCGCCACCACCTGCGAAGGGCGAAGCCGCTCCTGTCGGCCCACAGCTCGAAGCGGGGCGCGGGACGATGCACCCGCAGCACGTATCTGTACGCAGGCCCGCCCTTCTTCGCCTCGTCGCTGACGCGCAGACGATACCGCCCGGCCTTCAGCTTCACGGCTCCGACCGGATCGCACTCCGCCTGGATCACGCTTCCCGCGTGAACTGTGTTCGTTACGTCGCAGAACACAGCGACCTTTCCGCCGGCGGAGTCCAGCACCTGCACCTTGGCGTCAAGCGGAGACCCCGTCCTGCGCGCAGCCAGGTCGAACACGTACTCGCCGGGCTCCTTAAGTTCAAGTTCATGGTCGTTCACAGCGCCGGGCTTCGCGACTACGCCCTTGAACGCCGCCACCATCGCCTTCTCCGGAACCGAGACCTTTGGCATGGGCGCAAGAGGCACCTCCGCCGCCATGGGCCACGCCACGCCGTCCTCCACCTTCACGGTGTAAACGAAGTCTGCCCTGCCGCGGTACAGGTTGTCGCGCACCTTGAGCACATAGTCGCCGTCCGCCGGCACCTTGAACACCAGCACCGGATCCGGGTGGTAGTAGAAGTCGTCGGCAAACGCGACCTCGTGCCCCTTCGCGTCAACCACGCTCAGCACCGGATTGAAGAACCCCGGCACCGCGTCGCCGATGTACGGCTGGAACTCCCGTCCGTAGGCCCGGAAGGAGATGACGCGCCCGCGCTTGAGGCCTGGAAGCCGCCACGAGTCCGTGGAGCCTGGGTATATCTGGCCGTCGATGAAGCACGGGATGCGCGCCACAGCCGGCGGGGCGTTGGTGTTCCTGGCGGGCGCGACGTACAGCGGCTCCTCCTGATGCGGGAAGGCCGTCACGAGGAACGGATGCGGCGCGGAGGCGCCGTTCTGCCCCACGACGCGGAATTCCCTGACGCCAGGCTTCGCGCCGCGGTCGGCCGCGATCGTCACCAGAAGGCGCTGGGAAAGGGCGGGCGTCATCTGGAGCGCGTTGCGCGGCACGAACAGGTCCCGCTCGACGATCGATATCTTCTGCGCGTCGAGCGTTCCCAGCACGGACCACCACCTGTTGCTGCGCCATTCGCTGAAGTGCTCGTCGTTCACCGGGAGCGGGGGCTGCTCGCGCCTGCCCTCCGCGATGCCGGCCAGCCACTTCGTCAGATACCTGCGCTGCCCGCCCGTCGGATTGGGGAAGCCCGGGACCATCTCGACGTCCAGCACCTTCACCCCGGGGCCCGCGAACGCCTCCCTCGCGTTCCGCAGGAACTGTCCGCCCACGATCACGCGGTTGGTGGTCCCGGCCTGTATGCCGGAAGGGTATATGTAGCCGATGTACGGATCCGCCGCATGGACTGCGGCGCAGCAGAGGACGGCGGCAATGGCCGCCGCGCGCGGAATCGCGAAATCATGCCTCATCGTCTTTTCTCCCTTCTGGCCTGCCGGCCGGCGGACCTCCCGCACACGGCCTCGAAGTCTATGAGCCGCCTGTCGAAGTCAACCCCGGCTATGCGGACCTTCACCGCCGCGCCGACCTTCCACGTCTTGCCGCCGCCCTCCAGCGTCTCGTCGAAGTCGTTCCAGCGCACGTACGAGTCGGAGAGCTTCGACACGTGCACCATTCCGCCCACGGCGAGCGCGGGCAGGTCAACGAAGAGGCCGTAGCGCGTGCACTTGGAGACGACGGCGTCGAACACCGTCCCCGGACTGCGCTCCAGCACCTGCTGCATGTAGCGGTACTTCTTGATCTCGTCGAGCGAGCGCTCGGCGTCGTCGGCGTTCTGCTCGCGCTCCGAGCAGTGCAGCGCGGCGGCGTTGAGCCAGCCGAGGTCGAGGCGCCCGCCGCCGCCTGTTATCCACGACGCCAGCTGACGGTGCAGCACGAGGTCCGGATAGCGGCGTATGGGGCTCGTGAAGTGGGCGTAGAATCTCTTTGCCAGCCCGAAGTGCCCGATGGCCTTGGCGGAGTAAAGAGCGCGCTTCATGGACCTGAGGACCATGACGGACAGCACTCCCTCCAGCGCGCTTCCCTTTATCTTCTTCAGGAACTTCGCGAGGTTCTTCTGCACGGAGAGGTCGCCGCACTGGATGCCGAGCTTCGCCAGATTCGCGCGCAGCTCGTCCAGGCGGTCGATGTCCGGCGGCTCGTGCAGACGCGCGAGGATCTTAACCCCGTGCGTCCACAGCTCCTTCGCCACGGCCTCGTTCGCCGCCACCATGCACTCCTCGATCATCTGGTGCGACTCGTCGTACGGGCGGACCTCCACCCCCGTCATCATCCCGCGCTCGTCGATCTTTATCTCGGCCTCGGGCACCTCCATGTCGAGCGCTCCGGCCGCGAAGCGGTTCCTGCGCAGCTGCTGGGCCAGCTCGTGTATCGCGAGTATGGTCCTGCGCTCCGCCGGCCTCAGGCGCGGCGCGCCCTTCGCCGATCCGCCGCCCTTCCCGCCGCCGCCTTCCCGCAGCAGCTCTATGACCTGCTCGTAGGCGAAGCGCGCCTTGGACCTGATGACGCTCTTCGCGAAGCGGCGCGCGATGCAGTTGCCGCCCGCGTCGAAGGTGAGAAATGCCGAAAAGGCAAGGCGGTCCTGGTTGGGCACAAGCGAGCAGACGCCGTTCGAGAGCTGCTCTGGAAGCATCGGCACCACCTTGTCAACGAGATAGACCGACGTGGACCGCCTGTACGCCTCGCGGTCGAGGCGGCTGCCGGGGGTGACGTAGTGGGAGACGTCGGCGATGTGCACGCCAAGCACCCGGTTGCCCGCCTTGTCCACCTCCAGCGAGAGCGCGTCGTCGTAGTCGCGGGCGGACATCGGATCGCACGTGAAGATGAACTTTCTGCGCAGGTCGAGGCGGCCGCCGCCCTTCTTCCGCCCGCCCGCGCCGGACGACGGCGCAGCGACCTCGGCGCCGACGCGCTCGGCCTCCTCCAGTACCGCCTCAGGGAAGGCCTCCGGGAGGTCGTACTGCTTCATCACGGAGATCGTGTCCAGCGACGGGTCGTCCGCCGGGCCTATCACGTCGGTGATCTCCCCCTCCGGCGCGAGACGCGGATTCTCCCAGCGCACGAACCGCATCACCACCCTGTCCCCCACTGAGGCGCCGTTCGCCCCGTGCACCACGAACTCCTGGCGGTACGTGGGCGACAGCGGCTGCACGCGCACAAAGCGCCCTGTCGAGGTCACGGTGCCGACGATGGACCTCGGCGCGCGCGACTCTATGCGCGTCACGCGCCCCTCCTCCCCGCGTCCCTTGAGCTTGATGGTCACGACGTCGCCCACAAGCGCCGTCGAAAGCCCCTCGCGCTCGATCCAGACCGCGTCGTTGGTCTCGGGGTCCACAAGGAAGCCCGAACCGTTGCGGGCCATGTGAAGCTCGCCCGTCATCGTCCCGGTCTTCTGCGGCGGCTGACGCCGCCTAAGGCTCTCTTTTCTCTTGTTCATCTCGCGTCCCCCTGAATGCGGAAAGGCGGGGCCCGCAAAGCCCCGCCTTCGCCGTAAGGCCTTTCAGGGCCCATGCGCGCCGTCCGCGCCGTATCACATGCCGCCGCGCCCGCGGAGCGAGCCGTGGCGCAGGAATCCGTCGTACTTGCGCACGAGGAGATGCGACTCCATGATGCGCAGGGTGTCGAGGGCCACGCCCACGATGATCAGCAGCGACGTGCCGCCGAAGAAGGACGCTATCGCCCAAGGCACGTTCATCGCCCCGTTCAGGACCTGCGGCAGCAGGGCCACGACGAGCAGCCCCGTGCCGCCGATGAGCGTGAGGCGCGTCATCACCGCGTCGAGATACTCGGCCGTCGCCCGGCCGGGCCGGATTCCCGGCACGTAGGAGCCGTCCTTCTTCAGGTTCTCGGAGATCTCGACGGCGTTGAACTGCGTCGCCACCCAGAAGAACGCGAAGAACATGATGACCACGGCGTAGATGATCAGATGCACGGGGCTGCCCATGTCGCCCAGCTTGTCGCCGAACGTGCGGAGCGCGCCCAGAATGCCGGTCGATGTGGCGGGGATCTTCCTCAGCAGCATCGCCGGGATCTGGAGAAGCGGCTGCGCGAAGATGATCGGCATCACGCCCGTGTAGTTGACGCGCAGCGGCATGTACGTCTGCTGCATGCCGTACGTGCTGCCGCCTGCGATGGAGCGGCGCGTCGCGTGGATCGCGACCTTCCTGACGCCCTGCGTGAGCATCACCGTGCCCATCACCACCGCGAAGCCGAAGAGCAGCAGAAGCACGAGCTCGACCGGCGACTTCGTGGCCTGCACGCCGCCGTATCCGAAGTAGCGCTCCCATGCGCTGAAGATCGCCGAGGGAAGGCGCGAGGTGATGTTGATCATGATGATCAGCGAGCCGCCGTTGCCAACGCCGAAGGTGGTGATCTGGTCGGCGAGCCACATCACGAAGAGGGCGGCCGACGTCATGCCGATCACCGTCATCAGCTGGAAGCCGACTCCGGGATTCGCCACGAGCTGCACGTTGCCGAGGCCGAGGCTCGCCGGATGCGAGAGGGCCGTCGCAATGCCCCAGCTCTGCACCACGCAGAGCACGATCGTGAGGTAGCGCGTGATCTGCGCCAGCTGCTGGCGGCCGCTCTCGCCCTCCTTCTTGAGCTTCTCAAGCGAAGGGATGACGGACGACAGAAGCTGGATCACGATCTGCGCCGAGATGTACGGCCAGATCGAGAGGAAGCCGATGGCGCACTGGCCGAGGGCGCCGCCCGTGAACACGTCGAACAGGTCGAGGATGCCGCCGCCCGCCGTCTGGCGGATGGTGTTCACCGTCTCCTGCAGCGTCCTCCAGTCCACGCCGGGCGTGGGTATCTGCGAGACGAGACGGCACACGGCCACGAGGCCGAGCGTGATCAGTATTTTCTTGCGCAGCTCAGGAATCTTGAAGGCGTTCGAGAAGCCCTTTAGCATAGACATGGCGTTTTCAACTCCGTTTTTTCTGTTTTTCTCCCGAAAGGGAACTTGTATTATAGCATAAAACCACCCCTCAACGCAAGCGCGTTGCGACGGGAAGGCATTTTTCTCGCCTGGCGGGTCAGGCCCCTTCCCGGAGGCCCGACTGCCGGAGGAGGGCGTCAACCTTGGGCGCGCGCCCTCTGAAGCGGCGGAACACCTCCATCGGATCGACGCTGCCGCCCAGCGCGAGGAACGTGTCGCGGTACCTGCGCCCAAGCCTGCGCACGGCCCGCTCGTCGTCAAGGCCGGCCTCCTCGAACGCGCCGAACACGTCAGCGCTCATCACCTCGCTCCACTTGTACCCGTAGTACCCGGCGGCGTACCCGCCGGCGAAGATGTGGCCGAAGGAGTTCAGCATCCTGTCGCCGGGCACCGACCTGCCTGGGATGAGGTCGTCGAATATGCGGTCCTTGAGCGCGTTGGGGTCCGGCGGCGGCGTCTTGTGCAGCTCGATATCGACCTTGGCGTACGCGAGCTGCCCGAGCGACGCGTTGGCGGCGCGGTAGTTCCTGGCGGCGCGGACGCGGTCGATCAGCCTGGAGGGGATCGGCTCTCCCGTCTCGACGTGCCGGGCGAACGACTTCACCGTGGCGGCGTCGTAGCACCAGTTCTCCATGAACTGCGACGCCACCTCGACGGCGTCCCACTCTATGAGGCCGAGCCCGGAGGCCGACTCCTCGTCAACCGTGGTGAGCATGTGCTGGAGGGCATGGCCGAACTCGTGGAAGAGCGTCTCCACCTCCGAGAAGCGCATCAGCGCGCGCCCGTCCTTGTCCGGCACGGCCTGGTTGCAGCACACAAGGGCGAGCGGCAGCCGCACGCCGCCGCCGGGAAGGCGCCGCCGCGAGTTCACGCTGTTGGCCCAGGCGCCGCCGCGCTTCGTGGCGGGGCGGGAGTACGGATCGAGGTAGAAGTGGGCGATCGTCGCGCCGCGCTCGTCCCTCACGCGGTAGAACCGCACGTCGGGATGCCACACCGGCGCCTCGCCGTCGGCAGGCTCCACCGTGATCCCGAAGAGGCGCGTGGCGAGCCGGAACAGACCGTCCAGCACCACTGGCAGATTGAAGTACTTCGAGAGCTCCTCCTCCGAGTACGAGTAGAGCCTCTCGCGCTGCCGCTCGTTCCAGTACGCGCGGTCCCACGGCAGTATCGGCTCGTTCCAGCCGGCGGCGGCGGCAAACGCCCCGAGCGCGTCGTCCTCCTTCTTCGCGAACGGACGCGACGCCTTCACCAGCTCGTCTATCAGCCCGTCCACGGCGGCGACGGACGGGGCCGACTTCTGCGCCAGCGACACTTCGGCGTAGTTCGCGTACCCAAGCAGCCCGGCCAGCTCGTGGCGCAGGGCCAGGAGACGCGCCACGATCGGCGTGTTGTCCTGCGCGCCATCGCTCGCCCGCGTCGAGCGAGCCCTGCACAGGGCCTCGCGCACGGGACGGTTCCTGGAGTGCTTCATGAACGGGTAGTACGTCGCGTCCTCGATCGTCGCCCTCCACGGGCCCTTCTCCGCGTCGCCGTCGCCGGCGAGCGTCTTCAGCAGCGACGCGGGCAGTCCATCGGTCTCGGCCTTCGTCGTCATCACCACGGAGAACGCCTTCGTAGCGTCCAGGACATGGTCGCGGAAGTCGGACGACAGCCTTGACGTCTCCTCCTGGATCTCGTTGAAGCGCCGCTGCCTCTCGCCGGAAAGCGCCACGCCCGCCAGCTCCGCGGAGCGCACCCAGTCCTCAAGCACCCTTATCCGCGTCTCGGCCGCGGCCGACGGCGACCTCCTCTCCTCCGTCTCCAGAGACGCCTTGATCTCCTTGAAGAGGCCGTAGAACCTCCTGGACTGCTCCACCCTCATGGAGAACGCCACCATCTCGGCCTGGTACTTCTTCTGGAGGGCGCGCCACCCCTCGCAGTTGCACACGCCGAGCAGATGCGATATGCACCCCCAGGCGCTCCAGAGCGGACGCTGCGCGTCGATCAGCGCAAGCGCCAGCCCGTCCCACGTGGCCGGCGCGCTCTTCTCAAGCGCATCGACGCGCGACTTCGCCTCGGCCAGCAGACGCGGCAGCGCCTCGTCCGCCGCCTCAGGCGTCATTTTCGGATAGTCGGGGAACTCCGCGACTGGAAGAAAGGGATTTGCCATGCTCACTTCTCCTCTGCGAACTTCAGCAGCTCCGCCCGCAGCGCGTCGGCGTCGGCGCGCCCGGTCACGTTCGGCAGGTCCTTTGGAACGGTCGCCAGCTCGGCGTCGCTTCCAAGCACGAACAGCCGGCCGCCGTTCCTCGCGAACGCGCAGATGCGGCGCGACATCTTGTCCTTGTTGGGATGGCACATCACGAGCGCGTCGCAGTGCTCCAGCTCACCGTATCCTATCGTCTCGTCCGCGACGGTGCGCAGGTCGATGGAAGGCTCGCGGAACAGCTTCGCGAGAAGCGTCGCGCCGTCCTTGCGCATGCCCCTGCCGTGGAAGCAGACGGAGAGGTTGCCGCGCGTGCGCTGCGGATACTCCGCCTCGAAGCCGCGCCCGGTGATGTACCTGAGGCCGCCGCGGATGATGTCCTGCGTGTGGAAGTAGCTTTCCGGATGCGGCGACGTGCCCACGAGGCGCCCCTTGCCGAAGGTGCCGGCGAGAACCGCCGGGTGGCCGGCCATGACGGGCGACGTGTTGGTGCTGAAGGAATAGACGCCGTCGCAGGCGTATCTGGCGATTTCGCGGACGTCGGCGCCAGGCACGGCCTCGCAGGGCACCGGCACCGGCCCGCCATGGTACCTGACCGTCCGCTCGCTTCCAGGTCTGAGCCCGAACATGTCCGCATTGTCGGTGAACCTTATCGCGAGCTCCGCGCCGCCCCTGTACGGGCTAATCTGCGCCTTGTAGGGCATCATGCCAAGGCGGCCGGACGTCTTGGCGCTTTCGCCCAGCGACATCGCGAGGTAGCACCCGGCGCACGTGCCGAAGTACCCGCCGCCGCCGCGCACGAACTCGACGAGGTTGGAGCATCCCCTCGGCCCAAGCGTCTTCGCCTGCGTGCTGCTCATGCCGCCGGGCGCGATGTAGAGGTCCTTGCCGGCCAGCGCGCCGTTGCGCACGTCCTCCGCGCTCACCGCGGAGAACTCGCAGTCCGGCGAGAGCGAGAGCAGCTTGACCCACTGCGCGGAGGCGGCGCCGCTGGCGCCGAGGTCGAAGTACGCCGCCGCGCGCACCGGGTTCTTGACCTTCGGAGCGGGCCCCCTGCGCGGCGCCGGCGCGGGCGACTTCTTCAGGTCTCGCATGGCGGACGCCACGCCCCACGGCGAACCGGCGTTGACGAGGTTCCTGTGCGGCCTGAGCTTCTGCGCGGTTCTGCCCCAGGTGAACACCTTGCCGCCGCGGTCCATGTAGGCGGTGATCCTGTCAATCACGCCGTTTGTCGATGCGAGCTTGTCAACTAGGTTGGTGTCCGCCGCGTCGGGCAGCACGAGCGCGTCGATGTGCATGAGCCCGGTGCGGTCGATCTCGTCGTTGGAGTACGGCACCACGTCGAAGTCGTCGTCGCGCACAAGCGAGCGGGCGAGCTCGGCGGCCCTGACGCCCGGCGCGGGCTTGCACCACCATCCAACGGCCAGCTGCCCCCTGCGGCGCTGCGGCGCCCGCAGCGTCACGTCGCGCCCCGTCGCGAACTTGAACGCCGCCTTGACGGACGGCCACGTGCTCGGGTAGTATTCGGGGTGCCCGGCGAAGAGCCACACGCGCCCTCTGCCGAACGTGCCCGCCACGGCGCTCGCGCCCCCGCCCATCGACGGGAGGCCGGGCTTGGCCGAATCGGTGTGGAGATTGCAGTTGAATCTGGCCATCACCTTGAAGTCCGCTCCCTTCACCGGCTCCGAAGGATCCATCACCGGCCCTCCGTTGAAGCGCTCCGTGCGCTTGCCCGCCTTTATGCCGCACAGCCGCTCGGCGTCCTTCAGGTACTCAACCTGCAGCATGGCCTCGCCGCCCCAGCTGCCCCTGCGGTGCCTGTACGGCGCGATTCCGAGAATCTTCCCGTCGTCCTTCCCGCCGCCGCGCATCAGAAGGAACGCGCCTGCGCAGGTGCCGACGTACGAGCCGCCGCCCTCGATGAAGCGGCGCAGCTCGAGCTGCCCCTTCTCGCCGAGCTCGGCCGCCTCGACGTTGCTCTTCCCGCCGGGCATCACCAGCATGTCAACGTGCCTGAGCGCGCCCTTTCTGACGGCCTCGCCATCGACGTACACCGCCTTCAGCTCCGGCGCCTGGTCAACGAGCTGCATCCACCGGAACATCCCTACGCCCCTTGCCCCGCGCCCGACATAGACCGCAGTGCGCACAGGGGCCCCGTTCGAGACGGCGGCCCACGCCTCGGCAGAGCCTCCGTCCTGCCCGCGCTCCGGCAGAAGCGAGCATCCGGCCATCGCCGCCGCCACGCCGGCCAGCGCGGCCAGCATCGTCCTTCTTCTGATCTCAGACATGTCTTTTCCCTTTCTTTCTCTTCTCGATTTCTCTTCTCGATTCGCCCAGACGCCCTAGACTCCAAGGTCCAGCTCCATCTGGCCCATCACCACGAGCTTGCGCCCGTTCGTGAGGGCGGGGTCGCTCGTGTCGTACACGACGAACTTGCACGACCCGAACCGCCGCGACAGCTCGCCCCTGATGTACTCGGTCACGGCGGAGACGTTCCCCGCGTCGTCGTCGGAGAACCCCACCGCCACCTGCCGCCCGCCGGTGCCGCCGGTGCGCTTCATGGTGCGGTAGAGGTGCTCCACGAAGTCGCGGATGGCGAACTCCTTGGCGAGCTCCGGCCTGCGGTCCGCCGTCGCGTCCGCGAGGCGCGCGCCGAAGTCGGCGTCGTCCTCCATCCTCCGGGTGAAGCCCGGGCTCGTCACGGCGTGGTAGCGGCACATGGAGAGGAAGTACCCGATCTCCTCCTCGTCCGTGCCGAACGACTTCACCCTGTCGAAGCAGCGCCTGTAGCCGCGCAGGTTTGCGAGCATCTCCTCCCGCTCGTCGGGCGACAGCACCTCGTCGATGAAGATGCGCACCGCCCTTCGTATCGTGGCGGCGGCGTGGCCGCGCGCCGTGACGATCGCGAATATGCGCCCCTCGCGCAGTGTCTTGCGCATCGTCTCGAACGACGGGCCCGGAGGCTCGCCGGCCTTTATCCTGGCGAGGGCGGCGCGCGTGTCGCGGATGAACGAGAAGTCGTCGTCGATGTCGCTGCCGCCCTGCGGGCGAGTGCGGAACGACGGAGGGTCCTGGAAGTCGCGGAACGCGGCCTCCTTGCCGCCATCGGAAGGCATCCTGTAGCGCTCGGCGTCCGTGCGGACGAGCGCGAACGTGCTTGTCGAGACGCTCGTGGGGCGCCACACGCCGTCGTCGCCGCGCTTCTCGAGGTATATGCGCGTCGGCATGTGCAGGATGTTGTCGTCCCAGTCGAAGATGTAGTACTTGAAGTCGCGCCCGGCGACCTCCGTGTTGACCTTCTTTCCGTCTATGACTTCCACGTCCCTGCCCTCGCCAAAGGATGCCGTCAGAGGTTCGCGAACGGGTTGCAGAAGAATCCGCCCGAGGACGGTCTTCCGCCGGAGCGGCGCGGGCCCTGCCCGCCATGCCCCCCGCCCTGCCGGTCGCCCGGCCTGCCGCCGCCGCGCGGCGCGTCCTTCGGCCTGGTGCGCGCCGTGAGCGACACGCGGTTGCGGGCCTTGTCAACGCCGAGCACCTTCACCTTGATCCTGTCGCCCACCTTCACGACCTCGTTCGGATCGCGCACGAAGCGGTCCGCCAGCTCCGAGACGTGCACTAGGCCGTCCTGGTGTATCCCGATGTCGACGAACGCGCCGAACGCCGCCACGTTCGAAACCACGCCCTCGAGCTCCATGCCCTCGACGAGGTCGTCGATCGTAGTCACGTCGTCGCGGAACGCCGGACGCTCGAACACGGCGCGCGGGTCGCGGCCCGGCTTCTTCAGCTCCTCGACTATGTCCTTCAGCGTAGGCTCGCCGACGTCGTTGGTGACGTAGCGGCGCACGTCGATCCGAGCCGCGAGCTCCGAGTTGCCGACGAGGTCGCCCACCTTCACGCCCAGGTCGCCGGCCATGCGCTCCACCAGCGCGTAGCGCTCCGGATGCACCGCCGAGGCGTCGAGCGGGTTCGCCGCCCCGCGTATGCGCAGGAACCCTGCCGACTGCTCGAACGCCTTCGGGCCGAGGCCGCCCACCTTCAGGAGCTCGTCGCGGCTCTTGAACGCGCCGTTCTCGTCGCGCCACTTCACTATGCGCTTGGCGAGCGCGCCGCCTATTCCGGAGACCCTCGTGAGCAGCGACGCCGACGCCGTGTTCAGCTCCACGCCCACCTTGTTCACGCAGCTCACCACCACCTCGTTGAGCTTCTCCTCCAGCAGCTGCTGGTACACGTCGTGCTGGTACTGCCCCACCCCGATCGCCTTCGGCTCTATCTTCACCAGCTCGGCGAGGGGATCCTGCAGCCGCCTCCCTATCGATATCGCGCCGCGCACCGTGAGGTCGAGGTCAGGAAACTCGTCGCGCGCCACCTCGCTGGCGGAATAGACCGACGCCCCCGCCTCGCTGACGCTCACCACCATCACGCCCTTCGCGCCTATCATCTTCAGCACCTCGCGCGCGAACGCCTCCGTCTCGCGCCCCGCCGTGCCGTTGCCCACGGCGATGGCCTCCGGCTTGAACTTCTCGACCATCCTCGCCAGGATCTCCTGCGCCTCGGCCGTTCGCTGCATCGGATAGATCACCGTGTTCACGAGGAACTTGCCGGTCGCGTCGAGCATGGCCACCTTGCACCCGGTGCGGATGCCGGGGTCTATGGCCAGCACCCTCTTCTCGCCGAGCGGGGCCGCGAGCAGAAGGTGGCGCAGGTTCTCCGCGAACACCTCCACGGCGGCCCGGTCGGCGGAGAGCTTCTTCTCGATGTTCACGTCTATCTCGCAGCTGGGCGCGAGCAGTCGCTTGTAGGCGTCCTCCGCGGCGAGGCAGATGTTGGCGTCGTCGCGCGCATCGACGATCTCCTTGATGCGCTCGACGAGCGGCGCCCTGTCAACCATGAGCCTCAGGTTGAGCACCCTCTCGTTCACGCCGCGCCTGATCGCGAGGTAGCGGTGGCTGGGCATCTCGGATATCGGCTCCTCGAAGTCGTAGTACTGCTCGAACTTAGTCGGCTCGGCCGGCCTGGGCGTCACCACCTCGCTCTTGACGACCGCCCTGCGGGCGAACGCGTCGCGCACGAGGCCGCGCACGTCGGCGATGTCGGCGATGCGCTCGGCGATGATGTCGCGCGCGCCCTGGAGGTCCTCGTCCGACGCCTCGTACGGCTCGTGGCTCCATATCTTGTCCGCCAGCGGCTCGAGGCCCTTCTCCCTGGCGATCATGGCGCGCGTGCGGCGCTTGGGCTTGTACGGCTGGTAGAGGTCCTCGAGCGCGTTCTTCTGCACGCACGCCTCGATCTTGTCGCGGAGCTCGTCCGTGAGCTTGCCCTGCTCGGAGATGGACTTCAGGATCGTCTCACGGCGGTCCTCCAGCTCGGCGTAGTACTGGAGGCGGTCGTGTATCTTCGTGATCTGCACCTCGTCCAGGTTGCCGTGCGCCTCCTTTCGGTAGCGGGCGATGAACGGTATGGTGTTCCCCTCCGCGAAAAGCCTTGCGACGGCGGCGACCTGCCCGCCCGGTATTCCCAGCTCCGACGAAAGGCGCGGAAGCACCTTCGCCGCGATTGCGTCCATGTTCATCCCTGCCCTCTCGTCAGAAGAAGTTGCCCATCGCGCGGAACTTCGCGTAGCGCGCCGCCACCAGCTCGTCCGCCGGCACGTTCTCGAGCTCAGCGAGCGCCGACGCCACGGCCCTGCGCACCGCCTCGGCGGCGGCCCTGTGGTCGGTCTGCGCCCCGCCCGCCGGCTCCTTCACGATCTCGTCGATCGCGCCCAGGCGCTTGAGGTCCGCCGCCGTTATCTTCAGCGCCTCGGCGGCGGCCGCAGCCTGGGAGCCGTCGCGCCACAGTATGCCGGCGCACCCCTCGGGGGAGATCACCGAATAGACGGCGTTCTCGAGCATGAGGATGCGGTCGCCCACCGCTATCGCGAGCGCGCCTCCGCTGCCGCCCTCGCCGGTGACCACCACGACTATCGGCGTCCTGAGCAGCGAGAAGAACTCGAGCGACTTCGCGATCGCCTCCGCCTGCCCGCGCGCCTCGGCCGTGTCGCCCGGATACGCGCCGGGGGTATCGACGAACGTCACGATGGGCAGGTGGAACTTCTCGGCGAGCTTCGCGAGGCGCATCGCCTTGCGGTAGCCGTCGGGGTTGGCCATCCCGAAGTTCGCCTCGAGGTTCTCCTCCACCGTGGCGCCCTTGTTGTGGCCGATCACGAGCATTCTGAAGTCGCCGCCGCCGGCCCCGCCCCTGGGCATGGTCGCGAAGCCGCAGACGAGCCCCCTGTCGTCGTTCACGAGGCGGTCGCCGTGCAGCTCCTCGAAGTCGCTGCAGATGAGCCGGACGAAGTCCATCAGATGCGGCCTCTTCGGGTCGCGCGCGATCTTGACGCGGTCCATCGCCGTGGCCGCCTTCGCGGCCGGGACCTTCCCTGCCGTCGCCTTTTTCTTTGCAGTTGCCATTTCAAAGCCCCCCGATCAGAATCCGAAGTAGTGGAGCATCTTGACTATGAAGGGCTTGAGGTCCCCGCGCTCCACGATCTTGTCGATGAATCCATGCGCCAGAAGATACTCGGCCGTCTGGAAGTCCGGCGGCAGCTTCTGGTGGATGGTGTTCTCTATCACGCGCCGCCCGGCGAAGCCGATGAGCGCCTTCGGCTCGGTTATGTTGAGGTCGCCGAGCATCGCGAACGAGGCCGAGACGCCGCCCGTCGTCGGATCGGTGAGCACGCTGATGTACGGCAGGCCGCTCTCCTTCAGCCGGCCGATGGCGGCCGACGTCTTCGCCATCTGCATGAGCGAGAGTATCCCCTCGTGCATGCGCGCGCCGCCAGAGGCCGAGCAGATGACGAGCGGACGCCTCTCGGCGATCGCCTTCTCGCACGCCCTCGCTATGCGCTCGCCCGTGCCCGTGCCAAGGCTCCCCCCCATGAACCCGAAGTCCATCACCCCCAGCATCACCGGCACGCCGCCCATCTCGGCCGTGCCCATCACCACGCTCTCCGTCTCGCCGCTCTTGGCGATCGTGGCCTCCACCTTGGACTTGTAGGGGCCGGTGGCGTCGTGGAAGTCGAGGTGGTCGGAATACCCCACCTCGCGGAACACCTCCGCGAAGGTGCCGGCGTCCGCCAGCTGCGCAATCCGCGCGCGCGCCCCCAGCCTGCCGTGGTACCCGCACTCAGGGCAGATGCTGTTGTTGGACTTCCAGTCCTCCTTGGCTATGTAGCCCCCGCAGCGCGGGCAAACCTGCCACAGCGCCTTCGTGGGCGGTATCTTCGCCTTCTCTTCCTTCTTTTCGAACCAGGCCATGTCCTGCTTTCTCCTTTTGAACCGTGGCGGATATTCTACCAAATCCTGACGGGATACTCAAATCATATCAGCCGGACACAGATATTCCAAAAATCCCGGCCTGCGGCTTCACTGCGTTTAGCCGCGCGCCGGGATTTTGAAATATTGAGTGGTCTTTTGCGCGTGCGGGGCTGTTTTCGGCAATGCGCTGCCATCCCCCCGCGCTGCTGCGGGTGGCC
>JAEEGL016015173.1_pt1 | contig 16825 bp, 16 predicted proteins | sample 9134231 | NCBI WGS metagenome assembly JAEEGL01 (sample SAMN16246548, study PRJNA631951) | gut metagenome | biome: gut microbiome; feature: rumen; material: fiber-attached | host: Bos | place: Iran: Karaj | collected 2018-10
CATTGCGGTATGAGTACCGGACACGCCAACTCGACCGCGGATGCACTATCAAGGCTTGAAACCATGGTGCTGCTCGGAGGAACCGAAATTCCGCTTCAGGCAGTCAGAAGACAGATTGCGTCAGCGATCGACATAATAATCCAGCTTGGGAGATTTCGCGACAGAAGCAGACGTGTCCTTGAAATCACTGAGGTCGCCGGATGCGAAAGGGATGAGATAATTCTCAATCCGCTTTATGTGTTTATTGAGGAAGGTGAAGATGAAGGACGTGTTACGGGAAATCTCCGGAGGACGCAAAACCCGCTCGTCAGGACGGCAAAACTTAAGAGCGCCGGGCTATGAGGGTTATGCTCCGTCTCGGAGAGAAACGTTGATGATAGTGTTAAAGGCCGTTTTTTTTGCGGTTGCCACAGGTGTTTTGTTCTATGACAGTATTCTTGCAGCTTTGTTATTTCTTCCATTCTGGAGGCTCTATAAAAAGAGAGAAGTCAATAAAATTACCGAGAAGAAAAAATTCAGGCTTAACGTGGATTTTTCGGAAACCATAGGGTGCCTTTCGGGGATTCTTGAAGGAGGGGCATCGGTCGAAAATGCTATAGGGCAGGCGTATCGGGACATGCTGATGACACACGATAAAAACAGCATGATCATGAAGGAACTGAAACACATCAGTTCGCAGCTCGGTAATAATATCAGAATAGAAGATGCCTTTCTTGAGCTTGCGGGAAGAACCGAAATTGATGATGTCAGGAGCTTTGCCGACGTCTTTGCCACAGCAAAAAGAACCGGAGGAAATATAATCGCGATAATCCGCGAGACATCGGGAACGATCAGGACAAAGACTGAGGTTGCGAGAGAGTTGAGAACCATGATGGCTTCCAAAAAGTTTGAAAGCGATATTATGCGTGCCATTCCGTACCTGATGCTTATATACCTGAGACTTAGTTCTCCGGATCTGTTGAGCCCGCTCTATTCGGATATCAAGGGGATGATTTTTATGAGTCTGATGCTGGCTTTCTACGTGTCGATGAGTCTGTTGACCGCTAAAATCGTAAGGATTCAAATATGAAACTGTTATCAAAGCTTTCACAGAAAATTTATGACCGTCTTGAGCAGAAGGGACGGATCGATATTGTGATTTCCAAGGAGACTGCAGAAAGATTGTTTGTCAATGAGGATGCTGACAAGCAGATCAGAAATAAAGGGCGGGCGCTTATCGAAACGATGATACTGATAGTGTTTGCCACAACCGTGATCTGTGTAATCCTGCTTCTGGCAGGGAAAAGGGTGCTTGGTGAAGATAATACGGTTCTTCGGGCCCCGGCGGGAGAGGGTGACAAAAGCTATGATCTGGAGCTTTCCGTGGCAAATGGGGAACGGGGGAACGTCATGGTTACGGTCACAGAACAGGAGGTTTCGGCAGAGCAGACAGTGTCGATTTTTGACGCGGCCGAAGAAGTGCTTTTTAGGGAGATAAAAGGGGAAAATGCTTCTCTTGATCAGATAAGAGATTCTCTGAACCTAATCGACAAAATCGAAGGGATGAAAGTGACGGTCACTTGGGAAGCCGACAAAGAGGGATTCTTTTCAAAAAACGGAAGACTGAGGATAATTCCCACGGAAGCGTATTCTGTCACTTTATATGCAACACTTCACTACTTTGACAGGATCAGAAGAATTCCGGTTTTTGTGACGATTGTTCCTCCGGGAGAAACGGATCCGGGTAAAGAAGATGAAAGAACGAAGAGGATAGAGGAAGCCATACGAACAGCGGACGGCAAGAATCCGGAAGATGAGAAGGTCACGCTTCCGGAGGAGGCGGGAGGAGAGGAGTTTGAGTGGAGTGAACCGGCAGACAAACGACCGCTGTGGCTGCTTTTTCTGGGATTTGCGGCAGCGGCAATGGTCATTCCGAGAACAAGATCTTCGCTTAAGAACGAAGAAAAAAAGAGACGCGAGCAGATGGAAAGGGATTATCCGGAAATAATCTCCAAACTCATTCTTTTACTTACCGCCGGCATGACTTGCTCGGGAGCATGGAAAAGGATATGCAACGATTATCTTATGGCAAAGCAGCGAATCGGGAAACGCTATGCCTATGAAGAAATGCTTTGTTCTCTCAGAGAGCTTGAATTTGGGAAAAGCGAGGCGTCGGTCTACGAAAGTTTCGGAAACAGGACGGGGATCCTTTGCTATAAACGGCTTTCGGCATTGCTTTCGAGAAATCTTCGAAGGGGCAGCAGGGAGATATTGTCCTTGCTCGATTTCGAAGCGAGGGAAGCCTATGAAGCGAGATTTGAAGCTGTCAGAAAAAAGGGGGAGGAAACATCCACTAAGCTTTTGCTGCCCATGATGGGGATGCTTGTAATTGTGATCGCAATAATCGTGGTACCTGCGTTTATGGGTATAGGATTTTGAAACAGAAAGGGGAAATTATGAAGACGTTTAAGAGAATGTTGAAGGATGAGAGCGGTTTCGGGGTAGTGGAAATTGTTTTGATAATCATTGTGATCGTTGCGCTGATCATCATCTTCAGGGATGAGATCATGTCACTCGTTACAAAGGCTTTTGGCACGATCACGGAGAAAACAAACGATATCGTCAACACATGAGAGAAAAGGGCAGTATTACAGTATTCCTTTCCTTCACGTTTCTTCTTATCATGTCTCTCATCCTGGTTTTGCTTGAAGGAGCCAGAAGCCGTGCGGCCGCGGCAGTCGCCGATATGCAGATGACTGCTTGCGTGGAATCGATGCTTGGAGAATACTATCGTCCTCTTTATGACAAATACAATGTCTTCGGAATTGATACAGCTTTCGGTGGGAAAACCCCGGATATTGAGACATTTGAGGAGACGATGGCGGAGTTTGCCGGAACAGGTTCGTTGGGAATCCGTGTTGATGATTGTAAGATCACGGCGACAAGACCGTTTCTGACAAAAGACGGAAAAGCCTTTTTCAAACAAGTCACTGAATTTGAGAAGTACTGTGCGGTTGTCGATACGCTGGAAGGTGTTTTGTCAAAACTCAAAATTCTCAGCAAAGAAAGTGAAGTCTACAAGATCTACGAACGGCAGATGGAGATAGAGGACAAGCTGGCAATTATCGATCGTAATACGCTCGTTATGATGGATAAGGTTGATGGGTTGGTGTGTAACGGAGCGACAATCGGCGAGGTTCATGAAATGTTTGTAAAAGCTTTCATGACAAGAGAAATAGATCCTGTCGGCGCGGGGATCAACAATCCTGATATATGGCCTCTTTTGCAGGATAAGTATTTCAGTCCCAAAGCATTTGTGGATAACGCAGGTCAAAAACTTGAGGCAGCTTATCCCGAAGCAGAGGAAAGAGATGAGGTCAGGCTCGAACTGAACTTGCTTTATGAACAAAGGGAAGCATTGAACAACAGCATCGATTCCAAGAATGAACAACTGAACAACATTATAGAGGCGCTTTCGAGCACTGAAGATGAGTCGGATGAGGATGATGACTCAGATGGGGAGAGCAATGATTTCGGGGAGGAAGACGACAAATCGGAAGAAGAAGCCTCAGAGACGGATTGTTCGGATAATTCATCGGAGGAATCGGATACTGATGAGGAGACGGACGATGATTCGGACGACGAAGTTGAGGCAGAGGAACCTGAGGAAGTAAAGCAACTCAGAAATGAGCTGAGTGGATTATACGAAAGCCTGAACGAACTGTGTCAGAAAATTTCGCTGCGTGAAGAAAAAATAAAGACTCTTAACGACAGTATAAACGATCTTGTTCTTACCGCAAGCATACAGACCGATGAACTCATGAGAGGAGTGAGCGGTTGCCTTCATGAAGCAAGAGATGCGGTGAAGCTGATAGAAGACGATCGCAAAATTGTTGATGAAACGCGACCATTGATTGAAGCCTTTTCGGAAATCCTTGAGAGCAGCGGCGATATTCTTTCGAAAGAAACATATGATTCGATGAAAGCAACGCTGACTAAGATGCGAAGATATACCGGTATGGATGGTTCAAGTCCCGATTTTGAGATAATGGAAGATACCCTCAAAACAGATGTCGGTATATTGGCAAAAATGGAGACGGACGCTTTTATCAGCAGTGAAGTCGCTGTTGCAACACAGAAGGAAGTTACAACAGGTGACCTGAAAAAATGGAGCGACCGATTGGAAGAGATTAAAGCAGGTATAGAGAGTTTTAGCTATGACAAATTGGTTTTCGACTACAGTGAAATGCGACCCGACCGGATTCTGTGTGAGATTGGAGACGGAGTCAAAAGGACTCTTGCAAAGGGATTTTTGACGCTTCTGATGGATGAGGATCAGATTTCCGGCAAAAAAATCTCCGTACGAACCAGACCGTCGAATATGATGAATGCTCCGAAACCGGTGCAATCCGATGTACAGGAAGTCCTTGACTCGGAACTTGGAAAAGAATCGGGGGCAGAAAGTTTTGTCAGGGCGGATGCAGGCGGTATGGCTCTCGGTGCCGGAGAAATCCTTGATGATAATGAGTCGGATCTTATGGACAAGCTGCTGCTTATTCTTTATATAAGCGAGCATTTCGGGGACAAAACGGAAAAGAGTAAAACTGCGCAAAGTGCGCTTGCTTATGAACAGGAATACATTTTGTGCGGGAACAGATCGGATGTTGAAAATCTCGGACAGATCGCTTCATATATCATGTTTGCAAGGATGGCCGCAGCAGGCGCCTATGTACTCACAAACGGGTCGCTTCACACGCGTGCGACCGAGATCGCATCTTCTCTTGTCGGTTTCACATCACTGCATTTTCTGACTGCGATCGTAAAGTATATGATTCTCTTTGCGTGGACAAGCGAACAAGCGTTGGTGGAAACGGCTGCGATAATCAACGAAAAAAAGGTTCCGATCCTTACGACATCGGCAAGCTATTGTATTGACACCTTTGACATCGCGGCAATAACCGCGGAGGGACTTAAAGAGAAGGTCAGGAATTTTCATGAGTCGGAAGTATCTCTGTCATACGGGGATTATCTGTTTATGTTTATGTTGGGCGAAAGCTGCGAGGAGCTTTGCCTTCGTGCTATGGACATGATCGAAGAAAACATGAGGTGGGCATATGACGATAATTTTCTTCTTTCGAATTGCATCACAGGATTTGATACGACAATGGAATTTACATGTCCGTCGAGATACATCGGGATTTTTGACGGATTGTATGCGGATACCGATACCCCATCCGGGTACGGATTCGTACGAAGTGACAGCGTAGATTACTGATTCGGATTCGCATGAAGTGACAGTGTGGATTAGCGATTCGGATGTCTGCTTATTCGTTCGCAGAAATATGTACGCACGGAAAGACCTTCGGGTCCGACTGTCTGTCCCTGATGAGAACTACCGGATCGTGGACGGGTCCGGATGACAATGATATCACACACTCTATAATAAAGGAACAGCCGTTTAACACATCTCACATGTGCGGGTGATACCGCACGCCATCAGGAACAGACAGGCAGACCCGAGGGTTTTCCAAAAAAAGAGCAGAACCCGGGTTGAAAAGGCGACCGGAGAAAACAGAGACCCCGAGGTCGGAAAGAAGCAGGCATGAAAAAGAAAGCTTTCCATAAAACCAAATTATCGCTTTCCGGATCGCTCACCGTAGAGGCATCTTTTGCATTTCCGATTTTTCTTTTTGCCATCTTCGCGCTTATCAGCATTTTCATATTTATTGACGCCGAATATGAAGTGGAGCATGCAGTTTTTAACGCAGCCAGGCATATAACCTCTTTCGGAGGTCTGGCAGATGTGGCGGACGATCTTTTCCCCGACGTAGATGGGATGGCTGAGAGAATCATCGATGAAACCGTTATCGGGACGGCAGTACGGCAGGAACTTGACGATGAGATATTAAAGCTAGTGGACGGCGGCACATGGGGGCTTTCTTTTTCAGAATCCAAACTTTTTGAAGATGACAGATTGTCGATCGTATGCAGCTACACGCTCAGGGTTCCCTTCCTTTTATTCGGCGGGGCAATCGGAATACCTATTAAACACAGTATGACATATAGGTATTTCAACGGACATGATGTGCCGCTTGTACTTTGCGAAGCAGAGGATGAAAGTGATGATGAGGATGACGAAAATGCGGAATATGTTTACATCACAGAGACCGGAAGTGTTTATCATCCAAACTGCAATTGTACTTCTATCAAGCTTTCCGTTCGGGAAATGATCATAGGGTCACTTAGTGGAGCAAGAAACAGCAGTGGGGGAAAATATAATCCTTGTGAAAGGTGTGCAAAGGGGGCTGCGCCGGCAGTTATTTATGTCACAGACAGCGGTGACAGGTACCATTTTGCAAGAGACTGTTCATCACTGAAAAGAACGGTTTCAAAGATTAAAAAGAGCGATGCGATCGAAAAAGGATACCGTGAATGCAGAAGATGCGGAGGATAGAGCAGGGATGCATCGGACACGGAAGCCCCGGAGTGAATGATAAAGAAGGAGGAACAGGCGATATGCTCGTTGTCGGAACGGGAACAATGGGGTTATATTTGGTGGCGGCTTCATTTTCAGACATAAAAACAAAGCATCTAAAAAGGTGGTTCCTTGTATTGGGGATCATCCCTGCCGTTTTGTTGAGGCTGGGGATGGATGGGATGTCGGTCACGGACATGATCGGCGGAGTGACGGCAGGTTTGTTTTTTGTTGCGGTATCGTTCCTTTCGGGGGGAAAGTTTGGAAAGGCAGACGGGATACTTCTTTTATATCTCGGAGCCGCACTCGGGTTTACCGGGGTTGCGAGTCTTGCGGTGACGGCGTTCTTTTTGTCGGCTTTTGTCATGAGTGTCCTTTTGCTGCTGAAAAAGATCAAACCGCAAGGAAGCGTACCTTTTGTTCCGTTTCTTCTCGCTGCGTACATCCCGGTGATGTTTATGGTCGTCGGCACTTAAGCACGGGCAGGTGTCGCTTTGGAGAGGGACACGTACGGTAGAGCAGTGTCTTATAACGGAATCGATTTACCGGGGGCAGACTGCTGCTGCATGTTGGAAATCGCCCCCCCGGAGGAGGGAAGATTGCATTGAAACGAAAAAGGGAACCCGAAGGGAAAAAACCCGGAATTGAAAACGGATTTATGACGGTTGAAGCAGCGTTCGTTTTCCCGTTTGTAATCTGTGTGATCATGGCGGTCATATGGCTTTCCTTTTATATGTTTGGAAAAGTCAGCGTTAAGTGCGACACCGACAGGTTGATCCTAAAGGGAGAGAGAATCTACAGGGACTATGGGAAGCTTAATATTTCGCAATTCTACGGTGAAGCCCGGGAGACGCTTAACGGATATCCGCTCTCATCCTGTATTGTTTCGAGGTGTTACGGGGATTACGGGGATGTCGTGATCGAATATGTGTTTAATGCCGATACTTTTGGAAGCATTGTTCCCGAAGAACTCTCGGAAATCCTTGGAAGCGATCCGTGTGTCAGACAGGGAAAGGCAGACAAAAGGATTGATTATGCAAGATATCTGGCTGTCGGAAAGAGTATTTTTACGAAAATCAAAGGTTATGCGACGGGATGGAGAAACGGTAATGGAGATTGAGAAAAAAAGAGAAATGGGATCGCAGAAGCTGCTATTGTCTTACGATGAAGAAAAAGCTGGTTTTCGGGAGGATTTTCGCGAAAGGATGATGCTCGAGAATGAAATCCCGGAACATATCCCTTTCAGGATCAGACGCATTAACGGAAAAAAGATTTATGAATATGATATAGAGGGGTTATCGTCGCTTGAAGAAGAGGCGGGGAAAAAACTTGGTTTCGAGACTGTCAGAGCCCTTGCACACGGCCTCTCCGATGCAGTTTGCGCAGGTGCCCCGTTTCTTCTGAGAGAGGACGATTATGTAATCTCCCCCGAAACGGTTTTTTTTGATAAAAAAGACAAAAATATGAAGCTCGTCTATTGTCCCGGATATGATCGGAACCTTAAAAATTGCCTTGCGGATTTGATGGAATACTGTCTCGACATGATAGATTACAATGACGGTCTCGCGGTTCGAAGTACATACGGACTATACATGAAACTCAGGGACGGGTGTTCGCTTCAGCAACTTAAGGAGTCGGTAGATGAAGTTGCCGAAGAAGTGAAAGAAGAGAACGCCCTGAGTGGGGACGGAACATCGGGAAGCAGCAATACTGACGAAATAATGGGAAAAAGTGAATACACAGCTCCCGAAAAGACACGGAAACAAGTTGCGTCAGAGTGTTCGGCTGAAGTAATCGGAATAACAGGAGAGAGTTGGCGTCTGAATCAAGGTGCAAAAAAGCAGACTCAGTACCGGGACGAACCCAAAGATCACGCGAAGGAGCGTTCACTCGGAAAAATACGTGAGATATGGGAATTGGTGGATCACAAGAATAAGGTGGTTGCACTGATATGTGTTGGTGCATGCACGGCACTTGTGATTGCGGTAGCTTCGGGAAGAATAGACGCATTCTCAAGGCGCGTTGCCGGAATTCCCGTATGGATTCCTCTTATGGCTGCAGTTACGGCAATCTGTATCCTGATGATAATAAAAGCCGTAAGACCCATATTACAGCTTGTCTCAGACAATAATGAGACAGAGGGAGCGGAAGATGACAAAGAAACAATCCTCATGATAGGAAAAGGAACGCAAGAGAGCCTGATCCTTGTCTCTGATACGCTGCCGGGACTCTGCACCGACAAATTTCCCTGTGTGATTGGGAAGGATAGCGGCACGTGTGATCTGATTGTGGATGCGAAAGGAGTGAGCCGTCGACATATGCGGATTGACAGAAATCAGGGAGGCACGGTGACGATTGAAGATCTGAACACGATGAACGGGACGTTTTTAAACGGCAGAAAACTTGCTCCAAACATATCCTTTGAAGTTCGGGAAGGAGATGAGATTTCGTTCGGAAGCGCTTCGTATTATGTTAATCATTTGGGATAAAAATAGACACTAAATCTCCGTTGTGTTAAAATATTCCGTAGTGCTACCGTAGAGAGCGGGATGCATATATAGTTTTTTCGGTCAAAGAGTTTGAAGACCGAAAAACCACTCCCAAAAGAGCGGGACGATAAAGCGTCATGCAAAAAAGGGATATGTTTGGCGAGGAGAAGACAGATAATGAAGATCAACATTTACTACGGCGGCAGAGGTTTGCTTGAAGATCCCTCACTTTACGTAATGGATAAGCTTACGGGCGTGCTTGACGAGGTTCGTGTTCATGTTGAGAGGTACAACCTCTATGAGAACAAGAGCGCGATTGCGATGATGGTCAATACCCTTAAAGAAGCTGACGGAGTTATCCTTGTGGCGAGTGTCGAATGGTTCGGCATTGGCGGACTTTTGCAGCAGTTCCTTGATGCATGCTGGCTCTACGCAGACCGCAATATTATCGGTAAGATCTACATGTTTCCCGTGGTTATTTCCACAACCGGAGGTGAAAGAGAAGCGCAATGCATGCTCACAAGAGCGTGGGAGCTTCTCGGCGGAAAGGTTTGTGATGGCATTTGTGCATATGTGGACGATCAGACCGAATTTGAGACGGATCCGCAGATATTAAGCCTTATTGAAAAGAAGGGCGAGGACATATACAGGATAGTTCATCAGGGAGCACCGTTGTTCAAATGTGGAGCCCGGACGGGGTCCGGCAGCTTTTCGAAAGCGCCTGCGGCAGGTCTTACACCTCAGGAGAGCGAACAACTTTCGGAATATGTTTCAAATGACACATTCGTTCAAAAGCAGAAAAAGGATGTAGAGCTCCTTTCGCAAAAATACAGAAACATTCTTGATACGGGCAAGGATGAATCAAGGCAGGAGTTCATCAAGGAGATAAAAGACAGCTTTGTAAAGTCGGGAGAAACGATCGAAGCTGTATTCTCGATTGAAATGACAGACACAAACAGAACTCTCGTTATCGAGATCAGAAACGATGATCTGAAAGTATATTACGGAGAGGCATCGGCGCCCGATGTTGAGGCGAAGACAACGCGGGATGTTGTTAATAAGATCGTCAGGGGAAGGCAAACCGTTCAGGGAGCATTCATGTCAGGCGTGCTCAGCAGTAAGGGAGACTTTAAACTCCTCAGGTCATTTGATCAGTTTTTCCGTTTTTCGCCGGTAATATAATGTGAAGTTTCGCCCCGCATGAGGAATGATCGGAAAATACATTTCAGAGTCATTCCTCGATGACTCTGAAATCCATGTAGTCAAAGGAAATCTCCTCGTGAAAGCAGTCGGGACCGAAGCGTGTCCGTGAATGGTTTTGAAAGTCGCGGATATTGAGGTCGAGCCATGCGGGCACCGCCAGATCAAATTCACGACATGCAGCTTCCAGCGAGGATAAGACTTTTTTGGTTCGTGACACATCACGCGTGTCCTCAATGACGGTATCCTTTATAAGTCGGTTATCTTTAAAAAGTCTGACCCATATTCTCACAATCGGTCTCCTTTCGTGATTCATCTTTCAAAATTCTACCACATCGAAATACGAAAAACAGCAGGAACTATATCAGCAATAATTTAATTTTTTCCGATTTTATTCCGATGTGTTCCGTTTGCTTGAAAAAAAGAAGCGCTTCTATTATAATTTTCTCCGTAGATACTTGCGGTTCCTTGGTACGATCGTAGCAAGGAATTTAAGAAAAGCATCTGCTATAACGAAGCGGAATGCGGGGAGAAACATGTCATACCTTGCGCTGTACAGAAAATACAGACCATCGACTTTTGATGAAGTCAAAGGTCAGGATCATATAGTCACGACCCTCAGGAATCAGTTGCAGACGGGTCGTGTTGGTCATGCTTATCTTTTCTGCGGAACCAGGGGTACAGGTAAGACATCGATCGCGAAGATTTTTGCAAAAGCCGTCAACTGCGAATCACCAATAAACGGCAGTCCCTGTGGACAGTGCAGGATCTGTAGGGGGATTGATGACGGGAGCTGCATGAATGTCATCGAAATAGATGCAGCTTCGAATAACGGGGTAGACAGTGTCAGGCAGATTGTAGATGAGATCAAGTATTCACCTTCGGAAGGAAAGTACCGTGTGTACATTGTAGATGAGGTGCACATGCTTTCTACCGGGGCCTTTAATGCATTGCTCAAAACTCTTGAGGAGCCGCCGTCGTACGTGATATTCATTCTTGCGACGACCGAGGTTCACAAGATTCCGATAACCATCCTTTCGAGATGTCAGAGGTACGATTTCAGACGTATCAGTGTTGATACGATTGCGGCGCACCTTGCCGCGATACTTGAGTCGGAAGGCATAAACGCCGGAGAAAAAGCTCTTCAGTATGTTGCGAGAGTTGCGGATGGCTCCATGCGTGATGCCGAGAGCCTTCTCGACCAATGCATTGCCTTTTATCTCGGTCAGGATCTTACGTATGAAAAAGTGTTGGAGATTCTCGGCGGGCTTGACAATGAGACATATGCCGGACTCCTCAGATACATTGAAAAAAGGGACGTGGCCAGGGCGCTCGGTGTGTTTGACGAGGCGATGATCGAAGGCAAGGACCCTGCAAGGTTTGTAACGGAATTTATTACGTACATTAGAAATGTCCTGATTGCAAAGACGACGCCTCATCCCGAAAGAGTTCTCGAATATTCGAGCGAGCAGATCGAATTGCTTGCCAACGAAGCACAGTATTATTCGGTGGACGCAATCATCCGATTCATCAGGCTTCTTTCGGAGCTTTCCGGAAAGCTAAGGTTCGCGACACAGAAGAAGGTTTTGGTTGAAGTTGCGCTCATAAAGCTGTGTGTTCCCGAAACGGACAGGGAAACGGATTCTCTTGTTCAGATGATCGATAAGCTTGAGCAAAGGATTAAAGCGCTTGAAGTAAACGGAGTGGCGCGTGTTGCGGGCGAACCGGTATCGGATGTTGTTGATAATGAGCCGGACGACGATGAAAAAGACGATTTTGAAATCACAAAAATCAATAGCGAAGAGATGGAAAAAATCGGAGCTGCCTGGGATAGGATCGTTAACACAAAGAAAGGGCTGATCTACAACACAGAGCTTAAGTCCGCAAGACCGACGGAGGGAGCCGACGGAAAGCTTGTGCTCAATTTTCCCGAGAAGGAGACGCCCGACGGGACGGAAGACATCCTTCATAATGAGACAAGCGGAAAAGCGTTCCTTGAAAGACTTTGTGAGGGCGTAAAAGAATCGATCAGACAGATACTTAACATAAATGTTGAGGTTACTTATAAGGTACTGAAAAAACAAAATTATAAAAAAGCAGAGAAGATGGATCTGTCAATGCTTATGGCTCCCGGTGTCAAGATTAACAGGGGATAACAGATAAAGAGCAGAAAAACATATACACAGGAGGATCGATATGGCCAAGAGAGGCGGTTTTCCCGGAGCTTCAATGCCCGGAAACATGAACAATCTGATGAAACAGGCACAAAGGATGCAACGTCAGATGGAGGAAAAGCAAAAGGAACTTGAAGAGAAAGAATGGGAAGCATCTGCCGGTGGCGGAGCCGTTAAGGTAAAGGTCTCCGGAAAGAGAGAAGTTACTTCCATAAGCATCAGCCCCGAGGTAGTTGACCCCGAGGATATCGAGATGCTCACCGATCTCATTATGGCAGCTACGAACGAAGCTCTTCGTCAGGTGGATGAAAGCAAAAATGACATGTTCAGTGATCTTGCCGGAGGACTTGGCGGGCTTGGTGGTCTCGGCGGCGGTTTTTCGGGTCTGTTCTGATCTCGGAAAACGGATTGACCGGAACACGTAGAGGAGAATCTCCGAAATGAATTATTACAGCGAAAAAATCGACCGTTTGATAGAACAGCTCGGGGGGCTTCCCGGAATCGGAAACAAATCCGCGCAAAGATTGGCGTTTCACATTTTGAATATGCCGAGAGAAAGAGTCAGGACGCTTACCGATACGATCGTGGATGCCAGAGAAAACGTTGTATATTGCAAAGAATGCTTTACTCTGACTGACAAGGAGATCTGTCCGATCTGCAGCAACCCCGGACGTGATAAAACAACCATTATGGTAGTTGAAACGACACGCGATCTTGCGGCATATGAAAAAACGGGGAAATATAACGGTGTATATCATGTGCTTCAGGGAGCGATATCGCCGATGCTTGGAATCGGTCCGTCAGACATCAGGCTCAAGGAACTGGTGACAAGGCTGCAAGGAGACGTTAAGGAAGTGATAATAGCGACGAATTCCAGTCTTGAGGGTGAGGCGACAGCGATGTATATCAGTAAGCTGATCAAACCGGCAGGAATCAAGGTGACGAGGATCGCGAGCGGTATCCCGGTCGGGGGAGATCTCGAATATATTGACGAAGTGACACTGCTTCGTGCATTGGAAGGACGCAAGGCTCTGTAAGAGGTACGAAACAACATATTGGGGTAATGATACCGAGGAGGTAAATATGGGTGAAGTTAACATTCTGAGTGGTGGCGTTGAGGTTCTCGGCGAGATCAGAGGCAGTCTTTTGCATCTTGATACATTGAAAAAATCTTCTGCCGAGCAGTCTCAGGCAAGGCAAGTGCTTGAAAAGGAAATTTCCGCCAAGCAGAAGGCCATGGATAAGGAGATAGAGACGACTGTGTCGAAAAGGATCGGAGAGCTTGAGGATTCGTTCGACAGCCAGATTGACAAGACCAGAGGTCGCATAAAGTCCGAAAAGTCCAGAAGGGACAAAACGAAGGATGAGAAAGTATCACAGCGTATCGGAGCCGAAACCGCTGACCAACACGAAGAGATTCGCAGCATTAAACAAGAGATCAAAGGAACCTTTACGAAGGATCATATTTTCAGGATCTTTAATACTCGATATTTCTTTGCGCTTTTCCTTCCGGGTTCGATAAGCGATTATCTGCTTATTCTTTTAACTGTGATTGTTCTGGCCGGATTACCGTTCGGATTGTATTGGTTACTCGGAATGGAGAATCTTTGGGTGTTGTTTCTTATGTACGCGTGCGAGCTTTTCCTGTTTGCCGTGTCATTTTTCTTCATCTTTAAAAAGGTGCGTAATAAACACCTTGCCGCGCTCAGGGAGGCGACAGCGCTCAGAGATCAGATAAAGGCTACAAAAAAGACCATCAAGGCAAAGGCTCACAGCATACGTAAGGATCGCGATGAAAGCGGATACGGTCTTGAGTCATTTGATCGAAGCATCAGCGAACTTGAGGCGCAGCTTAATGAGATCGTTGAACAGAAAAAGCGCGCGCTTGCTGATTTTGAAAGTACGACCAAGCCTGATATTGTCAATGAGATTCGTGTTAAATATGTTGACGACATTGAGGAGCTGAAAAAACAGAATGAAGAGGCTGTCCGTATCCAAAAGGAAGCCGACGACGAGATTAGTTCGATCACAATGGATATATCCCAAAACTATGAGGCATATTTGGGCAAAGAAAACCTTAGAATCAGCGTGATCGACGGACTCATTGAAATAATAAACAACGGCGGAGCACTCAATATTTCCGAGGCGCTCGAGGCATATAAGAAGCAGATTGAGACTAAGTCGTCCAAATAAACAGTAGGCGTTCCGCTCTTAATTCAAGGTAATCGCAGAAAATCCGCAAAGGGTAGGTATGAGAGAAACAGAAGAACGTGATTATGAACAGGAATACGAAGAGGTACCCCGCCGCGGGCGGGGTCCTGTTTTTGCATGTATTTTTTTGGGAATAACCGTTTTGGCGCTGGTTATAGTGTTGATTGTTAAAGCTCGCGGTGATTATACAAGAGTTGAGCTTACATCGGAGAGGGAAATCCTTTCATCATCGAAAGTCATGGGCACCGAGAGTGGGTTTTGCGCATATAACAGAGACGGAGCCGAGGGCTACAGCGACAATCTGAACACACTCTGGAATATCTCGTATGATTTTATAGACCCTATCGGGCGGACAAGCGGTGATAAATGTGTTTTCGCCGACAGAGGCGGAACGGATGCATGTGTTACCGATAATAAGGGAACGGTAACAAATCTTCGAATGCCGGGACTGATCAGAGAGGCATGTATTTCAGAAACCGGAGTGAGCGCTTTTTTGTGCGATGACGGAGAAGAAGACTACATCTATCTTTATAATTTCAAAGGAGAAAAGCTTCTTGAAATAAAAACCGATGTGAGGAGCATGGGTTTTCCTGTTACCATAGCGCTTTCACCGGACGGGAAAAGACTGGTTACTTCCTATATAGTAATAGAAGAGGAACAAAGCTGCCGCGTTACATTTTATAATTTCGGTGAGGTTGGGCAAAATTATTCCGATAAAATTGTCGGGAGCTTCAGCTATCCCGACGAGATCATTCCTTATTTGACATTTATTGACAGCGAATATATTTGTATATGCGCCGAATACAGTGCGAGAATATTCCGTTTCCGGGAACTGCCCGAGGAGATAACGCATATAGATTATGACGGAAGCATTGAAGGAATCGATGTTTATGACGATACGATAGCTATTGCCTCAAGGGAGGTCGGAAGCGCAAGATCGATAAGACTTTATGACAAGGGAGGGGAATTGCTGTCGAGTGCAAAGACTAACATAGACTTTGACGAGATAAGGGTAAGAGACGGAGAGATATTTATTACCTGCAGCGATGCTTTTCTGATTTATGACAAAGAAGGAAACGAGAAGATAAGAACTACGATTCCTTATAAGATAGAAGCGGTGTTCCCGACCGGAGACAGTGACAGATATATGATTGCTGTGCCCGGAAAAGTGTTCATGGGTCAGCTTGTACGAGGACCGAAGGAAGAACCTGAAGGAGAGGAAGAATATATCGATGATCCGGAAGATGAAAGTATTGGAGCGGAGGACGAATCAATCGGAGGCGATATAATTTCGGATGATGACACGGACGCCTTGACGTAGAACGTTGCGCTTGTGTTTTCAGACGTGTATCCTTGTGCAACCATTCGATGAATCGGTCCGGATATTTTTGACCGTTATACCGGGAAAGGAGACAGCATGAGCAGTTTTATGGCAAAAGCCCTTGAGGAAGCATATGAGGGAATACGTAAAGGACACGGCGGACCTTTCGGATGTGTTATAGTCAAAGACGGAAAAGTAGTGGGCAGCGGTCATAACCGTGTGCTTCAAAAGCACGACCCGACTTGTCACGGAGAAATGGAAGCTATCCGTGATGCATGCGAAAAGCTCGGGACGCATGACCTTTCGGGTTGCGAGCTCTACACAACAGCCCAGCCGTGCCCGATGTGTCTGGGTGGGATTCTTTGGGCAAACATAAAACATGTATATTACGGATGTAACATAGATGATACCGACAAGATTGGTTTCAGGGATGAGAAGTTTTACGACAATTGGAATAACTGTTCCGACCCTTCATTTATGGAGGAGCATGAAAGGGACGAATGTCTGAAACTATTTGATGATTATGCAAACGATGATGCACAGAGGTACTGATTTCTGATACAGTCAACGCAAATGTATCACGGGAAGTAAAATATGAAAAAAAGGAAGCGGTCGAATTGACTGCTTCCTTTTATTAAGAAGGGAAAGAAACATTTCGTATATCTGAGACGGAAATGCGGAATTGTCCGAAAATGTAGAAAAATCGGGTGAAAAATCTTACATTAAAAAATCCTTATATTGTTGTTGACATGGAAAAATACGGGTGATATAATACCTTTTGCTGACGCGCTTTAGGACAAACAAAACAGAGCGTTTGTTGGTAAAAAACCTGGTACTTCGGTTAAGTGTGGTACGAGGAAACGCATGCGTTTCACGCATGCAAAGTGCACCTTGATAATCGAATAATGAAACAACCTTGAAATTTCTTGAATAATTTCTAGGACGTAGACATATGTCTACTACCCAAAAACAGTAA
>JAEEGL017427804.1_pt1 | contig 16825 bp, 9 predicted proteins | sample 9134231 | NCBI WGS metagenome assembly JAEEGL01 (sample SAMN16246548, study PRJNA631951) | gut metagenome | biome: gut microbiome; feature: rumen; material: fiber-attached | host: Bos | place: Iran: Karaj | collected 2018-10
GAAGGTTTTTGCGAAGTAGTTGTCCCTGAAGAAACGGGAAAGATTGTAAAAAGAGACAACCCTGAAATGGCAGCGACAGCCATTCAAGACCTCCTTGACCATCCCGAAAAAAGAAAAGAAATGGGAAAAGCAGGCCGTGCCCATGTGAAAAAACATTACGATTGGAACCAAAATGTTCAAACCATGATTTCTATTTATCAACAACTTCATTGATAAATAGTTGTATTTTTCACTTTGAAATTATCCCTTTACGTCTTATAAAAAAACGAAGCGATTAGTTGATTCTATGATTATAGTATTACAAGATTAAAGGGGACAATTTCGTTTTACTTTGAAAGTCCCTCCTCTTTTCTTTTCAAAATAAATTCACCAATTGTAATCCCCTGTTTATCGTTTTGTACAATCCTTACCCGTCCGATTTTAGATGGCTGGGGCGTAGCGTAATGCGTATGTCCTCCAATAATCAGATCAATCTCTTGCACTTTTTCTGCCAAAAGACTATCACACATTTCCGGATACATCATCCTATGGTCGGGGCCGATGCCCAAATGCGACAAACAGATGATTAAATCGCAATTTTTCTTTTTAAGTTTGGATGTCATTTTTTTGGCTGTAACAATAGGGTCTTGATAGATGGCCGTATCGGTAACATTGGGCCATCCCGACATGTGATACAAATGGCACGTCAGGCCGAAAACGCCGAGGCGCATCCCATTGCGCTCTATAATCACATACGGTTTCACCAACTTTTTCAAATCCTTGTTTTTGAACTTGTAATTGGCACATACTACAGGGAAATCAGCCGTTTTTATCCTGTCTGCCAACGATTGAAGCCCATCATCAAACTCATGATTCCCCAAAGTTGCCGCATCATATTTCATTTCATTCAGGAATTGAATTTCTGGATAACCGTGGAAAAGGTTATAGTATGGGGTTCCTTGGGAAAAGTCGCCAGCATGAAATAAAAATACAGTTTCATATTTATCCCTCACAGCATTCACATACGAAATATGGCGGAACATCCCCCCCGCCTCCTTCTCTGTTCCCGCTTTGTACGGGTCAATTTGACTATGGGTATCATTGGTATGCAAAATCACCACCTCGTCTTGGATTTTTTGCGCTTCCAATGAAAAAATCCCCAACCATAAAACAAGGAAAGTAATGATTAATGGGAAAATTTTGTTTTTCATATCCTTATTACTTCGCTAATTTTTGAAGAAGGGCAGGCACTAATTCATTGATATTCACACGATATTGCTGCATCGTATCTCTTTCACGGATCGTTACCGTATCATCCTCCATCGTCTGACTGTCAATCGTAACACAGAACGGCGTACCAATGGCATCTTGGCGGCGGTAACGGCGCCCGATGGCATCCTTCATATCGCACTGGCACATAAAATGGGGTTGCAGTTGTTGCATCAACTCTTCAGCCTTTTCCGGCATCCCATCTTTTTTCACCAACGGAAGAACCGCCACTTTAATCGGAGCCAACTTCGCTGGCAAGCGCAATACCACACGTACCGTACCATCTTCCAATTTCTCTTCACAATAGGCATCGCTAAATACCGCCAAAAACATTCTGTCCACCCCAATGGAAGTTTCAATTACGTATGGAACATAACTTTCATTGGTTTCAGGGTCAAAATAACGCAATTTCTTACCTGAGAACTCCTCATGACGGCTCAAATCGTAATTGGTACGAGAATGGATGCCTTCCAATTCTTTGAAACCAAAGGGGAACTTGAATTCAATATCCGTAGCAGCATTGGCATAATGCGCTAATTTTTCATGATCGTGGAAACGGTAATTTTCTGGAGCGATCCCCAATGACTGATGCCATGCGATACGCTCTTTTTTCCAATAATCAAACCATTTCAATTCTTCACCCGGACGAACAAAGAACTGCATTTCCATTTGCTCAAACTCACGCATACGGAAGATGAACTGACGGGCCACAATTTCGTTCCGGAAAGCTTTTCCAATTTGGGCAATCCCAAACGGTATTTTCATTCTTCCTGTCTTTTGGACATTCAAAAAATTCACAAAAATACCTTGCGCCGTTTCCGGACGAAGATAGATAGTGTCGGCGCCCTCTGCTACAGAACCCATTTGCGTTGAAAACATCAAGTTGAACTGGCGCACATCCGTCCAGTTTTTGGTTCCGGAAATCGGGCAGCAAATGCCGAGTTCTTCAATCAGCGCTTTGAGTCCTGCCAAGTCGTTACGCGTCATCAAATCCGCATAACGGGCAGTAATATCATCAATCTGCTGCTGATACCCCATTACTCGCGCATTGGTAGTACGGTACATGGCTTCATCGAAATTTTCAAAACGCTTCTTGGCCTTCTCAACCTCTTTATTGATCTTATCCTCTATTTTTTGAATATGATCTTCAATCAAGACATCGGCACGGTAACGCTTTTTCGAATCTTTATTGTCAATCAACGGGTCGTTAAACGCATCCACATGACCTGACGCTTTCCAAATGGTGGGATGCATAAAAATAGCACTGTCTATCCCAACAATATTTTCATGAAACTGCACCATCGCTTTCCACCAATATTGTTTGATATTATTTTTCAGTTCCACTCCATATTGTCCATAATCATACACTGCGCTCAAACCGTCATAAATTTCGCTGGAAGGGAATATATATCCATACTCTTTTGCGTGAGAGATAATTTGCTTGAAAAGATCTTCGTTGTTTGCCATAATTATTTGATATAAACAGTTTTACTATAAATTTTAATGCTATAATATTTGCTGGATGAATCTCAAAAATGAAATTGCGCGGCAAAGGTAAAGAAAAGTTTTCAGACATTGTGCAAAAAGTGGGAATTTAAGCGTTGAAACACAATAAAAAATACGAATCAAAGTTATATGATATTTGCAATTAATTGAATAAAAAATGAAATCATCGTATTCCCGTATTCTTGCTGTTCTTATTTTCGCCATTACCTTTGGCTTGTTCCCTCTTTCAGCACAAAACGACTTTGAAATAGCCAAAAATGTGGATATTTTTATCACTGTCTTGCGTGAATTGAATGACAAATATGCGGATGAAATCACGCCAGGCGATCTTACCAAAACCGCGATTGATGCGATGTTGGAGAGTCTGGATCCCTATACCAACTACTATCCCGAAAACCAGCTTGAAGATGTAAAAATGCTGACAACCGGACAATATGGCGGTATCGGGGCACTTATCCAACAGAGAGACAATCATGTGATTATCTCCGAAATTTTTGAAGACGCGCCTGCTCATAAAGCGGGATTGCTGGCCGGAGATATTATTCTTAAAATTGATGGCAAGTCAGCGGAAGGGAAAACTTCCTCCGATGTCAGCACCATCTTAAAAGGGCAGCCTAACACCAAAATTTCCATTGAGATTCTGCGCCCCACCAACGACAAAAAACTCACCTTTAACATTGAACGCAAAGAAGTCAAATTGCCTAATATACCTTATTTCGGTATGTTAGACTCCCAAATAGGTTACATCAAATTAGACCAATTCACCGAAAAAGCAGGCAATGAGGTACGGAATGCCTTTTTGGAACTGAAACAAAAAGGAATGCAAGCACTTATCTTGGACTTGCGTAACAACGGAGGTGGATTAGAACAGGAAGCCGTCAACTTGCTGAATATTTTTGTGGATGCCAATACCACTATTGTTACCAACAAAGGGAAGATTCCTGAACAGAATCACGTATTCAAAACCCGCCAACCCGTTACCGATGCGAAAATCCCCGTGGTAGTGCTTGTGAATGAATTAAGTGCTTCGTCATCGGAAATTGTAGCCGGGTCATTTCAGGATTTGGACCGAGCCGTCATTGTCGGGAAAAAATCATACGGGAAAGGACTCGTGCAGAATGTGATTCCGTTGAGCTATAACTCAACCATGAAAATCACAGTGGCCAAATACTACATCCCTTCCGGACGCTGCATACAAAATATCGACTACTTCGACAAAGACTCCTTAACATCGAGAAAACACATCGCAGACAGTCTTGCCGTTCCTTTTAAAACAAAAAATGGGAGAACCGTTTACGATAAGGGTGGCATTGAACCCGATGTGATTACCCCCGATGTAAATGCCAGCAATATCCTGCTTGCCCTTGTCCTCCATAACTTGATTTTCGACTACGCCAACGAATACCATGCCAACCACACTGTTATTCCTCCAGCTACTGAATTTTCCATTGATGATGACACCTACAACGATTTTATCAATTTCCTGAAAAATAAAGAATACACGTACACCACAGCTACAGAAGAAGCGTTGAAGGAGTTGAAGGAAACAGCTGAAGATGAGAAATATTTCTCCCAAATTGAACCACTATACAACCAACTTGAAGAACAAATTGCCAAAGACAAAGAGAAGGATTTGATCACTTATAAGAAAGAAATTTCCGAATATCTCGCCTCCGAAATTGTTGTCCGTTACTATCATCAGAAAGGCCGTATCGCCAACCAATTATCCATCGACCCCGATATTCAAACAGCCAAAGAGATCTTAAACGATCTTCCCCGTTATCGTTCCATCCTGAAAATAAAATAAGCGTCTCGCTTTCCTTATCGGATAACTGTTATCGTTCCATGGTAATCAATATCCTTGATTATTCCTTTGTAATGGAACGTGTAATAATAAACACCATCCGCTAAAGATTTAGCATCAAAATATTGGGTCCCCACAAAAATTTGCTCATCTTTCGCATAGGTGTCATAATTTTTAGCATAATAAACACGCTTCCCCCAGCGATTGTAAATAAACAATTCGTTGGAACGGTAGCCGTTCGGATCATTGGGGTCAAAATCCGTATTCAGATTCCTTATGGCAAACACATCATTGGCATTGTCATCATTCGGTGTAATAATATTAGGGAATGACAAATCGGGTTCTAAAACCACCGTATGGGTGGTCGTTGAAGTACAACCATGTTCCGTTGTAATGGTAAAACTCACCTCATAATCAGCCCATTCGGAGTACGTGTGAACGGGCGACAAATCGGTTGTATTGTGCCCGCCGTCGCCAAAGTCCCATTCAAACGTCATATTTTCTCCATTCAATACAGCCATATCTGTTTGGTTAACGAATGAAATAATACCTTGCGATTCCGAGAAAAACGACACTTCCGGATCCGAGACAAATTCAGCAACAGGTTGCGGATAGATATGTATGCAATTCATATTATAGATGGTATCCATACATCCGTCGGAAGTAAGCACCATCAATGCAATTGAATAGGTTCCGGGAACATCCAAAGTGAATTGGGGATTTGCCAACTGCGAGGAGGCGACCTGATTATTGTTTTCATCCATTACCAGCCAATTATACGACAAATCCAATCCCGACGGCGTGGTTTGGTCGAAGCACTGAAACGTCAATTGTCCGCACCCTTCGGTATCCGAAAGGCTGAAACTGGCGGCTGGATCCGGATTTAAAATAACGGTTATCGTATCACTCATGCTACACGTAAGGGCACCATCGGGCGTAGAAGTAGCCACCATCACCTGGTAGATTCCACACGTATCAACGGATATATCTTCCGTAGTTTCTCCAGTATTCCATAGATAAGTAGTGTTTTCAGCTTGATAATTGGCCGACAAGACGGCGGTATCACCCACACAAATATCTTGGTCATCACCCAAATTAGGGTCTGGCATTTGTACCACCGTAAGTGGAAATACCGTATCGTAGCGACAGCCGTATTCATCAAATAATACAGCATCATAAGTAAGGTCCCCACTCTGATCGGGGGCGATGTGCAATCCATTGGCCCCAGGACCCGTTAAATAAGTGGTGTCCACCTGCACATCATACGACCAGTTTTGCGGCAACAGATTGGGGTCTAAAGCCATCTCCCATTCAACAATATAACCGTTATCATTGGTCCACAAATCTTCCACTTGGATATACCAATTCCCGTTTAACGGACAATTAACCATCCGACTGAAATCTTGAAACGGATGATAAATTTGAGTCATATTGGCCACATTACTTGAGTCAATACAATAGGAAGATGTTCCAGAATCCCAATTGGGATTATACTGGCTATGGATATTTACCGGTTCGAAACAATATCCATAAGAGCCACCCGCATATTGATAACCCAATGTTGTATTATTCGACCAGACATAATTCCATGGGACCCCCATGGGGTTTTGGGTGGAGTCGCAACTCACAACCTCTCTGGCACGATTCGCCAATCCCAAATTAGTTCGGAAATAGGAATGGTTAATCCCTCCCCAGCCATCGTTTTGATAGTCGGGAACAATTTTACAAGAATTATTATTGGGGCAAACCAGTGTTATGCGAATATCCTCAATAGCAGAATGTTCCATTTTTATTCTCAAATAGAGAATGTCGTTGGCAGAGGTAATGGTTGCATTCGGAGCGAAGTTGGTAAAATTCACGTATGAGCGGTAGAAAGTCCCATACGGCGCACAACTAATCCCATCAGGAAGAAAGACCGTATCAGTCACACACAATGAGGCGGACTGCATACTATTGATAGGCGTTAACTGGACAATGGAGAGGGAGTCGTAACCCACATTCAAATCAAGTTCATCAGATGAGCAGATGGGAGGAAGAGGGGCAATATTCAAAAAAGGATTTTGAGAAGTCCTCACCCGAAATGTCACGGGAGTCAGCGAAGGGCATTGCGCCGGGTCGATAGCCGAAACGGCCACACTATATCCACGACCGGGAGTAAAAACATGATCCAACGTATTTCCGCCTATCGAATCGTAGGCCATCACATCCAAATCCCACTGGAAAGTGGTCGTAGCATCACTTTGCGGATAACTGAAATTATTATCCGGATAATCACAATAAGTAACAATATGGACAGAATCGTTTGGACAGAGATCAATATAGTAATAGCCATCATCGGGATCCCGATGTGGTATGTGAGAAGAATGAACCGAATCCAGCTGCACCACTACGCGCTGACAAGGGGCCATACAAGTGGCGTGAATTTGGAACCCCGTACCCGTTACAGAGGCATTGGAGAAAAAACGAAGTGTAAGCGCCCCCGTACTGTTTTGGATAGTTGCCGCATAGCGGAAGGTTCCCAATGAATCGTAATCGCTGTTGTTAAACCAGTGAAGCAGCGTACCTGTAATATCCGCGCCATCATAAATATATAAGGTATCCGACGGATCAACATCCAAGGCTTGTATTTCAATCATCACACAGCCATTAGAAGGGTCGTTGGAATAGATGGTCAGCACTTGGTTGGTGCCCGTAGCATAACCATTGGCTGCCCCCCCATCGTCATAAATATACAAATCACAACCGCTAACAGACGTTTGCGAGCCCATTGAAATGGCATTTTGAGCTTTAACCCCAAGCAATATCATACAACACAATACCCCAAAAATAACTATTCTTTTCATGATGGAAATGATTTTTATTATCACATATAAATTAATGACGCAAAATTAATCAAAACGTTGTAAAATCCGAATAAAAAATTCATTGCCGTCCGCTAAAAGTTTTGTATTTTCTGTAATTTTCTATTTTTAAGATATTTACAGATAAATTGTAAAATATGGACTTGATATAGGTGGCTTCGACAAGCTCAGCCACCTATTTTCCCGGCGGCATAGGATCATTACATATACATTATAAGTTAATGATTCTTAGTATGATAGATAGCGGTTTATTTTTTGCGTGCCATCGGCACGCCATCTTAATAACCTCATATAAGCGGAACGAAGTGGAGCGCAATATGAGGTAGGCGACTGCTCCTGTAACCAGCGTGCAGCACGTACACCCACACGATGCACAACTCCGTACCCCAGATTGTAGGTCTAACGACCTTGTATGGGAATAAGAATTGGACATTTTAATATTTTTCCTTCAAAAATTCCATTAACTTTCTCATTGCCATACCTCTATGAGAAATAAGATTTTTCTCCTTATCGCTCATTTCGGCAAAAGTTTTGGAAAAACCACGGGGACGAAATATCGGATCATAACCGAATCCTGACATCCCTTGTTGTTGCGTAATGATTTCACCATTCACACGGCCTTCAAAAGTATATTGTTCCCCATTGAGAATCAACACAATAACTGTTTTAAAGCAAGCATTTCTATTGGACTGCCCTTCCATTTCACGCAGCACTTTTAAAACATTTTCATGGAAATCGCAATTTTCGCCGGCATAACGGGCAGAATACACCCCCGGGCGACCGCCTAACGCGTCAATTTCCAAGCCGGTATCATCTGAAAAACAATTTACGCCATAGCGCCGATAGACATATTCTGCCTTTATTCGGGCATTCCCCAATAAAGAATCCGCTGTTTCAGGTATTTCCTCGAAACAACGGATTTCTGTAAGTCCTTTAATGACAAAGGAAGCACCCGCCAAAGCGACTGCCTCTTCCAATTTGTGGCGATTATGTGTTGCAAATATTAATTCATTCACAGCAATACGCCAAATTACGCAAAATTAAAATTATGCGTTAGCACCTTTGATTTCAATAGCTTGCTTATCTCTGTAGTACCCGCATTCAGGGCATACTCTATGTGTAAGAATCGCAGCACCACAATGACTGCAAGTAGTCAGTTGAGGGGCAGTAATAAAATCGTGTGCTCTTCTTTTGTCTCTTCTCATTGCTGAGTGTCTTCTTTTCGGATGTGGCATAACTATTTGTTTTTTTAGTTTATTAATCTAATTTTATATTTTTCAGGGCTTCCCAACGCGGATCTATAGCATCATGTTCCCGCCCGGAAAACTCTTCCAACTTTTTCAATATTTCAGGATTACAAGTCGGATTCCCATTTTCATCATCCGCATGCAATATTTGCATAGGCAGATGCAATGCGATGGATTCATAAACGAAGTGGAACAGATCCAGATCGTATGTGTTTTCGTCAACAATCCACATGTCATCTTCCTCCACTTTCTCCATATCATCAACGAAAGGCACCAACTTGACCACCAGATTTTCGGTAAAATCCAAATCAATGGTAACGGGATCAAGGCAACGGTCGCACGGAAGTTCCACATTTCCATTGAAATGAAAATTCAAAAGTACCATTTTTTCAGAAATATTCATCTCAATTTGCAATTTTATCAATCCATTATGCAAATCAGGAATTTCTGCCAATTCAAAGAACGTATTATCGCAATCTATTGAGTAAGAATGTGTTCCGAGCTCAACACCAGAGATTCTCAATCTAAATTCTTCTCTTTTTTGCTTGCGATTTTCCATAATTTTTAGGGGTGCAAATATACAATTTTTTGTTTTGCGTTGAAGCAGTTTATTAATTTTCACGAAAATTATAAAATCTTGCCTATCGGTTTGTTAAAACAGAAAACAAAAGTGCCCTCTCTTTTGTTTACATGGACAATAATTCTCAATAAAATCGTTAAAAAAGAATAAATTTAATACAGGCCGAACAATTTTTGAATTATTATAGTAATTTTGCCGCCGTTATTATAATATAAAGTAAATATATAATTAAACAATATAATGCAATGAAAAAGTTAGTCTTATCAGTATTTATGGTTGTGGCTGTGCTGATTGCTTTCGCACAACCCAAAATAGAATTTGACAAAAAAACACATGATTTTGGTGACATTAAAGAAGAGGGAGGAAAAGTAACCGCCCGTTTTACATTTAAAAACGTGGGGGATAGCGCATTGATTCTCAAACAAGTAAAACCAGGATGCGGCTGTACTGCAGCCAACTACACCCGTGAAGCAGTAGCTCCAGGTGAAACAGGATTCATTGACGCAACCTACGATCCATGGGGCCGTCCAAACGCATTCAATAAAAACATCAAAGTTACAACCAATGAACCTAATCTTACCACCCCTCACCTTATTTTTATCAAAGGAAACGTTATAAAACGCCCTCCTACAAAATATGAATTAGCTGGTTATAAAATTGGCAAAGGGGAAGTTAGAGTTAAAGAAAACAGTATCAGCTGTACCGTTAAGAATACAGAATCCCACATTGATACGCTTTATATTAAAAACTTTTATGAAAATGGACGTGCTGCAGAAGTGCGTTTGGAATTACCTGCTTATATCAAAGAAGTTTCCAGAACCTTTGGCCAATCATTAAAGGGTGGTGAGGAAGGAAAAATCGTTTTGAAATACGATGCCACTTTGCGTAACGACTGGGGTGCACAAAAAGACAGATTTGTGGTCATTACCAACGACTCCGTTGAACCCCGCAAATACATATATTATAATGTAAACATTACCGAAGATTTTTCTCACATGACGGCAAAAGATATTGAGAAAGCTCCTAAGATGTATCTCGATAAAGAAAGTTTTGATTTCGGTACACTTCAAAAAAATGAATCGGCTTCCCAAACATTCAGGATTACCAATACTGGGAAAAGTGCATTGATTCTGAGAAAAATCCAACCCAGCATCCCTGCAATCACCTACACGCTTGACAAAAAGACTATTGCACCAGGCGAATCCGTGGAAATGACCGTTACTTTTAACGCTAAAAATAGAAGAGGTCGTCAAAATCTGTCTATCGATATCATTGCCAACGACCCATCCCATGCACAAACCGTTATTAAAGTTATCGGCGATATAAACTAAGTTTCCCATCATAATCCCATAAAAAATCACTGTTCCAAAAGCAGTGATTTTTTTTATCAGAAATCTTAAATAATGTTAAAAAAAATATAATAATCAACTGTATTTAATTAATAATCAAATAAATATATTTTCATCACTTTCACTTTCCCACAAAAAATGACCTTTATTCACTGAATATTGAAAAAATTACTATTTTTGCAACGCTGATTTTATGGGATTCTGTGTGCAGAATTCGCGTGGGTGTGTTAAAATTTAAGAAAAAATAGAAAACCTTAGTTATTAATATATTTATTCACTTAAAAATTTTAGAATTATGAAAAAAATGTTAAGTTTAGCAGTTGCTGCTTTAGTTTGCGTTATTTGCTTCTCTTCTTGCGGTAAAAAATGCGTTTGCACCCGTTACGAAGATGGCAAGAAAATTTATTCAACTACTGACAACGATGTTCGTATCTTTGACAATAAAGTTTGCACAGACGGTTCTCAAGATGCACATCAAGGTTATTCAGTAGTTACTGATGGTAAAGAAGTTACTGTTGAAATTAAATGTAAATAATTTTAATTTCACTCCCAAAAAACACCCCTGCTTGAAACAAGCGGGGGTGTTTTTTTTCATGCCGCCGGCAAATATGACCTTGGTAAAAATACATCAGCTAATCGTGCCAAAGGCACGAAATTTTAGTAACTCCAGACTGCGGTCTGACGACCTTGTCTGGAGTGGGGAGTAACGGGTGCAGTGTCCCATTCCTCCGCCAAACCTTAATGAAAAAAACGTCAAAAAAACAAACAGTTATACAACTTGTTTTTTCCGAAAATGCCATACGGATAGCTTTGGCTACAGCGATATAAAGCACGAACAAACCATAATGTTTCTTTAAAAGAATATATAGAATTCTGATTTACAAATTATTACAAATCCTATAATTAAAGTTAAATTTATCATTATACATTTGTAAATCACAAAATTAAGATATAAATTTGCAAAATTTTTTTTTAAAAAATTTCTATAAGTGCCAAATTGATAAGTAATTTCAGCAAAATATTAATTAAATAATACAAATATGAAGAAAATTTATTCTTTTTTGATTCTTACATTGGGCCTCGCTTTGGGGTCAGCGAACGCTCTTGCACAATCCATCACTGTCTCTCCCGACGAGATTTTCTCCGATGCCGGAGGGAACGGCGGTACTCTGACGGTCACTTACGATGGCTATGACGTTTCCCAATATTATCCAAGTTTCCAATTCTATGATGCGGATGGCATAACCCCTGTAGGCTCTGGCACATACAGCTGGCTGGCAAATAGTGTTTTTTTTATGTCTGGCAACCCTTATGAACTCCATTACGGATATGATGCAAACCCAGGGATTGCCCGCATGGCCTGCTTGAGAGTGACGCTGCTTGATCCCAACAACAACTACATCGTGGTTGATTCCTCCAACCTCATCACCATCAATCAGGCTGCGGCCGACTGTCCGGCGCCCGACCACCTTGCCCTGACCGAAGGCAGTATCACCCCCACCGGTGGCAGTTTCACATGGACAGGCTACACGGATGAATATTTGATGTATATCGATTTGTTGGATGGAATGAATAACGATTTGTTGGATGATAATGATGAGTATGGACGCCTCCTCACAGCTAACTTCGATGAGGATATACCGCAGAACTTATATTTTAATGGTGATTACTTTGGTTACTTCAGTAATAATGGTTTTATTTGGAATGATAATGGAGGAGTGATTACTGCTTCCAATTCCAACCCCGGTTGCATTAAAACTTATAGTCATGATATCGGCACTGGGAAACTGGAACTCTATGTGCGCTCAAAGACTTACCCGACAATCATCAGCTTTGAGGCAATGCTCTCGGCTGGAGGAGACAACAAGGCCAGCTTCTGGATTGATGGCATAAAGGTGCTGGAGATAACCGGCGGCGAATTCCAAACAAAAGATTGGAGCCAATACTCCTTCGAACTGTCTGCATACAACGATCACACCCTTAAATGGGAATATACGAAGAACGACGACACCCAGTATGGTGAGGACGCTCTCTTCTTAGACGACATCATTGTTTATAAATATAGCATCGTTGATTATAACTATGATCCTGTTCACTTTTATAGCAACAGCGCAACACTCAACGACCTTAGCTGGGGATACACTTATCGGGTTTTTGTTAAAGGCGTATGTCCAGGATACACTGAAACAGGAGAGAGCAATGCAGTGATTTTTGCCACGGCCGTAGAGTGCCAGAAGCCTGACCATTTGACTGCCACGAATCTAACCGGCACCTCCACTGACATCCACTGGGCAGACTATGGATACGACCACTTCGACATCTACTGTGCTACCGAAGACCTCTCCAATGTTGACGTCCAAAACGTCGGGAGGACCAATTCTTCCACTATCACAGGTCTTTCCCCTTATACCACTTACAAAGTGTGGTTGGAAACCACCTGCGAGTCAAGCATGCAAAAGGGGAATTCCAGAGGGTTAGTGACCCTAATATCGGATACGCTGGTATTTACCACCAACTGCGGGGCCGCTCTTCCCTACTCGGAGGACTTTGAAAATTGCGGGGCAAACAACACCCAAAACAGCCCCTATAGAGCTCTTCCTGAATGCTGGAACAGTTATAACGAAACCGATTACGGCTTTTACTATGGTTATCCGACCGTTCAAACAACCGGATATAACAACAATGGGGAATCTCATTCTGGCCAACAACACCTGTGCCTAAATTCCCGTTATGCTTCCAATGTAACTAACACGGATCTGTATGCCATCCTGCCGGCTATGGGTACGGTTGCGGTGAACACCTTACACCTCAGCTTCTATGCCTGCCACGGCCATGATAGCTACGATGTTCCGCTTTATGTCGGTGTGATGACCGATCCTGACGACATCTTCACGTTCGTGCCTTTCGATACCCTCTCCATTACGGGTGCAAACGACCCCAATGACGACGTAGATCACGGGTACGATCCTTATACGGTGGACTTCAGCAGCTATGAAGGGAACGGGAAATACATTGCCTTCATGATGGAGCCGGCTACAAGTTCACACGTAACCCAAATCATTTACATCGACGACATTACCTGCGTGAGCACTGCCGTTCCTGCCTCCTCCTGCCCCACTCCTACTGGACTGGTAGCCTCTGATATTACCAAAAACTCCGCAAACCTTTCGTGGGATAGCAACACCGACATTTCCACCTATAATGTAGAATACCGTGAAGGTGGCGACATAAGCAGTATCGACTTTGAAGAACAGTTTAATAACCAATATATCCCAGGGAATTGGAATCAATATTCCGGTTTGGTGGACGATGTACTGGACGGCACTTCCGTACTTGACGCAGAATCCGAACATAGATGGGGAACATCCTCTTATGTCTTTGGTACATACAACGCCAAGCTCAATATTTATAAAAACACCCCGGATGCGAACAAAGACTGGCTTGTAACACCGGAAATCGCACTTTCCACGGATGCATCCCTGTCTTTCGACCTTGCCCTTACCAGTTACGGCAATGCAAACCCTGCCAATGGCAACTGTGAAGACGACCGTTTCGTTGTCTTAATCTATGCCGACGGGCAGTGGAACAAACTGCGCGAGTGGAACAACAGCGGTTCCCCCTACGTTTACAACGATATTGCCACCACGGGCGAGAATGTGTTCATTGACCTTTCGGCCTACGGCGAGAAAAACATAAAGATTGCCTTTTATGGTGAATCAACATCAACGGAGTATAACGGCGACAACGACCTGCATATCGACAATATAATCTTGGGCTCTACTTCAGGAGCTGGCGAATGGAACTCCGCCAATACCTCCAGTAATTCTGTCCCACTCTCCAACTTGACACCCGGCACCCGGTACGAAGCACGGGTGCAAGGCAATTGTAACGAAGAAGGCACAAGTGAATGGACAGAATCTTTCTTCTTCACCACCCTGCCTTCCTGTCTTGCGGTAACCGAACTTCATGTTACCCAAGTTACCAATAGCACTGCCACCATTACGTGGAATGACAACGAAGAAGTGTCATCGTGGGACATCTACGTCACAACCCGCATGAGTGACGTCCCGGATGCCAACACTACACCCACCGAGGAATACATCGAGTCCAATCCCTATCTTGTGGAAGGGCTCGACGCTGCCACTACCTATTATATATATGTACGCGCCATCTGCGGTGAGTATGAGAAAAGCGAATGGAGCCTATCTGCCGTTGCAATGACCAAGTGCGAAGCCAAATCTCTACCCTACGAATATGGTTTCGAGGATTATAGTGAATACCAATACTGCTGGAGTATCCTCAAAGAGGGCGACTATCATGGTGTCTCTAATACAAATACGAACAGCCCTCACGAGGGCAATCGCCATTTGCGCCTTTATCGGTCTTCAGCATCTTACACTCTGATGGCCATTTTACCCGAATTTGAAGTGCAGGCCAACGACAATTTGAAAAACTATGAAATATCACTCTATGCCAAGATGTCATCGTCTCAAGAAACTTTTGCCGGCACTTTGCATGTGGGTGTGATGACCGACCCGTACGATGCCTCCTCTTTCGTACAGGTGGGCGACGACATCCCGGTGACCACGGACTATGACCAGTACTCAGTAAGTCTTAACAGCTACACTGGCACTGGACACTATATTGCCATTAAAGCCACCTCTGGCTCATGGGGGGACATCTACATTGACGACATCAATGTAAGCCAAACCGCACAGGAAACCTACACCATCACCATTGACGAAAACATCGAACACGGAACGGTTGAAGCCGACATGACCAGCGCCACTGCTGGCACCACGGTCAGACTGACCGCCACTCCAGACAACGGCTACCGCTTCGACGAATGGAATGTAACTTCCACGTTGGGTGATGTGCCAGTGGCTGCAGACACTTTTGTCATGCCTGCCGGAGATGTAACGGTTTCCGCCACCTTTAAGCCGGAGAAACACCAGCTGACCATTAATTACTTCTATTATGAAAATGGAACAAATGAAGCTGCCCCCAGCTACATCGACTCATTGGAATACGGTGAGAGTTATAGTGTAGTGTCGCCCTCAGTGCGAGGCTTTAACCCCATCATAGATACCGTTAAAGGTGTCATGGGAACAAACGACATCACGGTGAGAGTGGATTACCTCCCGATAGTATATCAGGTAACTTTGCATCCCAGAGGAGGGACGCTGCTGAACGGCTTCTCAACTGATACTGTTCACATATACGGGGTAGTCTTATATCTGCCGACAGCTAACGACATTGTACGGGAGGGCTATACTTTTGGTGGCTGGTATCCGGACACCAACTTCGTTGGCAATCCTACTATTGCCATCCCTAACGTAGCCATTGGAGACTGTGATTTATATGCAAAATGGGATATCAACAGCTACACCATCTCCGCTTCCGCTAACCCAGAAGAGGGTGGTACCGTAACTGGTGCGGGCACTTACAACTATGGGACAACCGCCACACTGACTGCTATCCCTAATACAGGCTACACCTTCACTAATTGGACAAAGGACGGTGTTGAAGTTTCTACCAATACCACCTATTCGTTTATGGTTGAAGCCGGCGGAGACTATGTTGCCAACTTCACACGGATGAGTACGGTCGCCACTCCGACCTTCAGCCCCGATCCTGGCATATACTACGATTTTGGTGGGCAACGTGTAACTTTGGACTGCGCCACCAGTGAAGCCACCATCTATTACACCACTAACGGCACTGAACCTACCAATGCATCCAATGTTTATACTACACCTATCGTTCTCACCGTAGGTGATACGACCGTCATCAAAGCTATCGCCATGAAGGACGGTATGATTAACAGCGAAATTGCTACAGGAGTCTACATTCTCCTGCCGTTATATGATGTTGTCATCTCCGATGAGATTACCAATGGTAGGGTTGCTGCCAATGTAACCAGAGCTGCTGCCGGTAGCACAGTTAATCTGACCGCCACCCCGGCCACTGGCTATCACTTCGGTGCATGGAATGTAACCTATCCATCCGGTACAGTGGAAGTAGCCGCCAACAACAGCTTTATCATGCCCGATGGGAACGTACTTGTTTACGCTACTTTCGAGGCCAACAGTTACACCATCAACGCTTCCGCCAACCCAACTGATGGCGGTACGATAGATGGAACAGGTAGCTATACTTACGGCGACACTGCTATGCTGACTGCTACGCCGAATAACGGATACACCTTCGTCAACTGGACGCTGAACGGC
>JAEEGL012429265.1_pt1 | contig 16824 bp, 15 predicted proteins | sample 9134231 | NCBI WGS metagenome assembly JAEEGL01 (sample SAMN16246548, study PRJNA631951) | gut metagenome | biome: gut microbiome; feature: rumen; material: fiber-attached | host: Bos | place: Iran: Karaj | collected 2018-10
CTGCATACTACGCTTTTATCCAGGACCGGCAATCCGTTCGAGATACAGATAAGGACGTGGGAGATGCACCGTGTGGCTGAGTACGGTATCGCGGCGCACTGGAAGTACAAAGAAGGCATCAGCGGAAACAAAGACAGCGCAGAAGTAAAGCTTGCCTGGTTACGCCAGACCCTTGAGTGGCAGCAGGAAGCCAGAGACTCCCAGGAGTTCATGGAAACACTTAAGGTGGATCTGTTCTCCAACCAGGTATTCGTATTTACTCCAAAGGGAGACGTAATAGAGCTTCCCGCAGGCTCTACTCCGCTGGACTTCGCCTACAAGATACACTCACGCATCGGCGAAAAGTGCGTTGGCGCCAGGGTCAACGGCAAGATGGTGCCCATAACCTACGTGCTGCAGAACGGCGAGATAGTGGAAGTCGTAACTTCCAGCAACTCCCGCGGTCCCAGCATAGACTGGCTCAAGATAGTAAAGACTAACTCCGCGCGCACAAAGATAAGGCAGTACCTTAAGAAGGAAAACAAGGTCCAGGGCACCGGCAAAGGCAAGGAAGCGCTTGAAAAGGCTGCTAAGAGAAGGGAACTGGATCCCGAGAAATTCCTTAAGCCAAGCTACGTGGACAGAGCTGCCAAGGCCCAGAATTTCGACAATGTGGACGATCTTTACGCTGCTTTAAGCGCCGGAGGATCCATCATAAACAAGACTCTTCTGATGTGCATCAGTTACTACCGCGAGGAAGAGCAGGCGCAGCTCAAGAGGCTGGAAAGAGAAGAAAAACGCAAGGATACTGCAGCCAAGAAGAGGGCCAGCAAGAACACCAAGGGCGTTACAGTTAAGGGCGTAGACAATCTACTGGTGCGCTTCTCCAGATGCTGCAATCCGGTACCCGGAGACGAGATTATCGGTTATACCACCAAGGGCAGAGGTGTAAGCATCCACCGCAAGGACTGCATCAACATACTTAATCTGCCGGAGGAAGAACAGGGCAGACTCATAGATGTAGACTGGGATCTCGGAGACGGAGAGATGTACTTCGAGGCCAGCATCACCATCGTCGCTGACGATAGAAAAGGACTTTTTTCCGATGTTTCCAAGGTCTGCGACGACCTAGACATCAACCTTACCGGAGTCCACGCGCAGGCGGATCCCAGCGGAGTGTCGACGCTTAATCTGCTGCTCCAGATAACCAATACCGGAGACATAGACAAGATCATCGGAAGGTTCCGCCAGATAAAGGATGTTCTGGACGTATACAGGACCAATTACTGACATGAAGATACAAAGATACATCGCAAGAAACATGTTCGGGACCAACGCTTACCTGGTCTGGGATGAGGAAAGCAAGAAGGCTTTCATCGTGGATCCGGGCGCAGAATTCCCTGAGGCCGTCGATCTCATAGAAAAGCAAGGCCTTGAACTGGAATACATAATGATAACACATGCCCACGGGGATCATACCGGAGGAATAAACTACTTCAGGGAGCATTTCCCCGACGCAAAGCTTCTGGCTGCCAGAGCGGAAAGAAAGATGCTCTACGACAGACACGCAAGCATGGGCAAGGGCGGATATACTGCAGACGTGGAAGTCCGCGACGGAGATACGCTTAACGTAGGCGCCATGGAGTTAAGGTTCATCGACTGTCCGGGCCATACTCCGGGCGGCATGAGCATCTACGCGGACAAAAAGGTGCTTTTCTCCGGAGATACGCTCTTTCATGCTTCCGTGGGACGTACGGACCTTCCCGGCGGCGACTGGGAAGTTCTTGAAGAAACACTTAAGAACAAGCTGTATGTTCTTCCGGACGACACGGTGGTGCTTCCGGGACATATGGACGAGACCACGATAGGCTACGAAAAAAGGTACAATCCCTTTGTACAGGCTGACGATTAAAGACGAAAAGAACAGATACGAACTTACGGAACTTGCGAAGATGTTCGTCTCCGCGGACGAACTGGATACCTTTGCTGAAGGACCGGAAAGTTTCTGCATACCCGGAGCTGACGAACTGGACCGCAATGCCCAGAAACGCGTCCTCTACGGATACATGGCCGAACACACCTGTAAGGAACTCAGCTGGGGAACGCTTACAGGTGTAAGACCGCTCAAGCTTTTCAACAAGCTTGTAAGGCAGTGCGGAACCCCTTCCGGAGCCGAGGATATTCTTAAGTCAGAGTACCTTGTAAGCCCTGAAAAGACCTCGCTTCTGCGAAAGGTCTGGGACACACAGAGCAGAGTCTCTTTCAACAGGGATCCTAAGGCTGTAGGCGTCTACATAGGAATACCGTTCTGTCCCACCAGATGCCTTTACTGTTCGTTCACATCGAACAAATACAGCAGGGAAAAGTCCGAGGCTTATCTAAAGGCTCTGGAACTGGAGATGGATGCAGTATCGGATCTCTTCAGGACGAAAGGTCTGTACGCAGACTCCATATACATTGGCGGCGGTACGCCTTCGTCGCTGGAAGAAGATCAGTTCCAATGGCTTACCGATAAGGCCGCTGCGTCGTTTCTGACAGCAAATACGGCCGAATTCACGGTGGAATGCGGCAGGCCGGACTCCATTACCGAAGGCAAGCTTAAAGCCCTTGTAAAGAGCGGATGCGGCCGTATAAGCATAAATCCTCAGAGCATGCAGCAAAAAACGCTGGAACTTATAGGAAGGGCTCACCGACCGGAAGACATAACCAGTGCCTTCGCTCTTGCTAAGGATGCCGGAGTAAAGATAATAAACGCTGATCTTATCGCAGGGCTTCCGTCGGAAAAACCGGAAGACATGGCGGACTCCTTAAAGAAGATCATGGATCTGGGCCCTCAGAACATAACCGTCCATACGCTTGCGGTAAAGCGCGGATCGCGTCTTATAGAGCAGGACAAGGACATGTCCTACAGCGCCGGAGACGTTGTTTCCGAAATGCTTTCTGAAAGCTTTTCCTCTCTGGAAAAGGCGGGATACGCACCGTATTACCTGTACAGACAGAAGCACATGGCCGGCAACATGGAGAATACGGGATGGTCGCTCCCCGGATGCGAAAGTACATACAACATCCGGATCATGGAAGAAGACCAGTCCATAATAGCGCTCGGCGCAGGCGGTGTCTCCAAGATATATTATCCGGAAGAAGACCGCATAGAACGTGTCGCTAATGTATCGAATTATGAAATATACACGGAAAGGATCCGTGAGATGATAAAAAGGAAGGAGGATGCGCTGTGATAAGTATCCCCAAAGGAATGAAGGACATACTGCCGTCCGATTCCGGAAAATGGCAGTACATAGAGAACAAGTTCAGGACCGTTGCCGCAAAATACGGTTTTTCGGAGCTCCGTACTCCAATGGTCGAGCACACGGAGCTTTTTGCCCGCGGCATAGGCGATACTACGGACGTAGTCCAGAAGGAGATGTACAGTTTCGTCATTTCCGACAGAAGCCTTACGCTTAAGCCCGAAGGTACCGCAGGCGTAGTCCGCTCGTTCATAGAGAATAAACTTTACGTCGCAGGACTTCCGGCCAAGTATTTCTACATAACCCCTTGCTACCGCTACGAAAAGATGCAGAAGGGCAGGCAGAGGGAATTCCACCAGTTCGGCATAGAGATCTTCGGATCTGACAACATGCTTGCCGACGCTGAAGTAATACTTCTTGCATACGACTTTCTTACTTCCGTAGGCATAGACGACGTAAAGCTTAAGATAAACAGCATAGGGTGCAGAAACTGCCGTTCCACTTACAGAAAGGCTCTGCAGGACTTCTTAAGGCCTGTCTACGATCAGCTCTGCGATACATGCAAGAGCCGCTTCGAAAAGAATCCCATGCGCATTCTGGACTGCAAGGATCCGGACTGCAAAAAGCTGGTCCAGGGCGCTCCTGTAATGCTGGACTATCTTGATGACGACTGCAGGAACGCTTTCGAAAGACTTAAGGAACTGCTGGATATCTACGGCATCCCTTACGAAGTAGATCCCGGCATTGTCAGAGGTCTGGATTACTACACTAAGACCGCTTTCGAGTTCGTATCGGACAAGCTTGGCTCCCAGTCCACGGTCTGCGGCGGAGGCCGTTACGACCACCTGGTAGAGGAACTCGGAGGTCCCGCTACTCCGGGCGTTGGCTTCGGTCTTGGCATAGAGAGGCTGCTGCTCATCCTTGAAGCTTCCGGCATAGAGCTCCCTGGCAGCAATACCCCGGACGTTCTTGTCTGCGGACTCGGAGCAAGCGCGCAGAAAGCTGCGCTTAAGCTTGCGGCGGAGCTTCGTGGAAGCGGAATGTCCGTTATAACGGACGTAATGGAAAGGAGCCTCAAGGCTCAGATGAAATACGCGGACCGCCTGGGCGCTCGTTTTGTAGTCGTTATAGGCGAGGACGAACTTTCAAAAGGATCTGCAGTTCTCAGGAACATGGCAGATTCTTCACAGGAAGATGTAAAACTCGAAGATCTGAAAGACAAACTTACAAAGCTGCTTTCGGAGATCCGATAAAATAAAAGGTGTAAAATGGACGAATTACTTAAAAGAACTCATTACTGCGGTACGCTGAGAAAAGAAAACATTGGTCAGACCGTCTGCGTAAACGGCTGGGTAGCCAAGAACAGAAGGCTGGGAGGCCTTATATTTGCGGACATCCGCGACAGAAGCGGCATCGTTCAGGTCGTTTTCGACGAGAATACTTCGGAAGAAGTTTTTGCTAAGGCAGGGACGCTCAGAGGAGAGTTCTGCGTCGGCGTATGCGGAACTGTTAGGGAAAGGGAATCCAAGAATCCGGATCTTCCTACCGGTTTCATAGAAGTCGTTGCGGATAAGCTTTCGATCTATTCCGCATCCGAGACTCCTCCTATCTACATTAAGGACGATGACAACGTTTCCGGAGATCTGCGCCTTAAATACAGGTATCTGGACCTCAGGAAGCCTGTAATGCAGAATACTCTTGCGTTCAGGAGCAAGATGTACAACGTCATACGCAACTTCTATTACAAGAACGGTTTCATAGAAGTAGAGACCCCGGTGCTTGCAAAGCCTACACCGGAAGGCGCCAGGGACTATCTTGTCCCCAGCCGCGTTAATCCCGGCAAGTTCTACGCTCTGCCGCAGTCTCCGCAGCAGTTCAAGCAGCTGCTGATGATAGGCGGAACGGACAGATACGTACAGATAGCAAAGTGCTACCGCGACGAGGATCTGAGGGCTGACAGACAGCCGGAGTTCACGCAGATAGACCTTGAGATGTCCTTTGTGGATCAGGAAGACATAATAGCCATCCAGGAAGAGTTCCTTAAGGAGCTTTTCAAGGAGATGAAGGGCATTGACCTGCAGCTGCCGCTTCCCAGACTTACCTGGGACGAGGCAATGGACCGTTACGGTTCAGATAAACCGGACCTTCGCTTCGGATTCGAACTTACGGACATTAAGGACGTTGTAAAGAACTGTGCTTTCCAGGTGTTTATGGACGCTATCGCTGCCGGCGGCAAGGTAATGGGAATAGACATTACCGGAGGATCCGAAAAGTTCTCCAGAAAAGACATAGACAAGATGGTCGAATCCGTTAAGGTATTCGGCGCAAAGGGCCTTGTTTGGATAAGAAAGGAACAGGACGAAATAAAGTCTTCTGTAAACAAGTTCTTTTCTCAAGAAGAACTCTCTGCATTTTGCGACAAGTTCAATGCTAAGACCGGGGACCTGATCCTTATCTGCAGCGGTCCTAAGAACGTCGTCTGGGCAGCTCTGGGTTTCCTCAGAAGGGACATTGCCGGCAAGCTCGGCCTTCTGGATCCGGAAGACTTCAAGCTCTGCTGGATCACGGACTTCCCGATGTTCGAGTGGTCAGAGGAAGAGCAACGCTATACTGCAATGCATCATCCTTTCACTTCGCCCAAAAAGGAGCACATCGGCTATCTTAAGACAGGCGAGCTGGACAAGGTCTACGCGGACGCTTACGACATTGTAATTAACGGTTACGAAGCAGGCGGCGGCTCCATCCGTATCCACGACAGCGAGCTTCAGAAGACAATATTCGAAGTTCTCAAGCTTTCCGACGAAGAGATCCGCACACGTTTCGGTTTCTTCATCGATGCGTTCAAGTACGGCGCTCCGCCTCACGGAGGTCTTGCTTTCGGTCTGGACAGACTGTGCATGCTGCTGCTTGGTACGGACGACATCCGTCAGGTGATAGCATTCCCGAAGAACCAGAACGCGCAGTGCGTAATGTCGGAAGCGCCTACGACCGTAAGTGAGGATCAGCTGAAAGACCTTTCGATCGCACTTGATCTTGAATAGGCTGCCGTAATGAACAGCACCGGATATACAAGAGAATTCAAGGACAAGCTTCTGCAGTTCGTTAAGGATAACGTAAAGCAGACCCGCTACGAGCATACGTTAAGGGTCATCGCAAAGGCTAAAGAGTATTCGGAACGCTACGGAGCGGACTGGGACAGGCTGGAAGTTGCAGCCATCTTCCACGACGCATACCGTCATGAAGGCAATCTGGAGCACGGACCTATAGCCGCGGATCATCTGGAAAAGGACTGGGGAGTTACGGATCCGGAGATACTGGAAGCCGTAAGATACCATACGATAGGACACGCAGGCGCAAGCAAGCTTACGATGGTGCTTAAGCTTGCAGACACTCTGGAGGACGGACGGCCCTTCAGCGAAGCGGAGGTCCTCAGGAAAGCTCTCACGGATGATCTGGAAGCAAGCATGCTGCTCGTTATGCAGAGGATAAAAGCATATGTAATGAAGTCCGGCGACGACAGGTTCAACGAGACTTCGCAAGCATTCATAGACTGGCTAAAGGAAAGGGTACCACTAGACAAGGAGATATCAATGAGCATTAAGGAAACAGCCCTTCAGATCGCTAAGGCCCTGGACGCCAAGAAAGCCCAGGACATAGTACTGATCAACATCGCTGAAAGATCCGGTTTCGCGGACTGGTTCATAATCGCGGACGCCGCCAACTCAAGGCTTCTGGAAGCGCTTGCCGACGAAGCCGAAGATAAGATGGCACAGATCGGCGAAGAGCTCCATCATAAGGAAGGCGTAGGCGAGAGCGGATGGATACTGCTGGACTTCGGCGACATAATCGTCAATCTGTTTACAAAAGCTAAAAGAGATTATTACAACATAGAAAAGATCTGGGCCGACTGCGACAGCGAACAGTACGTGCCGGAAAGGAATTGAGCCGAGATGAACGAGCGTTACGATTTCAAGAATATCGAAGAAAAATGGCAGAAGATATGGAAGGACATTGACGTCTTCCATGTTACGGAAGATCCGGATGCCGAAAAGTATTACTGTCTTGAGATGTTCCCTTATCCCAGCGGAAAGATCCATATGGGACACGTAAGGAACTATTCCATAGGCGATGTAGTTGCAAGGTTCAAGACCATGAAAGGCTACAACGTTCTTCATCCTATCGGATTCGACTCTTTCGGACTTCCTGCCGAGAACGCTGCCATCCAGCACGGCATCCATCCCGCTGTCTGGACCAGCTCCAACATCAAGGAGATGGAAGACGAGCTTAAGCGCTGCGGATTCTCCTACGACTGGGACCGCGAAGTCTGCACCTACAAGGAAGATTATTACAAGTGGATGCAGTGGATCTTCATCCAGTTCTGGAAGAAGGGCCTTGCTTATAAGAAAGAGAACCCCGTAAACTGGTGCCCGTCCTGCGCAACGGTGCTTGCCAACGAGCAGGTAGTCGACGGTAAGTGCGAACGCTGCAAGTCCGAAGTAACCAAGAAGGACCTTTCGCAGTGGTATCTTAAGATAACGGATTACGCAGACAGACTGCTGGATAACCTGGATAAGCTCCCCGGCTGGCCGGACAAGGTGAAGACCATGCAGCGCAACTGGATCGGCCGCTCCGAAGGTACAGAGCTGGATTTCGACATCGTAGGATCAGAAAAGAAGCTGCGCGTGTTCACGACCCGTGTAGATACAGTATTCGGGACCACCTTCATGGTAATGAGTCCCGAGCATCCCATGCTCCACGAGCTTGTACACGGCACGGAATACGAAGCTGCAGTCGAAGAATACGCCGAGCAGGTAAAGCACCTTTCCGACATAGAGCGTACTTCTACCAGCAAGGAAAAGACAGGCGTATTCATAGGCCGTTATGCCATGAATCCGCTTACGCACAAGAAGATGCCCATATACATCTCCGACTATGTTCTGATATCCTACGGCACCGGCGCCGTAATGGGCGTTCCTGCTCACGACCAGAGAGACTTTGATTTTGCAAAGAAGTTCGGTCTGGAGATAATCCCCGTTGTCGATCCCGGCAGGGAAGACATCGACGTAAACAACCTTACCGCAGCGTTCGAAGCGGAAGGCAAGATGATAAACTCCGGCAAGTACGACGGCATGGACAATAAGGATGCCATCGTAGCCATAAGAGACGATCTTAAGGCCATAGGCCTGGGCGAAGGCAAGACTAACTACAGGCTCCGCGACTGGCTCATATCCAGGCAGAGATACTGGGGCTGCCCGATCCCGATGATCTACTGCCCGGAGCATGGCTGGGTGCCCGAAAAGGAAGAGAACCTGCCTGTGCTTCTGCCTACGGACGTTGAGTTTACAGGCAAAGGCGAGTCTCCGGTAGCTACTTCCAAGACCTTCGTGGATACTGTCTGCCCGATCTGCGGAAAGCCCGCAAAGAGGGAGGTCGACACCATGGATACCTTCCTGGATTCTTCCTGGTACTTCCTGCGCTACTGCGACGCTCAGAACGCCGGCGCTCCGTTCGACCCTAAGAAGGCTGCTTACTGGATGCCCGTGGATCAGTACATAGGCGGCGTGGAGCACGCGATACTGCACCTTATGTATGCGCGTTTCTTCATGATGGTGCTCTACGACCTCGGCCTTGTAAACTGCGAAGAACCGTTCACCAACCTACTTACTCAGGGCATGGTGCTTAAGGGGTACACGGACGCGGACGGCAACTGGATAGTCGGCAAGATGAGCAAGTCCATAGGCAACGTCGTAAGCCCGGATGAGATCATCGACAAATACGGAGCAGATACAGCAAGGCTGTTCATACTCTTCGCTGCTCCGCCGGAAAGAGAACTTGAATGGTCCGATTCCGGAGTCGAAGGTTCTTACAGGTTCCTGGGAAGAGTATACCGTCTGGTCTACGATCTGGCTAAGGATACGCAGGGAATACCTGCCGTGTATAAGCCGGAGACAAAGGACGATAAACAACTTAATTACATACTGAACAACACGATCAAAAGGGTTACAGACGACATTGAAAAGCGCTTCAACTTCAATACGGCCATAAGCGCCGTTATGGAGCTTGTAAACGAGCTTTACCGTTATAAGGAACTGGACGACGTCAACATGGGCCTTATGCGTGCAGCTGCAGAGAATGTAGTACTGCTGCTTTCGCCTTTCGCTCCGCATGTCTGCGAAGAGATGTGGGAAGGCCTCGGATATAAGGAATCCCTGTACAGACATCCCTGGCCGCAGTGCGACGAGTCAGCTCTTGTAAAGGATACGGAAGAGATAGTCATTCAGGTAAACGGCAAAGTAAGAGACAGAATGGACGTCCCCAGCGGACTGTCCAGAGATGATCTTGCTGCTTACTGCAAGGATACGGAAGCCGTAAAGAACCTTACCGAGGGCAAGCAGGTCGTAAAGATGATAGCCGTTCCCGGAAAGCTCTTCAATATCGTCGTGAAAGGATGAAATGGCAAAAAAGATAAATAACGATAAAACAAACAATAAAATGAAAAAGCTCCGCGTCATCCCGCTGGGTGGTCTGCACGAGATTGGCAAGAACATGACCGTCCTGGAGTACGGAGACGACATGATCGCGATCGACTGCGGTCTTTCGTTCCCGGACGACGAGATGCTTGGAGTAGATGCTGTAATACCTGATTTCTCGTACATAGCGGAAAACATAAGCAAGTTCCGCGGAGTCCTTATAACTCACGCTCACGAGGATCACATAGGAGGGGTACCTTATCTGCTTAAGCAGTTCCAGGTACCTATCTACGGAAGCAGACTTACCATAGGCTTCATAAAGAACAAGCTTAAGGAGCACAAGCTTTCCGCGGATACGCTGCACGAGCTGGATCCAGGTCAGGTCGTGGATCTTGGATGTTTCAAGGCTGAGGCCATACATACTACGCATTCCGTAGCGGATTCCTTCGCGTTTGCGATAAAGACTCCGGTCGGAACGGTCTTCCACACCGGCGATTTTAAGGTAGACTACACACCGGTCGACGGAAGTCCCATAGACCTTACAAGGCTTGCAAAGATAGGCCAGGACGGCGTGCTTCTGCTGCTTGCGGACAGCACCAACGCTCTAAGACCCGGATACACAAGGTCCGAACAGATAGTCGGCAATTCGCTGTCTAACATAATAAGGAGCTCGGACAAGAGGATAATTATCGCGACCTTCTCCAGCAACGTCCACCGCGTTCAGAAGATCATAGACATAGCGGTCGAGAACAACAGGAAAGTTGCCGTATCCGGCCGCAGCATGGAAAATACGGTAAACATCGCTCAGGAACTCGGATATCTGAACATTCCGCCCGGAACGATGATTCCGCTTAAGGATATCAACAAGGTAAGCGACGACCAGCTGGTGATAATCACGACCGGCAGCCAGGGCGAGCCCATGAGCGCTCTTGCAAGAATGTCCGACGGACTTCACAAGAACGTACACATAAGGGAAAACGACCTTGTAATACTGTCGTCCAATCCTGTCCCCGGCAACGAAAGGGACGTTTCGGACATAGTGAATTCCCTTATGGAGCAGGGCGCGGACGTGCTGTACAACGACATAGCCGAGACTCACGTATCCGGCCACGCCTGCGAAGAAGAGCTTAAGCTTGTACACACTTTGCTGAGGCCCAAGTTCTTCATTCCCGTGCACGGAGAAGTAAGGCATCTCCTGGGACATGCAAGAATAGCAGAAAGTCTGGGAATGCCTAAGAAGAACATAGTCTACGCGTCCAACGGCGACGTGATCGAGCTCTCCAGAAGGAGCATGGCGCTAAGCAAAGAAAAGGTGAGCGCCAATCCGATCCTTGTTGACGGACTGGGTGTTGGAGACATTGGAAACTCTGTTCTTTCCGAAAGGAAGAACCTCTCCGAGAGCGGTCTGATCGTTCTTGCCGCAGCGTTCGATTCCCAGACAGGAAGGCTCAGGTCAATACCGCAGCTCCACACAAGAGGACTGATCTACGTTAAGGAATACGGAAGCATACTGGATGAGGCCAGAGCCGAGATACTCAACGCAGTGGACGACGCATACGCGGAAAACAAGAAGCGTTCCGAGATCGAAAAGATAATGGTCAGCACGCTCAGAAGCTACATTTACAAAAAGGTCAATAGAAGTCCGGCCATAGTTCCGGTCTTTATGGAGGTATGATATGCAGAATGTTTACGATCTTGCTCACGAACTTGTAAGATCTCTTAAAGAGACCGATCAGTTCAAGGATTATAAGGATGCCCAGAAGGCTCTTAAGGCAAACGATCAGGTCAACGCCATGATGAACGATTTCCAGCAGAAAAGCATGGAATTCCAGGCGAAGACCATGATGGGCGAAGCTCCGGATCAGGATGCTCTTGCGCAGCTTCAGAATCTCTACAGCATAGTTATGTCAGATCCGCTCGCTTCTTCGTTCTTCAACGCACAGATGCAGCTCCAGACAATAATCGCTGATATCTACAAGATAATCGGGGAGGCAGTAGATGAAGAATAGATTTGAGGAAAGGCTGGGAAGGCTCCGTGCAGAGCTTTCGGCAAGAGATCTGGACGGATTCTACATCTGCGGAGAACCTAACGTTGCGTATTTTACGGGGCATAAGGGCAACGACTGCTTCCTCTACGTTACTCAGCAGGACGCTTACATAATTACTGACTTCCGCTACCGCGAGATGGCTCAGCAGTTCACCTGGCTGCAGTACTACGAGCAGTATTCCGGCAAGACCGTATACGATCTGTTAAACTCCCGTCCTGAAAAGAAAATCGGAGTGGAAAAGGATAGGATCAACTACGCTCAGGTACTTGCTTTCCAGGAGAAATGCTCATCCAAGGAATTCGTTCCGGTCGAGGACATAGTCCTTGCACTCAGGGAAGTAAAGGACGAGTTCGAGATAGAAGCCACTAAGAAAGCCTGCGAAGTTGCAATGAAGGCTTTCGATCATATGTGCGGTTTCTTAAGGCCCGGTCTTACGGAAAGACAGGCTGCCAACGAGCTTGAATACTTCATGAAGCAGAACGGCGCTGAGGATCTGAGCTTTGATACGATACTTATTACAGGAGCCAAGACCAGCCTGCCGCACGGAGTTCCCGGAGACGACGTCATAAAGAAGGGCGATTTCGTTACCATGGACTACGGCTGCAAGGTAGACGGGTACTGCTCGGACGAGACAAGGACGGTTGCAGTCGGACAGCCCGCACAGGAAATGATCGACGTCTACAACATAGTTCTGGAAGCTCAGCTCAACGCCTGCAATAACATTAAGGCTGGTCTTACCGGTAAAGAGTGCGACGCTCTTGCCAGAGACATAATCGTTAAAGCCGGCTACGGCGAATATTTCGGCCACAGCCTTGGTCACGGCACCGGTCTGGAGATACACGAGAGTCCCAGATACTCCCAGATGAACAACGATCCTATCAAGGCCGGTACCATAGTTTCCATAGAGCCCGGAATTTATCTGCCCGGAAAGTTCGGAGTCAGAATCGAAGACTTGGCATTAGTCACGGAAACAGGTATAATAAACTTTGTAACAGCACCCAAAGAGTTAATAATTCTCTAGAATATAAGGAAGGAAAACAACCAATGATCACAGCAAGCGATTTCAGAAAAGGCATGACCTTCGACATCAACGGCGAGCCCCACGTAGTCCTTGATTTCCAGCACGTTAAGCCGGGTAAGGGCGCAGCTTTCGTAAGGACCAAGTACAGAAACATCCTTACCGGTGCCACCAGAGAAGAAGCATTCAGCCCCAGCGACAAGTTCGAGCAGGCTCACATCGAGACCAAGAAGATGCAGTATCTCTACAACGACGGCGAACTGTATTACTTCATGGATCCGGAATCCTACGATCAGGTACCGCTGTCCTTCGACCTTGTTGAAGACGCCATCAAGTACATCAAGGAGAACGACGAAGTAACAGTTAAGTTCTATCAGGGAAGCGCTTTCACAGTAGAAGCTCCCAACTTCGTAGACCTTATCGTTACTGAGACTGAACCTGGAGTTAAGGGCAACACTGCTACCAACGTTACCAAGGCTGCTACCGTAGAGACCGGAGCCGTGATACAGGTACCTATCTTCATCGAAGAGGGCGAAAAGATCCAGATAGACACCAGGACCGGCGAATATCTCGGCAGATCCAAGTAATCCAAAGATATCATAAAAGACCGGGCGGACAGCATTTTTGTGCTGCTCGCCCTTAGTCATAATATGGGCCGGCGGAACTACAGATGGCAAACAACGATTCCAAGGAAAAAAACAGTTTCGCATACGCGGAGCAGTTCATACGCAAGGCTGTGCTCGCGACCGAAGGCATAGCAGGTATCCAGGAGCTTCCCCCGATACACGACGGAGTGTTCATAACTAACATCTTCGGTAATCTTGACGTTGACATTTTCGTTAACGTCTTCTTTGGGGTGAACATTCCGGAAGTATCCTGGAACATCCAGGAAAACGTTAAGGAGATCCTGGGACTTGAGACCAATCTGGATCCGGACCACATAAACATTCACATCGAGGGGGTAGACCTGAGCAATGTCAGACAATAGGACCAGCAGACCTTCTTCCAGGGAAGCGCTCATGAAGATGCTCTTCCAGATGGAGATCCAGGGGGATTTCTCAGAAGAAGCTAAGCAGAACTTTTCGGAAGAGTTCCTGGGTGAAGATCTGGACAGGCAGTATTTCGACGCTGTTTTCGATGCCTACATCAATAATAATAACGAGATAGACGACCTTATAGAATCCTTCAGCAAGGGATGGAAGCTTGAAAGGCTTGCTAAAGTGGATCTTACTGTCCTTAGAGTATGCATAGCGGAAACGCTGTATCTTAAGGAGGACCCCGTCCCGATGTCTGCTGCGATAAACGAAGCCGTCCGCATAGCAAAGATCTACGGCGGCAAGGATTCCCAAAGGTTCGTAAACGGTATCCTGGGAAGGATATCCAAAGAGCACGTTAATGCTGATAAATGATCCTGTATACATAGGAATAGATACCAGCAACTACACTACTTCCGCTGCCGCAGCGGACAAAGACGGAAACGTTATTGCAAGCGTAAGGAAACTGCTGGATGTAAAACAGGGAGAGAAAGGGCTCAGGCAATCTGATGCTCTTTTTCAGCATTGGAAAACACTTCCGGAGCTTCTTGAGCCTCTGCTTAAGGAGTACCGCGGAAGGATAGCCGCCGTATGCGCAGCATCCAGACCAAGGCCCGCAGACGGATCTTACATGCCGGTCTTTACTGCAGGGATGAACATCGGTAGGACCGCAGCAGCGGCTTTAGGAGCAGAATACATGGAAACGTCCCATCAGGAGGCGCATTTCTACGCTGCTTCCTACGGAACGGACATCGATCATACAAAGCCGGTCATAATGGCTCATCTTTCCGGAGGTACGCTGGAATTCATCCATAAGAAAGGTACGGACTACAGCATAGTTTTCAAGACGGACGACATTTCCTACGGGCAGCTTCTGGACAGACTCGGCACAGATCTGGGTCATCCGTTCCCTGCGGGAAAATACATAGACGAAGCAGCTCTCAGGATAGCTCCCGAAGCCCCAAAATGCCCGTTTAAACGCGTTTTCATGACGGAGTCGGGAATTAACCTGTCCGGACTGGAAACTTCGCTCAGAAAGGCTGAAAAATCTTTTAAAGCAGATGAACTGGCCTACTTTGCGATGCTGAGGATATCCGAAAGCTTCGTAAAAGCTGCGGAATTCTTAAAAGAAAAATACGGTGTTTCTCAGGTACTTATAAGCGGCGGAGTTGCTTGCAGCGAGTTTCTTCGCGAGTATTGCAGACCGTACGGATACATCTTCGGACAGAAACAGTTCTGCGCGGATAACGCGGCGGGAGAAGCGCTCATAGCCTTGCACAACACAAGCATATGAAGTCCATTACAGTATCACAACTTAACAGATACATTGCGAGGGTGCTTTCTACTGATCCGATACTCATGGAGGTCGCCGTTAGGGGCGAGATATCCAGGATCACAAGACACAGCAGCGGAAACTGGTTCTTCGACCTTAAGGACAGCGGCAGCAAGATAAGCTGTTTCCTGCCTGCGTCGCGAGTCGGATCCCTAAGGTACGAAGTCTCCGAAGGCATGGAGTTTACGGTATTCGGAAACATAAACGTTTTCGAGCGTTCCGGCTCCTACAGTCTTTTTGTAACGGACATACAGGCGGAAGGCGAGGGCGCTCTGGCTGCAGCTTTCGAAAAACTTAAAAAGAAACTGGAAGCCGAAGGCATCTTCGATCCGGCTCACAAAAAGAAACTGCCGGAACTCCCGAAGAAGATAGGCGTTGTTACGTCTCCTACCGGCGCAGTAATAAAAGACATTGCGCAGACCCTGAGACGCCGCGCCCCGATGGTGGAGATACTGCTCTATCCTGCTCTTGTCCAGGGGCAGGGCAGCGCCGCTACCATCTGCGAAGGAATAAAGTTTTTTAACGAAAAAAGGCCTGATACTGATATAATCATAATAGGGAGAGGAGGCGGTTCGCTGGAGGACCTTTGGACCTTCAACGAAGAAAGCGTCGCGCGCGCAGTCTACGATTCCAAGATACCGGTAATATCTGCCGTCGGACACGAATCCGACTACGTTATCTCGGATCTTGCCGCTGATGTCCGTGCATCTACGCCTACTGCCGCCGCCGAGATATGTGCTCCTCACATAGAAAATCTTAAGGACAGGATAAGAAACTGCAGTCCTGCAGCGGTGTTCGCTCTTCTGAACAACCGCGTGGAACTTCAGAGATCTGTCCTATTAAGGCTTAAAGACTGTCTTGACAGCACCGCGGTCTCCAAGATCAATTCTCTTGCGTCCAGACTCAGCCTTGCAGCTGCGGAGCTTAAGGCAAGCGATCCTATGGCCGTTCTGGGAAGCGGATACGCAGCCGTAAAAGATGCCGACGGGAAATGGAGATCCAAGGCCGAAGGGCTTTCCTCCGGAGACCGTATTAAGCTTATATTCAGAGACGGAAGCGCAGACTGCTCCGTAAACGAGGTGACACTGAATGAGTAAGATATCCGTATTCGAAGAGACTCTTCAAAAACTGGAGGACTGCGTTAAAAGGATCAAAAGCCCGGACTGCACTCTGGAAGAAAGCATGGAACTTTACGAAAAAAGCGTGAAGTATTACGAGCAGTGCTCAAAAATACTGGATGATGCAAAGCAGAAGCTTGAGATATACAGACCCGAGACAGACACAACGGAGGAATTCGATGTTATCTGAGCACGACCGCGCAATATTCAATAAGTACCGCAAGATAGTGGAAGATCACATCCTGGACTTCATTCCGGAGATAGATCCGCTCAGCAAAGACCTTTACGATTCCATGAAATACGCTCTTCTCTCCGGAGGAAAGCGCATAAGACCGGTTCTCGTACTTGCGGCATGCGAGATGTTCAACACGCCTCTTGCATTCGTAATACCGTACGCATGTGCAGTAGAATACGTCCACACATATTCTTTGATACACGACGATCTGCCGTGCATGGACGATGATGACATGCGAAGAGGAAAGCCTACGGTTCATAAGCAGTTCGGTGAAGCTAACGCCGTTCTTGCCGGCGACGGACTTCTGTCCTGCGCCTTTGAGACCATGAACAAGGACATGCTCA
>JAEEGL014945722.1_pt1 | contig 16824 bp, 12 predicted proteins | sample 9134231 | NCBI WGS metagenome assembly JAEEGL01 (sample SAMN16246548, study PRJNA631951) | gut metagenome | biome: gut microbiome; feature: rumen; material: fiber-attached | host: Bos | place: Iran: Karaj | collected 2018-10
ATTTGCTGAAAAACATCGGATCGGAAGTTGCCTTGGTAAGAACCTTTTCAGTCGCTGCCTTAATATCAAATGCCATAAGATAATACCTCCAAAAACGTTTTTTTATATTATCTGTTCTTTATCTCGATTCTGTCAAGAATTCCCTGAACGCCTACGCTTTTTTCTATTTTCTCGCCATTTTATTTATTTGAAAAAGCAATTAAATAATAAGCGTCATTCGAACGTTTGTTCTTGTATTGCCCTTCATCACCTGCTATAATCAATATATGAGGTGTTACCAAACGGTAAGCGGTTGGCCCTTCTTTTGCGGAGGGTGCTTTTTCTACCCTCCGACTTTATAGAAGGAGGGGATGCCCATGGATATTACTGATATGATAGCGCTGTTATCGTTATTGCTGACAGTGTTTGAAATTGGATATCTGCTAGGTAGAAATACCGAAAAGAAAAAGCGATAACCGCATCGGCCTGATTTCGGTTATCGCTTTTCTAAGCCAAATCTAAGGGCCAACCGTGTACTACGGTAACGCCTCTTCTGTTTATATTATATTCCCCGGACATACCGGCAGTCAAATACTATTTGCCCTTTATCTCGATCCTGTCAAGAATTCCCTGAATGCCTACGTTTGCAGGCTTGGCATGTCCGTAATATACAGTTTTGGGATTCAAGGAAAGAAGCTTTTCCCAGCTTTCACCGATCGCCGTACCCTTATGCAGTTCAAGTTCGTAAAGTGGGTTTAAGTCTCCCACAAACAGCGATCCGTCATCAAGAAACAGCGAAATACTGTCATCGCTGTGCCCGGGTGTGTAAAGGATCTCTCCACACAGACCGATCTCTTTTAACAGTTCACGGCTGCCTTCAACAGAAAACAACCTTATCTTCTCATCGATAATCGGTGTGAAAGGCGTTTCTTTTTCTTTTGCAAACACATCATCAGCCGCGTGTATATGATCTTTCTGTTCATCCGAAACACAGATAACGGCGCCTAAATCCGCGATCTCCTGTGCTATTCCCATATGATCGGGATGAAAGTGGGAAATGAGGATAAAATCTATATCCTGCACCGCTACACTGATATTCTTGCACGCCTTGCAAAATGCAGAAAAAGTTCCCGCCCAGCCGGTATCAAAAAGCAGCTTTCCGTTATCGCCTTCGATCAGATATGTATTTGTGTTTGAATAATGCAGTTCGTGGATCTTCATTAATATGTTTTTTACCCGGATTGGGGAAATGGACCCCTAACCCCGTCCCCAAGGGACCACCCGGCCAAGTGGCCACCCGGCCCAAGGGACCACCTTCAGACAAAAAACGGGGTTCCGTCTTCTTTAAAGCAGACCCTGCGGATCATGTCGCATCGCAGGTGATCGTGAATATCCGTCTCCGCATGATATGCGATCATAAGATTGCCGTTTTCATCAGTAAAGAACGAGTTATGTCCCGGGCCGAATTCGTCGACGTTATAAAATGTCATGATAGGCGTAATGTTCTTGGTCCAGGACCGGATATTAAGAAGGTCGGCATTAAGATCAGCGGTAAAGAGCCCGACCGCATAAGTGTATCCGTTGGCTGCCCCACCGGAATATGTAAGGTATATCGTTTCATTACGGATAAATGCATACGGACCTTCATTGTTTATGGTGCCTTCGACATTCTCCCATCCGTAAAGCGGCCGTGAAAGAAGGACCGGATCGCTCGTCAGTTTCCATGGCTCTTTCTCATCAACAGAAGCAATAAAGAGCATGGAACCGGTGTCTAATGGGTCACCGATATGTTCCCTGTATGACCATACCATATAGGAACCGCGACCGGCCTTTATATAAGTCATGTCAAGCGAGATTCCCTTGTCCGCAAGCGGAGAGCCGTCTTTTCTAATCATCTTCACGGGATCGGACCAGCAGGTCGGATCGGTTATTTTTCCGCCGCGTTTAAGCTTCATCAGATGACACTGCGGCCCCCATTGCTTCCCGCTTACCGCAAAAAGAATGTAAAGGTCCTCGCCTATCACGTGAAACTCAGGAGCCCAGAAAGTCTGCACCAGTTCCCTGTCGGGATCGTAAGGAAGGATAAGATGTTCAACAATATCCTCCGAAAAGAGTTCGGGAACGGTATCCGCCTTGCGCACATAAAAACCCACGTCGTCCGTATTGTCAGAGGTTGCGATATAATACCACTTTCCCTCCCACGGAAAGATCACGGGATCGCCGAATCCGCAGGCAAGCGGAAATGTATACTTTTGAACGGGTCTGTCCGGTTTAGGTTCTGCGGGATCCCAGTAAGAAACGGCGGATGCTGCCATATCGTCATCAACGGCAAGCGTTTCGCTGTGACTGAGATCCTTGATCCTGCTTTCTTCAATAAGTCCGACCGTCTCAAACCCGATCAGATCCCGGGTCTTCCAGCACCAGAGCTTTCCTTCATCAGGCTCATACGGTTTTCCCGATTCCGTAACTCTGTTTCCGCATATTCCTACGTTTCCGTCAGGAAAAAGAAAAATGCGCGGATCATTTATTCCAAGCGGAATGATCGTATTTTCGTCCGATATCTCGCCTTGTGCGAACAATATCCCGTAATCACGATTAAGCGGGATATTTTCCCCGGCGATATTAGCCGAAATATGGACCGCTTTCGCCAGTCCGAACGGATAAACATCATTGATCTCTCTGGTGTAAACAGATATTTCAGCCATCCTCTACCTCTTTGCGGCAATTTGCAAAAAATGAACCCCTAACCCCGTCCCCAAGGGACCACCCGGGCCATTATTCAAGTTCCGACTTTCCGGTATAAAGTTCGTAATATCTTCCCTTCATATCAAGAAGTTCGTCGTGATCTCCGCGCTCAATGATCTCACCGTGTTCAAGCACGATTATGGCATTGGCGTTTCTGACGGTAGAAAGTCTGTGTGCGATAACTATCGTGGTACGTTCTTTCATAAGACGGTCCATACCGTGTTCGATATGACGCTCGGTACGTGTGTCGACCGAACTCGTTGCCTCGTCAAGTATCAGTATCGGAGCCTTGGAAATGGCCGCACGCGCGATGTTAAGCAGCTGCCTCTGACCCTGACTTAAGTTTGCGCCGTCACCTTCAAGTACGGTATCGTAGCCGTTTTCAAGACGCATGATAAAAGAATGCGCACTGGCAAGCTTAGCTGCTTCGATGACTTCTTCGTCAGTCGCATCAAGCCGGCCGTAGCGGATGTTTTCTTTTACCGTACCGCTGAAAAGGTGCGTGTCCTGAAGTACCATCGCGATGTTGCGTCTTAAGAAATCACGCTTGTAATCCCTGATGTCCACACCGTCGATCTTAATGCTGCCTGAATCTATATCGTAAAATCTAGTGATCAGGTTTGTGATCGTGGTCTTACCCGCACCGGTAGAGCCCACGAGTGCGATCTTCTGACCGGGTTTTGCGTAAAAAGAAACGTTCTTAAGGACCGTCTGTCCTTCAACATATCCGAATGTTACGTTTTCAAGCACCACTTCACCGCGAAGTTTATCGGGTTCCGCTGCATCTTCTTTGTCGGGAGCTTCGGGATTCGTATCCATTACGTCAAATACACGCTCGGCACCGGCAAGGGCCGAGAATATCTCGTTAACCTGCATCGAAAGCTCATTGATGGGGCGCGAGAACTGACGCGAGTAGTTTACGAAGGTGGTAAGACCGCCGACGTCAAATCCTCTCAATACGCACAGAATACCGCCGATCGTAGCAGTAAGCGCATATGAAACCTGGCTTAAGTTACCCGTTACGGGCCACATGATACCGCCGAAGAACTGAGCAAAGAGCTGCTTGTTTCTAAGGTCGGTATTAAGATAATCAAATTCGTCGATCGTAGCTTCTTCGTGATTGAACACTTTGACTATCTTCTGTCCGCTTATGGTCTCTTCAACGTAACCGTTGAGCGATCCGAGTGCAGCCTGCTGCTGCTTGTAATATTTTCTCGATCTGGTTCCTACTGCCTTGGCAGCAAGTATGATGACAGGTGAAAAGAAAACGGTCACAAGCGTAAGCCAGATATTCGTATATAACATCAAAGAGATCGTTCCGACCAGGGAGATCACACCGGAAATGATGGATACGATCGTATTGTTTAACATGTTGCCGATAGAATCGACATCGTTGGTGAAACGGCTCATGATATCGCCGGTATCGTTTGAATCATAAAACTTCAAAGGAAGCTTGCTGATCTTTTCAAACAGCTCGTTTCTCAACTTAAGAAGCGCTCTTTGCGATACGCCGAGCATGATACGCTGATAAATGTACTGAGCCAACACACTTGTAAGGAAAATAGCAGCCATCAGCTCGATTCCCACAAATAATGAGAGAGCCTGCACTTCTCCTTTTTTGTATATTCCCATTGATACCATGAGACCGTTGATAACCGGTCTTAATACATATGAACCTGCCAAAGAAGCAAATGAACTTACGAGCACCAGTATTCCCACTATCACGATAAGCGGTATGTCTTTCTTCATATATCCGAAGAGTCGCCTGATGCTCTTACCGGCATTCTTAGGTTTTCCCATGCCTACACCGGAACCCGGACCTCTTCTGCGGCCCTCACCCATCTGAGCGGCTTTGGCGGGATCCTCCATGGATTTTATATATGCCTCACGTTTTTTCCTGTATTTCTCATCGAGGCGGGCGAATGTTGCTTCATTCATTACGCACTCACCTCCTTATCCATCTGCGAGTAATAGATCTCCTTGTATGCCTCGCAGTTCTTGATAAGCTCGTCATGTGTTCCCATGCCGACAACCCTTCCGTCATCTATCACAACGATCTTGTCTGCTTCGATGACCGAGGAAATACGCTGAGCTATTATGATCTTTGTGGTGTCGGGGCAGTATGACTTAAGGCTTTCCCTTATCTTTGCCTCCGTTGCGGTATCAACCGCACTCGTTGAATCGTCGAGTATTAAGATCTTGGGTTTTTTGAGCATTGCGCGGGCAATACAGAGTCTTTGTTTCTGACCGCCCGATACGTTTACACCGCCCTGACCAAGATCCGTATCGTAACCTTCCGCAAATCCGGTTACAAATCCGTCCGCCTGCGCCATGTCTGCAACGCTTCTTATCTCTTCCATCGTTGCGTCTTCTTTGCCCCATTTCAGGTTTTCTTCGATCGAACCCGAGAATAGAACGTTCTTTTGAAGGACCATCGACACACCGTCTCTTAAGTTCTTAAGTGAATAGTCTTTAACATCGATACCGTCAACGAGCACTTCGCCTTCATCGACATCGTAAAGACGCGGGATAAAGGATACAAGCGTTGTCTTGCCCGATCCTGTAGAACCGATGATACCTACCGTCTCTCCGCTTTCTATCTTGAATGAGACATGATCGAGCACCGGATCTGAACTTTCCTTGTAATATCTGAACGAAACATTCTTAAACTCTACGGAGCCGTTTTCTACTTTTTTGTCGGGATAAGCGGCTTTCTCGTCATTAATGTCACTCTTACAGTCCAGAACTTCATTGATACGCTTGGCCGATGCGATGGCACGCGAACTCTGAAGTATTACAAACGAAGACATCACGAGTGAGATGAGTATCTGCGCCACATAACTTGTAAATGCGGTCAGATCTCCGACCGGCATCTCGCCGACCAGTATCTGCTTTCCGCCGTACCATACGACCGCAAGAGTCGTAATGTTCATCATAAGACCCATCAAAGGTCCTGTGGTGATCATTACCTTAAAAGCTTTCATGGAACTTTCTTTGAGGTCCGAGTTTGCCGTTTCAAACTTGGTCTTTTCGAAATCGTCACGCACGAACGACTTGATGACTCTTACGTTTGTAAGCGCTTCTCTGATCGCGGAATTGAGTTTATCCATTTTTTCCTGCAAAGCCTGGAAACGCGGGAACGCAAGGCTGATCACGATCACTATCAATACCAAGATTATCGGAACGACTATCAACACTATGACAGCGAGCCGCGCATTCATTACAAATGCCATGATGACCGCACCGATCAGCATTCCTGGAGCACGAAGCATCATTCGAAGGCTCATGTTCACAAAGTTCTGTACCTGCGTGATATCGTTGGTAAGACGTGTTACCAGCGATCCCGTACTGAAACTGTCGATGTTTGAAAAGCTGAAGGTCTGAACACTTTTGAACGTGTCTTTCCTAAGATCTGCGGCAAAGTTTATGCTTGCTTTTGCTCCGAAGTAAGCTCCTCCCACGCCTCCTATCATCATTAAGAAGGCTATTCCTATCATTGCTCCGCCCATAGCGGAAATGTACCCTACATTGTGTTCAACTATTCCCTTGTTGATGATAAGAGACATCAGTTTGGGGAGTACGATCTCACCAAGTATCTCAACGATCATCAGTATGGGGCCGAGTATGAATGAAAGCATATAGGGCTTGATGTACTTAAAATACCGTTTCATTGCATAACCTTTCGATTTCTTTTTATGTCTTATTCTTTATTTTTAGAGCTTTTTTGACGTACTTTTTCTTGTACATCTCCCTGTCAGCCTGCTCGATTATGGAGTTAAGCTGTTCTTTGTCGGTAAGAGTCGTGATACAGTAGCCGATCGACGCCTCGAGGCTGAAGGGATGTGCGCCCGAATCGTTGACCAGGTTCATCTCCCGCTCGATCGCATTGATGCATTCGTCGGCAGCACTCTGGTCGTAACCCGACGCCATCAGCACAAACTCGTCACCGCCGTAACGCATCAGAAGTTCGCCGTGCTTTTTGACGTTTTTCATGACGTTACCCATCTCACGGATGAGATTGTCACCTTCATCGTGGCCGTAAGTGTCGTTTACGATCTTAAGTCCGTCCACATCCAGGAATATCACGCAGACCGGCTCACCCGTACGGATACACTTTTCGACGATCGTATCCGAAAGTTTGAAAAATCCCGCCCTGTTGTAGATCCCGGTAAGCGTATCGTATATCCACATCTTATCGAGCGTTTTGATCATCTCACCCATAAGTTTTAACTTACGGATGTTCTCAAAGGCATTACTGCATATATTGGTCCAGTTGGGGAAAAAGTCGTTTCTGACAAGATCCCCGGACTCCCCGATTATGGCATAGCCGAAATTCCTGTTTAAATAATGTATGGGGAAGAAATAATATGTAACTCCTTCCCTTCCGCCCTGTGCCACCGGCGGGAATAAGTCCGATATGTCAAAAGAAGCCGTTGTCTCTGCCGGTTTTCCGTTTATACAGCTTATTACGTTGTTGACGGTTGCCGTATAGTCCGAATCTTCATTGGAAGACAGCAGTTTTTCGGTAAAATCCGAATAACTGAATTTCGTCTCCGACCTTATATTAAGGCAAAGATACAGTTCTCTGGGTTTCATGTGATAGGCATAACGGCACATACTGTTAAGAAGCGTATCAAAATCGGTCGCCGACATGAAGTTTGCCGTCATCATCTTGACCATCTGGATAAGTTCCGACTGCTCGTATCTGTCTATCGCAAGCGCCTCGGCAACATCGTTGTGCTTCTCCGGTTTGGTAACGCACCCGCAGGTCTCGCCTATATTAAGTGTTACGGGAAGCATGATATTGTCTCCCGTTTTGTAATCCGAATAATTATGAAGGATATCAACGGCTCTTAAAGCCTTCTGATACTGCTGCCTCTTAACCGTTGTAAGTGACGGCGAAAGAACACGTGAGACAAAGTCATAGTCTACACCGGTAACCTTCACATCCTGCGGAACCTTGTATCCCGCTTTTCTGAGTGCCGTTGTGACACCGACTGCCATCTGGTCGTTACCGCATATAACGCAGTCAGCCATCGGCTCATCAAGTCCCAGGAAATATTCAGCGGCAGATACACCGCTTCTGTATTCAAAATTACCGTAATACTTGTGTTTATCGCTAATCTCAAGACCGTTTTCCGTAACGGCTCTCATGACACCGCTTTCCCTCAATCTGGTGTCTGTAACGTTCTTGTGACCGAGGGCAAGGTAGATCTTTTTGCACTCGTGTTCTTTTATCATATGATCGGCGATCGCATATAAAGAACCTTCCTCGTCGGAAGTAACGTTCACAAATCTCGGATCGTATCTGTCGATACATACGCACGGAAGATTGTGAAGCGATATTTCATTGATAAGACGATTTTCCGCTTCTTCATTAAAAAATGTATTCTTTACAAAGATCACGCCGTCAATCTTGGAAAAATCCGGAAGGTTGAAAATCATATGTTCGCCTGTGGCAAACAGACTGTCGCCGATGACATTGCCATGACAACAAAAGACCGAACAGATATCTTTGAGGTCTCTGACCTTACGCTCGATACCTTTCATGAACGCTTTTTGCGAATCAAAAACCAGACCGCATATTATTACAGCTATCCTCATAACAAATTCCCTTTTTATGCCTCCGCTTACTCCCCTTGGGATCAAGCGGCGTTAATAAAAACCTGTGTAAGCATCCCCTTGGGACACATCACACACGAGAGATATTTTATCATATTCTCGAAAAAGAAAACATTAAATTTGAATAAAATTCAGCAGCCCGGCGGAATAACATTCAGTATCCCAGAAAGGCTTTTAAATCTTCGTTCGGAAGAAGGTCTTCCTTGTCCATGCCAAACGAAGGCGGCACGATCTTTAGATAACGGTCCAGAAACTCCTCATAGGTCTTTGCCTCAAAACAGTGAGGTGTAATAAAGAACGTTCTGTTGCCACCGGTCACTCTGTCTCCTGCCTGTACGTCCACTCTGTAGTCGCCTGTCTTAAGTTTTGAAAATTCATATCGTTCCAGATACCATCCGTTGATCTCAACGCGGCCGAACGGAACCGCATATACAGCCACTACGGGATTCGCCATGAGTGCGGCATTACGGTAATCGCACTCAACACTTTCTATAAAGCTTTCTGCGGATCTGTCGTTACATACATAATATTTCCTGTTGCCTTTGTACCTTTTTACAAATTCCCAGTCTCCGTTTACCTGTCGGATAGCATAGCTCGGAGCATCCGCAAGTATCTTTTTGTTAAGCCAGCGATATTCTTTTTTGACATTTTCGTATGCCCGGTCCAGATATACCTTTATGTCCATGCCAAACTTAAACATCTTGTCGGGATCGTAGTTCTTTACCGGCTCTTCCACATATTTACACAAAAAATCGATAAACTCATCGGCGGTAGAGCCTTCCGTCCATTCTTCGACCGTGGGTGAACCGGGGAAAAATCTGTTTACACGTCCGAAAACATATTGCCCGTGGTACGGTACTATCTCCCATGGCGTTACCTTTTTCATCTGAGCTAAGGTGGCTTTAGGGTACTTTTTAAGAAGCTTTTTAAGTGCTTTTTCGTAATAAACGGCGATATCCGTTCCGTATTTGAATCTGACGGGATCGATCGAAGGATTTTGGTTCAGTTTCCTCTCCTGTCTTCTTTCTTTTTCCGATTCCTGTTCCGAAACAAAAACATCATCGTCACTCAAAGCCGTCCATGCCCATACCTTATCCATACTGTAAGATGCCAATGCTGAGGCGTAGATAAACAATCCGCCTTTACCCGGTATCTTATCCCATCTTCCGCTTGCCAGTCCTCCGTCCATCATTATAAGAAGGCAGTATTGCTCGCTCTTCGGATATTTTTTGTCTTTAAGTGACTTAAAGTTCTTAAACCTGACGGAATACGTATCTTCATCGCAATGTCCGAGATTTATATATCCAATTTCCTCATCTTCGAGGCATGCGGAAAGATCGTAACGATTAAGTGAATGCCATTTCGCTATTTCATCAAGGGAAACCGTATCCGCCGTTCCTCGGCAGAATTTCCCCGAGACGGGATCGTTCTTCCCGTAGTTGTCAGGCAGCCATTCACCGGCGGTATAGCGTCCGTCTTTTAATTCAAGAAGACAAAATTCTCCGTAGTCCGGCATATCCCTGCCTTCAATATTATGAAATTCATTAAATGACAATGTGAGTTTCTTGTAATCGCATGTAAACATGACTTATTCACCTCATAAATATCTTTTCGCTTCTGCCGATCTTTTCGCTTCTGCCGATCTTTTCCCCCAGGCCCGGATCGTCTATTGCCCGTTACCTTTAACTCAATAAGTATATCACAACTTAAGGCAAGTTTCTGCGTGGCACGCTTACGGTCACCGCAGATAATTACCATATGATATGCTACATGGCTTAAATACAGGAAGTTGACCGAGCAAAACAAGGGTATTGACCTGAAACAGAAAATTGTCGTTGACTCAAAAGTGCAATATCGGTTAAGTAGCGTTAAGGACCATAAACGGTACATGAAATGATCGTTCAGAGTTGAACGGGCTCTTCCAAAAATGTCATACAATTTAAACAATGCAGTAAATATCGGCTCTTGGCCGCGATGAGTTTGAAACGGGTCCGGCAGTGTCGGGGCAACATAACGATTGACCGGGATTACATAACAACAATGACCAGTTTAGTACCATAAATTTTTGTGAATGAATCTTAATGCAAAATGTGGATAAGGCTGTGTGGATTATTGTGGTCTGGGGTAGAAAAATCCACACTTTCCACCGAGTTATCCACAGATGTCGGTGTCATTTTTCAAAAATCGCATGTCATTTTTACGAAAATGAATGTCATTTCCTTCTGTTTTCAGAATAGTGTGGGGAGTGTATCCGTATACATAAGGTCTTAACCATAATTTTTGTTATGTGCACTTGAATCCCGGGGCATAAAAACCCTATAATTTCGGTAAGGAAAAAAAGGCAAAAAAAGGCGGAGAAAAAAGCGGAAAAACAGGCTGAAAAAACAAGGTGAAATAAGCCACATAAAAGAGAAAAAAACAAGGTGAAATAAAAGCAGAAAAAACAGTAAGGAGAAGAAGAAATGTTATATTTGGGATCACATGTAGGAATGAGCGGAAAAGAGATGTTTTTGGGATCCGTAAAGGAAGCGCTTTCATACGGAGCCAATACATTTATGGTGTATACGGGAGCACCTCAGAATTCCAAGAGAAGACCTCTTGATGAATTAAGGATAGAGGAAGCCAAAGAACTTATGAAAAAAGAGGGAATAGATAAGTTCATAATACATGCGCCCTATCTCATAAATCTGGGTAACACGGTTAACCCCGATATATTTAAACTCGGAAAAGAAATGCTTACGACCGAGATAGAACGTACCTATGCAATGGGAAGCGATGTTATAGTACTTCACCCCGGTTCGGCTGTCGGAGCGGAGCCTCAGGCCGGTATAGCCAAGATCATAGAAGGCCTTGATGAAGTCATCGCAAATACGGATCATGTATATATCGCACTTGAAACAATGGCCGGAAAAGGTTCCGAACTTGGAAGATCCATCGATGAATTAAAAGATATCATCGACGGTGTAAAAGACAATACCCGCCTTAAGATATGCATCGACACATGCCATTTAAACGACGCGGGATATGATGTGGTAAACGGCTTTGATGCAATACTTGATGAGATAGACGAAAAACTTGGCAAGGGAAGGATCGCATGCGCTCATATAAACGACAGCATGAATCCCCTCGGCGCCCACAAAGACCGTCACGCCAATATCGGTGCAGGCACCATAGGACTTGATGCACTCAAATATGTCGTACATCACCCGCGTCTTGATGATATCGTGAAGTGTCTCGAAACTCCGTACATCAAAAATCCGGACGATCCCAAAGATGCACATGCACCCTACAAAGAAGAGATCGCCCGGCTCAGATCGGTCTGACGGGATATATATCTGATGCTTATACTTAATGCTTAGATAATTCCAAGCGGTATAAGTACTATCAAAAGAAGTGCTACAAGTGACCATTCACAGATCAGGAATCGCATTCTCTTCGGTGCCGGAAGATCGGGCACATAGTTACTTGCCAAAAAGAACGGCACATACGTTGTTATAAACACGGGAATAACGCCCCACCATTTATAAACCCATATAAACGAATGATTGGAAGTACCTGCCAGGAATGACTCAAAAAGAGCAAACAGCAGGGCCATTTCGATCGCACCGACGAGTTTGCAGCTGATCCCTTTCTTTCCACCCTTGGTAAAATACCGTTTATTGCGGTCCTCCGGCAGCATTTTGAAAGAAATGATCCCCGCAAGCGAGAACATCATCGACAGTTCCCAGCATACTCCTATCAAAAGAATAAACGTCGTAGACTCGTTACTTACCGACCAGAGCGGATATCCCGTAACATGGCCGATTATCGCGTTTGCGATCTCATAAAGCCAGTGAACACCGTAAAGTGCAAATCCCGCCACGATCACATCGTAGTTTTTCTTGTGAGCCTCACTCCAGTACACATAAAAAACAACCGCAAGAATAAAGATAAATGTCCAGTTGAAGTTTTCGGTGCTGCGCACCTTTATGCTCTCAACAAGACTCTTTGACAGTTCCGAACCGTCACCCCAGAATTGAAACATACTCCCTCCGTTCTGTGCCGATACCCTGTCTTTACCGGCACTTTTTTGCTATCCCACTGTTACAGTCCAAAAATACTACAACTGAATTATACCACCTCGCGGATATTCGCTAAAGTACGTATTTTCACATGTTTAAATATATATTGTTATTAAACCGTAAATAATGGTATGATATAGTTAATCGATGTGGTCAATAGCAGGACACTATCGGTCGTTTAGGAAAGCGGCGACGCCTGACGGTTCAGGCAGAAGGGGGCAATATGAGTAAATTTGTGGTAGCAGGTATAGTGCAGCAGGAAACCATAGTCAAGGTTGACAAAGTACCGGTAAAGTATCAGCCTGTCACCGATATATTCAACAGCATACATACAAGTATCGGCGGAGATGCTTACAATGAAGCGATAGCGCTTACATGGCTCGGCGATGAAGTTGCTTTTTGCGCCATGATCGGTAAAAACGATAAGCCCGAGATCATTAATCCCGCAGCTACGGAAGTTACCCTGCATACCGATTATGTTTTATGCAAAACAGATGCGACTCCCGCGGCGGTCATCTTGTATGATTCCGAGCGAAAGCAACAGATATTTGAAGATATCAAAAACTTAAGAGAATGCAAATACGATCTTGGGCTGTTCAAGAACGCACTCTCCGGCTCTGACATGGTAATACTCGCCAACACGAATTTCTGCCGTCCCATGCTTAAGGCATCACTCGAAGCCGATAAAAAGATCGCCGTTAATATCCGGAATTTCAAATATTCGACCGAGCGCTACAATGAAGAATATCTAGAATCGGCCGACATACTCTACTTAAGCGACGACTATCTTGACGAAGACCCTTATCAGTTTGCCAAATATATCGCCGAGAAATATCAGCCCGAGATACTGATCCTCGGTCAGGGCGCACAGGGACTTTTGATGTATTCAAAAGACCTTGGTACATATGTGCAATATAAACCCGTCAAGACCAACGAGATCGTTAATACGGTCGGTGCCGGAAATGCATTGTTCTCATGCTTTTTGCACTATTACAGCAAGACATCCGATCCCGTTTACTCCATCAGAAATGCCCTTCTTTTTGCATCGTATAAGATCGGATTTCTTGGCACTTCCATCGGTTTCATGACAGAAAAACAGATCGAAGACTGGCGTGAACTCATCTGGAAGAACTGATCTGCCGCGCCGCCCTTAATATGTCAAAGGCAGCATAGAATCAAAAAATATCTAAATACAGGATCCTGATATGAAAGAAAAATTATACACCATACCGCTCAACGACGCGGTGAACGCCGCCGATGAGTGCCCTTTTTGCTATATAGAAAGAAACATCGAACACGACCTTATGGATTATGTGCTGGGTTCGGCGTCCTCCTATATGGAATCGGACACGCGCGACATGACAGACCGTGCGGGCTTTTGCAGAGAACATATCACCAAGATGTACAACTACGGGAACACTTTGGGAAATGCCTGGATCTTAAAGACTCATTACCGCAAAGTCATTGCCGAAATGGAGGATTGTTTCAAGAAATACAGTCCTGCGAAAGTAAGCTTAAAAGAAAAACTTGTCGGCAGCAATCAGACCAAAAACCCGGTTGCGGCATGGACGCGTGAGCGCGACAAGTCATGTTATATATGCAATGAATTTAACAAAACCTATGACCGCTATATGGACACTTTCTTTTACCTTTTCAAGGAGGATGACGAATTCAGACAGAAAGTGTTAAGCGGCAAAGGATTTTGTCTTCACCACTTCGGAGATCTGTGCGAATACGGTGAGATACATTTAAGCGACAAAGAAAAAGCCGAATACTATCCCAAGCTTTTCGATCTCATGAAGACCAATATGGAAAGAGTCTATGAAGACATTTCATGGCTCATCGAGAAGTTTGAATATCAGAACAAGGACGCCGACTGGAAAAATTCCCGCGATGCGGTCGGAAGGGGAATGCAGAAGCTTCGCGGCAGTTACCCTCAGGATCCGCCTTATACCATGAAGAAATAATAAAAAGGACCGTTGTTTCAACGGTCCTGATTTTTTACGTATTCGGTTTACCGATCGGATATTATTCGGTTACTGCATCCTCTACAGTTTCCTTAACAGCCTCTTCGGCTTTCTCAACAGCTTCGCCTGCTTCAGCTACAGCATCATTGGCTTCTGCCATTGCATCGTTGGCTGCATTTTTGCGATCGTCAAAGAATTCTTCAACCTTGCCTTCGGCTTTGTTGATGAATGCGCCGATGGATTCTGCTGCCTTGCCTGCTACATCAGCTGCCTTCTCTGCGGCAACTTTTGCTTTTTCCTCAACCGTATTGAAGTTGATATTTACGTAAGAACGCTTCTTAGCGCCTGCGCCGTCTTCAACGTCGGCATCGAAGTTGTCAAAGTCCTCATCATCGTCCATATCTGCAGGAACTTCACCGTCTTTTTTCTTAAGATAGTAGTAAGCGCCCGCTGCTGCGGCTCCGAGAAGAGTAAGTGTCAATAAAGATCTTCCAAATTTTGCCATAATTCACTCCTTTTTGCAGGCTTACCTGCCAACGGGTATTCACGACCTTACGTGTGTAGTGTAATTATAACCCATTTCAATTAAGAATCAAATAAAAAAACTGTAAAATAAAAATGAATATCCTATTGCGCTCGTTTTGGTTGCTGTGCTATTATGGAATCCGACCCGTGCGGTCAATTTTTATTTAATCCTGCACCCGACCGGGTCAATTGAGGACAGGGGATCTTTATATGAATGCAAAGTTTTTTGATCTGAAAAAGGAAAAACAGGACCGTATGATCAATGCGGCCTTAAAGATATTTGCCCTTAACGGCTATTCTCATGCCAGTACCGACGAGATCGTCAAGGAAGCTCATATTTCTAAGGGTCTTCTTTTTCACTATTTTGAGAGTAAGATCGGCGTATATACATTCCTTGCAGACTATGGTTCCAAGTATTTTGCGCTTGAACTGACCGGAGCGGTTGACTCATCGGAAAAAGATTATTTTAAGGTGCGCACCATGGTGGAAAATGCCAAGATGATGACCCTTAAGACATATCCTTTCCTGTTATATTTCATCAATTCCTGCAAAAAGGAAACGGTCGGCGAAGCCGTGGATGCCGCCAAAGAGCGTATTGAAGAATTTGACAATTCCTTAAAAGCCGTTTACGAAAAGACAGATCTTTCAAAGATCACCGAAACGGACGGCGCCGCAAAGCTTATCAGAATGCTTGATTATACGCTTGACTCAATTATGGAAAATGAACTCCGCAGAGGTACGTTTACACCCGAAACACTTAACAGCGAAAGCGTATCATACATAAATGTTACCGCTTCGATGTTTTAAAATGTTTAAAAGATCATCCCGCCGGGTCTTATCGATCCGACGGGATTTTTGTTTGTTATCACGGGTACGGCTTTTCCGCATGACATCTTGTACATTCATAGTATTCCCTGGCATTGCCCGGATCCGAAAGATCCTCACGGTATTCCCAGTTATGTCCCAAAGCCGGTTTTGTTGAACGGCTTTCGGTGTATCCGCAAACCGAGCAGGTCCTTACTTCCGTATTGCCGTTCTCACAACTTGCCCCACTCACTTCACTCCAATCCGAAAAACTGTGGATATGATCGTCATCTTCCGTACCGTTGTCCGCCGTATCACCTTCGGGCGCGCCTGCGCCCGTATTGCTTGCGGACGATGAAGTGCTGTTACCACCGTCTGTATCATCGTTTGAACTGCCCGTTGCTCCGCCAAGGGGTGCGCCTGTGTAATAAGGATCGCTACTGTACGACACATTCTCTTCTATCGTTACAAACTCGGAGATGTCTTCGTGTGCTCTCATAAGTACCCGGCTGCCTGCTTCAAAATCCCGCTCGACATCGGTATATTCATCAAGCGTTGTCTTAAGATGAACATACACCACGCCTTCCAGTACTTCCAGCAAAGTATATACATAACCGTCCTCGCGGTATACGCTTACCCTGAAAACCGTTCCGCGCACCGACATGGTGGCGTTCGGTGTATCAACCTCATAAGAATCGTATTTATCCAGTTTATTCTTTAAAACATTGAGTTCGGAACCGTCATCGATATATATCTTTATCCTGCTGCCGCGTGATAACAGAGCTGTTTTAAGTTTAAGATGCGTCTTGTTTTCGGCATATACAAACTTGTCACTGTCCAGGCAAAGAGTTAAACCCGAAGCATCGTTAACGTCAACATCATCTCCTGCCTGAAGACGCTCTCCCACATAGACATCGCCGTTATTCTTTTCTCCCTTTACGGTCACGATACCCCGTGTTTCTTTAACTATCACGGCCCTGAAACCCACTCCGTACAGCAAAAAGCCTCCGATCAGTATCGCACATACGATAACGATAAGACCCACTTTTACGAAAAAGCCGAGATACGTGTTGAAAAATCCCGTCTTTTCCGCGCTGTTAGCCGATCCGGTTTGGGTATTG
>JAEEGL015235943.1_pt1 | contig 16824 bp, 16 predicted proteins | sample 9134231 | NCBI WGS metagenome assembly JAEEGL01 (sample SAMN16246548, study PRJNA631951) | gut metagenome | biome: gut microbiome; feature: rumen; material: fiber-attached | host: Bos | place: Iran: Karaj | collected 2018-10
ATTTTAGATTACGTTAATGAAAACGAATATCGTAAATTAGAAAGAGCATTAAAAAAATATAATATGCTTGCATTTAAAAAATTGAACTTTGAATTCTATCCTGCATTACGTAGTGGTAAATTCTTAGGAAAAATGATTAGTCAAAATAAAAAAACAAGTACTGAAACATATGAATTAAGATTACCTAGTGATCGTAGATTTGCGGCAGTACATGGTGAATGTAATTTAATATATACGGTTTATAAAAAGGAAGGAACAGTAATGTTAAATGAATTAACACCAAAAGATATTTTACTTGAAGGTCATCAAAAAGAATTAAGTACCTATAAAGGTATCATGATTTCAAGTAAGAATGCTAGTCGTGATAAATTTAAAATTGATTTATTAACGATGTTACAAGACAAATAATTGTCTTGTTTTTTTATTAATTAGTTATTGAAATGCCGCCCTTTTTATGTTATTATTAGAAAGTGAATGGACCTTTAGCTCAGTTGGTTAGAGCATCCGGCTCATAACCGGGCGGTCGTAGGTTCGAGTCCTACAAGGTCCACCATTTTATATTTATGCGGGTATGGCGAAATTGGTAGACGCGCTAGACTTAGGATCTAGTGGAGTGATCCGTGTGGGTTCGAGTCCCTTTACCCGCACCATACTGAATATTAAGAACTATTTAATTAGTTCTTTTTTTTATTGAATTAAAGAGCCCTGTTTATTATAATATTATTAGTGGAGGTTTTTATGATTTATTTTAGAAAAAAAGATGATATTATTGAAAAATATGAAGTGCAATTTGATGCTGATAAAGTTAAAGACTTAAAGGAACGCATTATCAATGATTGCAGTCGTATTAAACATTATGATTATGAAAGTTCTAGTAATCCGTGGTCGGAATATAAAATTATAAAGAATGATAAATCATATGATACTGGCAAAGCAAAAGATTCTGGTTATTCTGAGCGCAGGATTTATCACTGGATTTATGATGAGTTAAAACCACCAAAATTAGTAGATTTTATTGATTCTTTATTAATTGATGATGTTCGTGCAATCGATAATATTTGGCTTTATGACGATTTTAATAATTTACCATTTGAAGAAGAGATTAAGGCTTTAAATGATGAAATTATTGCTATAAATGTGGAGAATGTTGATGAACGCATGAAAAAAGTTGTTGAACTAAAGGCATTATTACATGATCGTGAATTAAGTAAGAATCAAAAGAATGTTAGAGAATATTATGATGAATTAAAATCTCTAATAACATTCACATTAATTGATTCTTTACTTATAAGTGATGTAGAGCGTATTGAATCATTCTTTAATACTAATGTTTCAGCAATTGTTAGTGAAAAACCGGTCGTATTAAATTTAGTTGATAAAAAGATCAGTGAATGATCTTTTTTAATGATTATTATTATGTAAAGTTTTGTAATATAATTTTACAAAGATATTTAATTTTTATATAATAAAATAGGTGAGGAGAAATATATGGAAACTATTGTAAAATGCGAAAATGTATGTAAAAAAATTGGCAAAAAAGAAATATTAAAAAATGTTTCTTTTGAAATTAATAGTGGTGATATCTTAGCTTTTATTGGACCTAATGGTGCTGGTAAGACAACAACTATTAAGTTAATGCTTGGACTACAAAAAATTAACAAAGGTCATATTTCAATTAATGGTTATGATATTAAAAAGAATTTTGTAAAAGCTATTAGTAAAGTAGGAGCTATTGTTGAAAACCCAGATACATATATGTATTTAAGTGGTTATGAAAACTTAAAAATGGCCCAATCTTTATATGGTATTCATGATGAAGCAGAGTTACAAGCAATTATTAAAAAAATTGGTTTAGAAAAACGTATTAAAGATAAAGTTAGTAAATATTCTTTAGGTATGCGCCAAAGACTAGGTATCGGACTAGCATTAGTTAATCATCCTAATTTATTAATTTTAGATGAACCAACTAATGGATTAGATCCTGAAGGTATTCGTGACTTAAGAAATCTATTAAAAGAATTAGCAAAAGAAGGAATGGCTATCTTTGTATCAAGCCATAACTTAGCGGAACTTGAATCCTTCTGTAATAAAGTAGTTATTATTCAAAATGGTGTTATTATTGATAGCGCTAAAACCAAGGATTTAAAACATAATATCAGTGAAGCTGGTTCAGTTTATACGATTACGATTGATAGTAATAAGAAATTAAGTAAAAAATATGAACTTCTTGATGAAGATAAAGTTATTATTAAAGGTAATAAAGAAGATGTTTCTAAAGCAGTTAGTGACTTAGTTGGATTAGGTAAAAAGATTTACTTAATTACAGAACAAGAATTAAGTCTTGAAGAAGCATTCTTAAAGAAGACTGGAGGTAATAAAATTGATTAGATTAATTAGTGCTGAATTAAAAAAAGTTTTTAAGAAAAAAGCTATTTATATTATGTTAATTATTGTTCTTGGCTTTGGTATTTTAACTAACTTAATTTATAAATATGCGGATAAATTTAGCTTTGGTGAAACCAATCGCTATCAAAGTAAAGCAGAACGTGATGATTTAGCTAAATATAGTAAAACCTTAAATTTAAAACGCCAAGAAGAATTAGACGAATATATTTATGATCAAACGGAAATTTATTTTTATGATTTCTGTTTAGAAAATGAAGAATGGCGTTGTACTTTCTTAACTGAAGAGTATTATTCTTTAGTTTATGATTATATGGAAAGTACTTATAATCCTAAAACTGAATTAAATAAAGAAACAACGAAAGCAGCATTAGATAAAGTTATTAAAGAATTAACAGAAAATGATGTTTTTGGTATTTATAGAATTAAGAAAGCTTCAATTCAAACTGAATTAAATGAATTACTTGCTTCAAAAGACATTGTTACAAATAAAAAAGAAAAAGAAATGATTGAAAGCCAAATCATTGAACGTAAAAATGAAATTTTAAAATATGACTTATTATTAGAACATAAAATTACTCAAGAAAAGAAAGATGCAAGTCGTTATAGTCAAGTTATAAGTTATATTATGGCTAAAACTAGTAACGAAACATTAGATACTTATGATAAGTTAAGTGATGATCAAAAGTGTGAATATCGTTTAAATAAAGAAGCTATTAGCTTAAATAAATATAATATTGATCATAACTTAGATGATTCACAACCTACGGTTGCTGCTAATTTAAAATATTTCTTTGGAGATTTCTCATTCTTCATTGTATTATTTGTAATTATAATTAGTGGAGGAATCATGGCTGATGAGTATCATAAAGGTACAATTAAACAATTATTGATTAAACCATTTACTAGAAGTCAAATATTAACAAGTAAACTTTTAACCATTTTATTATTAATTCCAACATTTGCGTTAATGGTATTTACTATTTATTTTGTACTTACTTGTTTATTTACGGGATTTACTGGTGTTTTTGATGCAATTCCAGTATATGATTATATTAAAGATGAAATAGTAGTATACAATGTATTTAATTATAATTTTATGATGTTTGTTTCAAGAGTACCATATTTCGTAATCGTTAGTTTAATTTCGTTTGCAGTTAGTACTATTACTAGTTCAACAGCATTATCAATTGTAATGCCACTTGCATTAGTATTCTTTAGTAATATTATTAATATGGCAATCGATAGTTTCCAATTTAAATGGTTAAGATGGTTTGTAACATATATTTGGAACCTAGAAAAATATATCTTTGTTCGAAATTATGATGGGGTTCTTAATTCATTAGGATTTAATATTATATTTATTATTATTTATATTTTAGCAATTACAATCTTGCCATATATTTTCTTTAATCGTAAAGATATTAAAAATGTATAAAAAAAATAATTCCTTATTTAGGAATTATTTTTTTGTTATAGATTTAACAACTTCGTTTACATTAGCGTTTTCAAATGCTCTTAATACTTCTACTGGAATAGCAAAAATAATAGTATTTGATTGGTCACTAGAAACATCATTAATAGTTGATAATGTACGTAAATGAAGTGCTCCTGGAGTAGAACCCATCATTTCAGCAGCTTCTTTTAAGTTACGAGCTGCTTCAACTTCACCACGAGATTTAGTGATAACAGCTTCTTTTTCACGTTCTGCTTCAGCAATTTTAGCAATAACACGTTTCATTTCTTCTGGAAGTGAAACATCTTTTAGTTCAACGTTTTCAACTTTGATTCCCCAAGGATCAGTAGCTTTATCAATAATTGAACAAATTTCATTACTAATTTTATCTCTTTGTCCTAAAAGTTCATCTAAAGTTACAGCACCAACGGCATTACGCATGGTAGTTTGTGCTAATTGACTTACTGCATAGCGGAAGTTTTCAACGGCGATAATAGCTTTACCAGCATCAAAAACCTTGTAATAGATAACAGCATTAATTTTAACACTAACGTTATCTTTAGTAATTGCTTCTTGCTCTGGAACGTCAACTGCTTTAGTACGAATATCTACTTTTTTAAAACTTTGAAAGATAGGTAATACAATATGCCATCCTGGTCCTAAAGTTTTACTAAAATGACCGAAGGTGAATAGTAAACCTCTTTCATATTCGTTTATTTGTTTAATAGATCCAAAGATGATACATACAAAAATGAATCCCACAAATAAAACAAAGCCGACAAGTATTTCCATTATAATCTCCTTTCAAAAATATTTTATCATATTATGTCGTAAAAAATGATAAAAAATGTAAAAAAAATTCTGAAAATGAGGTATACTAATAATTGAGGGATGTTATATGAAAAAGGTATTACATATTACTAGGTTTATTATTACATTTATACTTTTATTCGTAATTATGACATGTTATGTCTTTATTTTTCATATTAACAAGGATAATAAATATGTAAATGATTTTAAGTATCATAAAACAGTTTATTATGAAAATAATAAGATTAAGAACAAGATTAGTGAATTAGTTAAAAAAGAAGCATTAATAAGTAACAATGTATTAGATAAGAAATATGTAAATCTTTTTGCAAATGAAGATGGAGTTTATAAAAGTTATATTTATCAATTCTATACTGGTAATAAAGTAGAAATAGACAAGATCTTTAAAAATGAAGAAGGTTATCAGTTATTTGTTAATAAGACTACAGAAATGTGTGAATTAAAATATCCAGTATTTGTTTGTCAAGAATTGATGGATAATGCTGAAAAATCTTATGAGATATTATCTAATAAAATAATGGTTTATTTTAATAAGACGGAATTATTAAAGAATGTAAAAGATAATTACATGGTCGAAGTGAATTATGCAGAACTAATTATTGATAATAATAACATTTTAAATTATTCATTTAGTTTAGATAGTAATTATAATAATCCTAATACTTTTAGAATTAATCCTGATCGTAAATTGATAGCATTTTCGTTTGATGATGGTCCGGGACCTTATACAAAGCAAATTGTTGATGCTCTAACCGCACATCATTATACGGCAACTTTCTTTGTGGTCGGTAATCGTTTATTTAAATATGGTGATGTTTTAAAATATGAAGATGATAAAGGGATGGAAATTGGTAACCATTCCTATGATCATTCAAACTTAGCTAAATTAAAAAATGGTAAATTGGAAGCTAATATTAATCAAACGTCTGCTAAAGTAGAGGAGTTGATTGGTAATTCTCCTTACTTAATCAGACCACCTTATGGGGCAATTAATGATTATGTAAAAGAGAGTTTACCTAACGCTTTCATATTATGGAATGTTGACACTAATGATTGGTTATATCGTGATAAGAATTATATTCATGATTATTTATTAAGTCATTGTAATGATGGTGATATTGTTTTAATGCATGATATTCATGCTACTACAAAAGAGGCAGTACTATCTGTATTAGATGAGTTATATTTAAATAATTTTCAAGTTGTTAGTGTAACAGAGTTAGCAACATTAAAAGGCGTAACTTTAGAAGATCATCATGCTTATCGTAGTTTTAAATAGCAAGTTCATCTTCAAAGGAATCGTTAAAGCAGGTATATAAATAAATCAAACCGGCGATAAAAAAGAGAAAAGAAGCAAATAGGTTTAAGATACTATTTGTTTTTTTATTTTTTAAATAAGCTTGATAATTTAAGTAAATAAAGTAACCATATATAATTAATGAAATTAAAAAAATACCTAAATTAATATAATGAAACCAGTTATAATCTTTTTTATGATGCTTTGTAACAAAGTTCTCTTCAAAGATATTGGAAACAATTGCCATAATACTAATAAAGATATAAATATACCAGATATAGTTTTCTTGATGGATTTTCTTAATTTTATTATGATATGGGTTCATACTTCATTTTATGCATAAAAAAAAGAAACGTTAAAGTTTCTTAATTCGCTAAATGGTGACCCGTACGGGATTTGAACCCATGAATGCATGCGTGAAAGGCATGTGTGTTAAACCACTTCACCAACGGGCCACAAATGGTGGGCCTGAATGGACTTGAACCATCGACCTCACGCTTATCAGGCGTGCGCTCTAACCAGCTGAGCTACAAGCCCATTTGTGTTTTTGTAAAACCTATTTCATTTTAATATAGTTTGCAGCTTTTTGCAACCATTTTTTAACAAAATAAATGGTGTCCCCTCGGAGGCTCGAACTCCGGACCCACTGATTAAGAGTCAGTTGCTCTACCAACTGAGCTAAGGAGACATCTTGCAACTGCCTCTTAATTATATCATAAAATTAAGAATTTTCAACAAATTTTTACGATTTATGATAAAATCTTATTGAGGTGTGATAATGAAAACTTTATATGATGTTTTAAGTAAAAAAGAAAAGAATGAAGTAAGAAGAGCATTTAAAGATAAAAATCCAAGTCTTTATAGTCGTTTCCTTCGTATTGGCTTAACTGGTGTATTATTAATGATATTCTCATGTGCGATTTCTGCTTATACATTAATTACCGAAGATCCTCATGCCTTATTATATTTAATATTATATGGTGTTTCTTTTATCGCGGGAGTATTCTTCTTGGTAAAGAGTCGTTTATTATTAAAAGAAGCTTTAAATAAATATATTAAGAGTAAAAAGCAAAAATAAAAAATCCAATGGTTATTGGATTTTTTTAATCAAACATAAATGGCGGAGCAGGAGAGATTTGAACTCTCGCGCCAGTTAACCCGACCTACACCCTTAGCAGGGGCGCCTCTTCAGCCTCTTGAGTACTGCTCCATCCAAGTACTTTTTAATTATAAAATATAATCATTTATTAGTCAACTAAAAAAGAACTTCCTATGAAGTTCTTTAATTATTTACCTAACGTAATAGTACGGATATTTTCAATATATTCTTTCATGAAAGTAATATAGTTTAAATTGTTTTCACGATCTTCAGTAGTTAAGTTAGTCATGGTATTAACAGTAATAATTTTAGCACCATAGTTATTTACTAAATCATTAATTAAATCAGTTTTTTCATCAGTGTTTGCCATCATAATATATTTATATTTTTTGTTTTTAAAATTGGATTTAATAGTATTTAAATTATTTTCACTAATTGCTTCTTTATCTTCTAAGCAAATAATGTTATAACCATAGTTATTTAAATATTTGAATACTTTATTACTAACTACGATGGTTTCTTGATTTTTGTCTTTAGCCGATGATGCAATGACTCTTAATTCAGCATCCATACGACTAACTTCTTCTTGTAAAGGTTTGTAGTTATTTTCGATTTCTTCAATAATATATTTACTTTTAATAAAATCTTCTAAATTATTCTTAATAGTAGTAGCAAGCATTAAATAATTATTTGGACTAAGCCATAACTCTTCAACTCCATTTTCGTATTTTAAACCATAAGATACATCAATAATTTTGATTTTATGATTTTCATTAATAAAATCTTTAGCAATATTTTTTTCATTACTTAAACCATTATAAATAAATAAACCAGCTTTACTATATTTATTAATTTGTTTTTTGGTTAATTTATAATCTTTAACATTAACCCCATTTGGATAGATTGATAATACGGTTGAATTGTTACCATATAAGGTTTCTGTTAAGTATTCAATTGGGTATACGGTTGTATAAATTTTAATACCTTCTAACGAATCTCTTTTAAAACATGCAGTTGTTAAACCAAGAGTAATAACTCCTAACATTAATAATTTAATAAATTTTTTCATATAATCTCCTTTTTCTTAACCGGGTCATAACCATATTTACCAAAAGGGTGACACCTTAATATTCTTTTAATTCCTAGTATTAATCCTTTTATCAAACCATATTCATTTAATGCATCAATCATATAATTACTACAAGTAGGAGTAAATCGACAACACTTGTGCATATGTAATGGGGTGATTTGATAAAACCTAATTAATAAAATAATTATTCTTTTCATACTTAAAAATTATACTATAAATCATCAATAATTGCAAAATATGTTTTAATTATTTGAAAAAATTTGTTATAATAGACATTAGTTAAAATGGATGTGATGAAAATGGATTTTTTAAATCGCTATAATATCAAATTAAAAAATGAAGCTTTACTGGAAATTGCGTTAACTCATAGTAGTTATGCTAATGAACATGTTGCTGTTAGCTATGAACGCTTAGAGTTTTTGGGTGATGCAATATTAGAAGCAGTAATTAGTGAATATTTTTATAATAATTCTAATTTATCTGAAGGTGAAATGAGTAAGATTCGTGCGAGTTATGTATGTGAAGCCGCTTTAAAAGAATACTCTCATGAAGTTGGCATTGATAAACATATTCGTGTTGGTCATGGTCAAGAAAATAATATTAATGACACCATTGTTGCGGATTGCTTTGAAAGTGTTATTGGTGCAATCTTTTTAGACCAAGGTTTTGATGTGGCACGTGATTTTATTTTAAAGGTAATTGTACCATTTATTATTAGTGAAACTGTTTTCTATGATGATTATAAGAGTGTTTTACAAGAAATGGTCCAAACTGATAAGAAATCTTTAGAATATCGTGTAATTAAAGAAGAAGGCCCTGCTCATCAAAAGTACTATGAAGTTGAAGTATTAGTTGATGGAATTGTTTATGGTGTTGGTTCTGGTAGTTCTAAAAAACAAGCGGAACAAAATGCTGCTAAAGTTGCCTACGAAAAAAGAGCTAGATAGGGTGTAATTATGTATTTAAAGAGTATTAAGGCAAATGGGTTTAAATCGTTTGCAGAAAAAATTGATATTGAATTAACTACAGGTATTACTGGTGTTGTTGGCCCTAATGGTTCTGGTAAATCAAATATTGTTGATGCCATTCGTTGGGTTTTAGGAGAACAAAGTATTAAATCCCTTCGTGGTGATGGTACGATGACCGATGTTATTTTCCAAGGGTCAAAAAGTCGTAATGCGGCAAAACGTGCTAGTGTTAGTTTAGTTTTTGATAATAGTGATCATTATTTAAATAGTGATTTTAATGAAATTGAAGTTACAAGAACGGTTTATAATACCGGCGAAAATGAATATTCAATTAATAATAGTAAAGTTAGACTAAAAGATATCACAGATTTATTTATTGATAGTGGTGTTGATAAAGAAGCCTTCAACATTATTTCACAAGGTGAAGTAACTAATATTGTTAATAGTAAGCCTAGTGAACGTCGTGTTATTTTTGAATCAGCAGCGAGTGTTTTAAAATATAAAAAACGTAAAGAAGAAAGTTTACGAAAACTAGAAAAGACTAAAGATAATTTATCAAAAATTGATTTATTAATTAACGAAATTAATGAAACTAAGGCACCACTGGAAGAAGAAGCCGTTAAAGCTCGTAAGTATTTAGATTTAAAAGATAAATTAAAAGATATTGAAATCGCTTTAATTGTTAATGATATTACAAAGTTTAATAATGAATCAAATATTTTAAAACAAGAATTAGATAAGTTAAAAGAAGAATTTGAAAGTACTCAAAATAATGATACCTCTGATAATTTATTAATTGAACAATTAAAATTAAAGAAGATTGAATTAGATGATGAAATAAGTGCTTTTAACGATGAAATAATTAAGATTAATGAAGAAATTGCTAAAGTTGATAGTGAAAAACGTTTAAATATTGAACGTCAAAAGAGTGAAAGCACTAGTGAAGATGAAGCTAATATTATTACTTTAAAGGAAGAAATTTTAAACTTAAAGAAGAATATTAGTGTTATTGAAAGTGAAAAGAGTTTAATTGAAGAAGATTTAAATAAACAAAGTGAAGCTTTAGAAAAGATAACGGTTGAAAAGAAAAACTTAAATATTAAGAATAATAGTACTTTAATTAAAAAAGATGAATTAACTAGTGAATTATTTAAAGTTAAAAATGAAATTGCTATTACGGAAAATAATATTAGTGGTGATGGTTTACTTACAACTAGTGTTAAAAAAGTATTAAATAATCCTCGCTTAAAGAAACATGATGTTTTAGGACGTTTATTTGATTATGATCCAACTTATGCTAAAGCATTAGATTGTGCTATTGGGTTTAATTACAATGTTATTGTGGTTGATAATGAAGATGATGCTAAAGAAGCAATTAATTATTTAAAAGAAAATGATTTTGGACGTGCTACCTTCTACCCATTAAATATTATTAAACCGAAATTTATTGCGGCTGACATTTTAGAACGTATTAGCGTAGTTAATGGTTTTGTTGGAGTAGCGTGTGATTTAGTTACTTATGATAAACAATACGAAAATGTAATTAAAAACCAATTAGGAAATGTTATTGTGGTTAAAGATATTGATGCTTTAAACTTAATTGGACGCATTATTAATTATCAATATCGTATTGTGTCTCTTGATGGTGAAATATTAAATCCTGGGGGATCAATTACGGGTGGTTCATCCAAGAATAATCATGGTAAATTAGAAGAAAAACGGGTATTACAAGATTATAAAAATAAAGAGCAGGAAATTCTTGCAAAAATTGAAGATGTTAAAGATGATCTTCGTAAAATAAGTGATGAGTTAGAAATAATTAATGATCAAGAAAAGAATGCTTTAGAAGCAATTTATAAAAATAACGAAATGGTTAATAATAAGAATCAAACCTTAACTGATTATAATTACAAATTAAACGTTATTGAAAGTGAATATAATTCTAAAGTATCAAAAAAAGATTCAAAATTGGATCAAGTAATTGAAGATTTATTAAAACAATATTATGAATTAGTAGAACAAAGAGATACTAAAGTTAAATTGTTAAATCATAAGAAGAGTGATTTATTCGATTTGAATAATGAAATCAACGAATGTGATTTAAAACTAAAGAAACGCAATGCTAAATACAATCAATTACAAAATGATATTAAAAATAAAGAAATTACTTTAGCTAAAAATAGTGTTCAATTAGATAACTTATTATTAAATTTAAGTGATTCTTATAGTATGACTTATGATTATGCTTTAAGTAATTATGAACTTGAAAAAGATATTGATGTAGCCCGTAAAGAAGTACGTAGCTTAAAACTAGATATTCGCGATTTAGGTGATGTTAATACGGGAAGTATTAGTGAATATGAACGTTTATGTTCTCGTTTTGAATTCTTAAATACTCAAAAAGAAGAATTAGATACTGCAATTAATAACTTACTTGTAATCATTGATGAAATGGATGAAATCATGAAGGATAAATTTGTTAAAACCTTCAATGAAGTCAAGAAAGAATTCAGTATCGTATTTAAAGAATTATTTAAGGGTGGGGAAGGAACATTAAAACTTACTGATCCGGATAATATTTTAGAAACTGGTGTTGAAATTTTAGCGGTTCCACCAGGAAAGAAAATTAGTTCTAACACATTGCTTTCGGGTGGTGAAAAAACATTAACCGCAATTGCATTGTTATTTGCAATTCTTAATGTTAAGAAAGCACCATTCTGTGTATTAGATGAGGTTGAAGCAGCATTAGATGAAGCTAATGTTGATATGTTTGGTAACTTCTTATTAAAGAAGAAAGATGCTTCCCAATTTATCATTATTACCCATAAGAAACGTACGATGGAATATGCTGATTACTTATATGGTATTACAATGCAAGAATCTGGTGTTTCTAAGTTAGTAAGTGTTAAATTAGATAATATAAAATAAACTAGGATGTTATCCTAGTTTTTTATATTTCACGCATTAATTCTTTATTTTTATATGGATTCTTTGGATCAATATGATCAATAAATAGAATTCCGTTTAAATGATCAATTTCATGTTGGAAGGCAACACTGATATCTTCACGAACACGAATGTTTTGAACGTTACCATCTAAATCATAATAATTAATACGAATACGAGCGTGACGAGGAACAATTCCTTCGACTGGACGGTTAATACTTAAACATCCTTCGCCTTCACCAACATAAATCATTTCTTCAGATTCACTAATAATGGTTGGATTAATAATAATGTGTTCTTCGAATGTACCATCTTCGTTTTCATTAGCAATTACGAAGATACGTTTTGGAATACCAACTTGAATCATTGCTAAACCCATACCAGCACGTAAATTATACTTTTTAGCACATTTTTCATCTTGACTCATTTCAAGATAAGTAATCATGTCTTGAATGGTCTTTTTAAGATTATCATCAAGTGGAAATTGGACATCTTTTGATACTTCACGTAATTTTTTATCTTTTTCGTCAATAATCTTAATATCAGGCAATTTCATACACTCACCCCTTGCGATAATAAATTATATCAAAAAAAGTAAAAAAATGGAAGATTTTTCTTCCATTAATTATTATTCCATATATAACCGGCACCAATAATTATTACTAATAAAATAAATAGAACAATCCAGATTGCTGAACCTGTTCCAGTTCCGGTAGTATAACCTGTTATTGGCATGCAATTGTTATAACCGGCACCATAATAACCATTATTTCCATAATAGTACATATTATATACCTCCTTTATTTATTATAATTTATTAAAATTGTCTTAATTTTGACATATTAAATGCCTATTTTTATTCGATAATTGTTAAAATATGTTATTATTAAAATAGGGTGAACGAAATGAAAGCTAAAATCAAAAAATTAGATCTTCCGTTACTTATGGCAATGATTATCTTTCTAATCTTTGGTTTAATTATGATTTTTAGTGCTTCAAATGTTTCGGCGGTATTAAGATATCAGGTATCAACAACGCATTTTTTTAAACGTCAATTATTATTTGTTCTAGCAGCGTTGTTTGTTGGTTTTACAATTGTGTTAAGGGTTCCAACTAAAAAATATCGTTTCTTTGGAGTTCTTTATTTTTTAGGATCAATCTTAGCATTATTCTTAATCTTTGTATACGGTAAAGTTGCTGGTGGTGCGAAAAGTTGGTATGCACTAGGTAGTTTAAGTGTTAACTTACAACCAATAGAGTTTGCTAAAACAGCATTAATTATTTTTTTATCGATTTATTATTCGGTAGTTTATCGCTTAAAAAGCAGACCAATGGTAGTAACTATTATTCCGTTTATTTTAACGGCGATTATGGCCGTATTGATTGTATTACAACCTGATTTAGGTGGTGCTTTAATTATTTGTGCTCTTATGGGATTGCTATATTTAACGTTACCTGATGATAAGAAAAGTAAATCAAATTTAATAAAGATAATTATTGTTGGTGGGGTATTATTCTTAGCAGTATTACTTTATTCTGGATCTAATTTTATTGATAATTATCAATTAAAACGTTTACAGTTTTCACATCCATGTAGTCGTTATATTGAAGATACTGGTTATCAAGTTTGTAATGGTTTTATTGCTATGCACAATGGTGGTTTCTTAGGTCGTGGTTTAGGTAAATCAACACAAAAGTATTTATACTTACCTGAAGCTCATACCGACTTTATTTTTCCAATCATTGTTGAAGAATTAGGTTATCTTGGAGGATTAGTAGTAGTTTTTGGTTATGCGTTTATGTTATATCGTATTCTAAATATTGCACGTCGTGCTAAAACAATTCAAAATCAAGTATTAAGTTATGGTTGTTTATTCTATATGTTGATTCATATTATGATTAATTTGTTAGGAGTTTTAGCATTAATGCCATTAACCGGAGTACCACTTCCATTCTTAAGTTATGGTGGTTCATATACTGTAAACTTAATATTGATGGTATTTATTGTTGAACGTGTTTCAATTGAAAATAATTCTGTTAAATAAAAATTACAAGAAATTGTAATTTTTTTTATGAAAAAAAAGGAAATGATGGGGTCAACCGATAATATAATAGTAGGAGGTATAAAAAATGTATCAATTACTATTAAAAAAGTATTATCCATTTTTAATTATTATATTATTAGTTATTAGTAATATTGTAACTTATTGTTATTATGGTAAAAAAGAAAAAACTACTGTTGAATGTTCGCAATCTAATATAGTTGCTTCTGATAGTGAAAATATAAATATTATGGTTGATATAAAAGGAGAGGTTAAAAAACCAGGATTATATCAAATAGCATTAGGAAGTAACTTAAATGATTTGATTAAGTTAGCGGGAGGATTAACTAAAAATGGAACTACTAGTAATATCAATTTAGCTAGAAAGTTGACTGATCAAAGTGTTGTTGTGATTAAAAGTAAAAAACAAAGCTCATCTAAGATTGTTGAAATACCTTGTGTATGTCCGGAAGTAGAAATAACTAAGTGTGATTCAAGTATTATTGAAATAAGCACTAGTGAGAAGTTAGAAGGAGAAAAGAAAAAAACTGTTACGGAAATTGATGCCAATAAAAAAGTTAGTATTAATAGAGCTTCTAAGGAAGAGCTGATGACTTTATCAGGGATAGGGGAATCCAAAGCTGATGCCATAATAGCATATCGTAATCAAAATGGTTTATTTACTAAATTAGAAGATTTAATCAATGTTAGTGGCATAAGTGAAAACATTTTTAATAAGATTAAAGACAATATTGAATTATAAATGGTTTATATATCTGTTATTAATTATTTTACTTATTAAACCATTGCTAATTATAAAAGACGTTAATAAACCAATAAAGGTTCCAAATGATTCAAAAATATCTGGTGTAGTTTTAGATTATAAGATTAATGGTAATAAACTAACTATTAAAACTAAGCAAACGACAATAATTTATTATTTTAAAGATAATAAGGAAATAACTAGATTTAAAATTGGTTATGGTGATACCTTTCATAGCTCGGGTGCTTATCAAACTTATCAAAGTAATAACATTCCTTTTAATTTTAATAATAAGTTATATCAGCAATTAAATGGTCATGAGTATTATTTTGAAGCCAAAGTAATTAACTTAACACCTACTAATAATTACTTATATAAAGTTAAGAATTATTATTTTAATCATTTAAAAAGTTATGATAATTATGATTATTATTTAGCATTAATGATGGGAAATAAAAACTATTTAGACAGTGATTTTGAAACGATTTATAGTGATAATGGAATTAGTCATCTTTTAGCAATGTCGGGGTTACATTTAGGTTTATTTATTATAGGTATTAATTATTTTTTAAAGTTAATTCATATAAGTAAAGCAAAAAGAATTATTGTTTTTATTATGTTCATTATTATTTTATTATTTATGACTAATTATAATTTAAGTTTATTACGAGCTTCATTATTCTTTTTATATTTAAATCTTAATAAACGATTTAAGGTGGTTAATTCTAACAATAAAGTCTTGGTATATGTTTTAATAACTTGTTTATTATTTAACAGTCGAATTATTTTTAATCTAGGTTTTATTTATTCTTTTTTATGTACATGGGCATTAGTTAATTATCATTTTTCGAAGCAAAGAATTTTAGGTTTATTTGAAGTTAGTTTGGTAACTTTTTTGGTAACATTACCAATTACGATTAAATTAAATCATTCAATAAATTTATTAAGTTTTCTTTTTAATTTAATCTTAGTTCCTTATATGTCGTATTTATTGTTACCATTAATTATTTTTTCTAGTTTTATTCCCTTTATTAATCCTTTAGCGTCCTTATTTATACGGTTATTTAATTATTTAAATTGTATTTTTTATAATATCTCTTTATTTAAAGTTATAATCCCAGATTATCCTAATTATTTGATGATTATTTATTATATTATTTTTATTGCTTTCCTAAAACATAAAAAGTTTATTATAGGATTACTTTTAATCTTATTAATAATTAAAATATTACCATTTTTTAATAATGATTATTTAATAACTTTTTTGGATGTTGGTCAGGGTGATTCAATATTGATGGTAACACCGCATTTAAAGCAGGTAATAATGATTGATACGGGTGGTAAAGTTAAATATAATAATGACTTTATTTATTATAAAAAATATTTAGATATTTCTAAGTCAATAAATTATTTAAAAGGTTTAGGAATTACTAAAGTTCATTATTTAATTATTACTCATGGCGATTATGATCACATGGGCGAAGCTATAAATTTAGTAGAAAACTTTAAAGTAGAAAACGTAATATTCAATTGTGGTGAATATAATAAATTAGAGAAAGATTTAATTACGGTATTAGATAAAAAGAAAATTTCGTATTCTTCGTGTGTTGATAAGATTGAAGATTTGATTTTTCTGCAAACTAAGGATTATGATAATGAAAATGATAATTCAAATGTTATTTATACTGAAATTAATGGTTATAAATTGATGTTTATGGGTGATGCAGGAATAGAGAAAGAAAAAGATATATTGAATAAGTACAATATAAGTAATGTAGATGTATTAAAAGTAGGGCATCATGGAAGTAAAACTAGTAGCAGTGCTTATTTTATAAATATAATAAAACCTAAATATTCAATTATAAGTGTTGGAAGCAATAATAGATATGGTCATCCGAATAAAGAAGTATTAGATAATTTAAAAGATTC
>JAEEGL015640869.1_pt1 | contig 16824 bp, 11 predicted proteins | sample 9134231 | NCBI WGS metagenome assembly JAEEGL01 (sample SAMN16246548, study PRJNA631951) | gut metagenome | biome: gut microbiome; feature: rumen; material: fiber-attached | host: Bos | place: Iran: Karaj | collected 2018-10
AATAGCAAATTCCGATTTAAAATCGTTGTTACTGTATGCGCTTATCTGCATTGCAGCTTTTGCAGTAGTTTATGTTTTGATGTCTGCGCTGTTCTTAAAAACCATTGGCTCCGTGCGCGGGTATAAATCAAAGAAATATGTATCCAAACCGCTTAAGCAGTCTTCTGTAATGTGGGCGCTTATAAAAAGAGAATTAAAAAGATTTGTGTCAATTTCTTCATATATGGTAAATTCGGCTATCGGTATAGTGTTTACCGTGCTGATACCCATAGCGGTGTTTGTAAAGCAAAGCGATATTCGCGCGGCTTTAAATGTTTTAGCCGATCAGTTACCCGGAGATTTTTATATAAGTGAATTTATCGCCGCAATATTCATTATTCTGTTATGCCTTATGTCAAGCGCCGACACAATATCCGCACCTTCAATATCGCTTGAGGGAAAGACAATTTGGCTGCTTCATTCATTGCCCGTAAACGGATACAGTATACTGATGTCCAAGGTGTATACTCACGTTATCATTTGCCTGCCGGCTTCATTGATAGCGGGAACTATATTTAATATACTTTTCCCTTCAAATTTGTTTCTCGGTGTGTTTATGTATATAACTCCTACGGCTATGACCTTTGTTCAGGCTTTTTTGGGCGTTTGGAGCAATATGCACTTTCCGCGGACCGATTATATAAATGAAACTGCTGCGGTAAAGCAATCGCTTTCCGTTGTAATCACTATGTTCGGCTCTATGTTTATAGTAGGAGTGCCGACCGCTGTTTATATTTTGCTTTTATCGGAGATATTCGGTTATCAAATATTTATCTTGCTGTTTACCGCATATTTGGCACTTATTGCAGGAGCCTTTTATCTGTATATATTAAAACGCGGAAACAAAGTATTTGCTAACATTGATTAATAATCAAATATATATTTAGAAATGCCGCCTGAGCTTTTGGTAAGCTTCAGCGGCATTATACTATATGTAATATCAATTATACAAATTGTTATTTTATCTTGCATTCAGCTAAAAAATAAATATTTCCGTCTTCGTCGGCACCTTTAAAACAGTATTTATCGTCATTACAGCGGTGATAAATGCTTACTTTGTCTTTCATCATTATTTCGTGGTGATAATCTATCTGAAATTCACGTATATCGGGCTCACCGAGAGTATTTAGTGAATTAAATGCAAAATTTGCGTATTTAGTATTGTTAACATGTCCGTTAATATCTATATCAGAGGCAGAGGGATATACGGAGATAGGGGAGAGATCCTCTGTATCAAAATCCCGTACGCGTTTGGATATTTTAACATCAAACGCAGGATCATCATAATAGCTGTCTATTTTATAAATACAATTGTCCGTTATAACAGGCTTTCTTAATGTGCTGTCTATTATTGCCCACAAAGACGAGCCTTCTGTTATTACATTGCCGTTATCATCAAGTATTTGATAATCTCTTATATATCCGAACGAGGAAGGCTTGTGCGGCCATGTTTTTACAGTTACGTCACTGTGCATTTCAGGCATTGAGTGAACTACAAGCTTTGTCCGGAGCAGCACCCATATAAGGTTTTGCTTGATCAAATCGTCGTAACCTACATTTAGCAGATCTGAATGTATTCCTGCTGCATCTTGAAACAGATCAAGTATAGATGATATGCGCAGGTTTTTATTTACATCATAATCAGATGTTCTCAGGCTGTATTTTTTGCTGAACATGTTCAAATTCATTTTTTATTCCTCCAGAACAGGCAATATTCCGCCTATATCACAAAGTTCATATTGTCCTAAATTTTCAGTATACACGCCGTAATTACGCGCAAATGACTTTATATCTTCACAATTCGGGTGAGTACTTAGATCGCCGTTGAAACACAGTATGTCGTTACTGAGCTTTCCGCTGCAGCCGCCGATAAAACCGTAATTTACGCCTTCAAGCCTTATATGTCCCGGTTTTATTTTTAAGCAATCAACTTTGTTTTCGGCACAGGCTCTGAAAATGCCTTCGTCGGCAGTAATTACGGCATTATCATTTACAACCGCAACAGAGCATTTCGAGTATCCCTGTTTAGTTTTGATTATTTTATTCTCATCAAATAAAGATAAAACACAATTAATTATGGTTGAGGGGTTGCATATAAGCTTATCGCCTGCAATGCAGCCGTTCAGTAATACATTTTCGGGATATGCCTCTTTTAATTCCCGGTCGGCTGTCATTATATCAAAGCCAAGCTTAATAAGCGGGGAAATAAGATATTCACATTCCTTTGCAATTATGATTTTGTTATTGCCTAAGTGGATACACTGCATATCTGCGTGGCGCTGTTCAAATAACCGCAGATTTTCACAAGACTGTGTTTTTATTACATTTATACCAAAGCCCCTTAAGGTATTAAACAAGGAGGCGTCTGCATCGGTAATTACAGTGTTTACCTTTCCGCGGGGTAAATTGGGAGTAGTTACATAACTGACCATACACACATCCTTTAAAAATGTCTGAATTTATCTTTTACTTTAGCAACAGCATTTTATCATATTTTAGAACAACTTTCAACCGAGCAGTGAACATTACAATTTGTATATTTTTAAAAATTTAATAATAATACTTTCAGTAGAATTTTCACTGAAAAAATTTACACATTGTACAAATGCGACCACAACATATGGCTGTACTTGTTATCGATAACACAACAGCTTGTATTATTTCTTGTGAAAATATAATAAAAATTTTTATATTTTTTTTGTTATGTAGTTATTATACACAACAAAATTTACAAAATCTATTGAAAAAGCAAAAATTATGTATTATAATACCACCACGTGCTATTTTAGTAATTGAGGTGGATATTCGTGATCAAAAAATTTACAAATAGTTTAATTCGTTTTGTTTCCGTAATGCTTGCTATGGTTTTGCTTCTGTGTACGGCAATTGCCGTTACAAATGCGCAAAGATCGTATAACAGTATTGCAGATCAAGCAGTCAGTAGGTTTGGAATTGACGTTTCCAAATGGCAGGGCAATATCAACTGGAACAGCGTTAAGTCAAGCGGAATAGATTTTGCCATTATCCGCGCGGGTTACAGCGGAGTGATTGACCCTTATTTCGAGACAAACTATAAAGGCGCAAAAAATGCAGGCATAGATGTAGGCGTATACTTTTATACATATGCAGACTCTATTGAGAAAGCAAGAACAGATGCAAATAATTGTTTAAGCTGGCTTAAAGGAAAAAAGCTTGAGTATCCTGTATATTTTGATATAGAGGATAAAAAGCAGGCTTCAATAAGCAAAAGTATGAATACTGATATTTCGCTTACATTTTTGAATATAATGAAAGCCAACGGCTATCTTGCAGGTGTGTATTCATCTGCTTCTTGGCTTGAGGGCTCCGGGGCTAAAGTAAACACCTCTCAAATAACTTCTGCCGGTTATGAAGCCTGGATAGCCAGATATTATGACTATACATATAATGACAGATTCGGATATTCTCAAAGATACGGAATGTGGCAGTACAGCTGCAAGGGAAACGTAGGCGGGGTATCCGGAGAGGTAGACCTCGATATCTGCTATAGGGATTATCCTTCAATTGTAAAGCAAAACGGTTACAACGGATACTCACGTTCAACTGTAACAAATACAGATACAGACACATCATCAAACAGCCGTCACTCAGATAAAGACATTACCTCTAACACCGAGGTAACAACCGATACAACGTCTGAGAGTGAAATAGTTTATGTTGTTATCCACGACAGCGATGTAAGCACAGACACGGCAAACGAAATAGAGGATATTGTCTGGACATCTGATACAGAAGACGATGAAATAGTTTATGATGATGATGTTATATATGATGAAATAGTATATGACGATACCGAAAGCGAAGACGACTGTACAGGTACATCATCAAGATATACATATGACGATGAAGTACTTGATGAAATCGTAGATGAAGTTGTAGATGAAACGGTTGAAGATAATAAGACTGAAGATGAAGAAATAATCAATAACGAAGATACATATGCAGAGCAAGATGATTATGACGACTATACCGAATATAATAATTCTGATTACAGTTACGGTTATTATTTGCTTACTGTTGATTTAAACGGCGGCGAGTGGGATGACGATTACATCCCAAGCAGTATGACTGTATATTCGGGAGATAAAATCGACTTGCCTATACCTCAAAGAGAAGGATATAAATTCTACGGCTGGTTTATAACGGGAAAAGGCTCGGATATTATAGACGGACAGCTTATTATGGGCTGTGCAAACACCTCGCTTCTGGCACTGTGGAGCGAAAGGGAAGAGGATATCTCCCGCGATATTGATACCGATACCGATATAGCAGATGATCAATACTTTAATTTTACTTTTGACGGTCTTTTGGGTGATGTTAATTTCGACTTCTATGTGTCATTGTTGGATGTTGTAATGATACAGAAGCACATCTCTTTAAGCTCTGATTTCAACGACACGCAAATAAGGTGTGCGGATATTGATATGGACGGAGAGATAACAATGCTCGATGTCGTATATGAACAAAAATATATAGCTAAACTTGTAGATAAAATGCAATGATGTAAAAGCCAAAATGACGGGGGCGACACTCTGATTTGAGTATCGCCCCCGTCATTTTCCATTCATAAATATCAATATCCAAGCTCATCGGTAAGTGAGTCGTCATTCTCTACCCAACTTGAAACTTTTATGAGCGTGTAATCGTCTTTTGTATTTCTCACATAAACGTTTTTAATTCCCGCGTTGATTATAAGACGCTTGCACATTGAGCAGCAATCGGCATTTTTTACGTATTCTTCACTTACTGCGTCAATGCCTACCAAAAACAGATCTGCGCCTATCATTTCTTCACCTGCGGCATTAATTATGGCATTGGCCTCTGCATGAACGCTTCTGCAAAGCTCATATCTTTCACCACGTGGGATCTTCATCATTTCACGTCTGCAGGTGCCGATATCGCAACAGTTTTTTCTGCCCCTCGGCGCACCTACATATCCTGTTGAAATAATTCTGTCATTTTTAACAATGGCAGCTCCGTATTTTCTGCGCAAACAGGTTCCTCTTTCAAGAACCGTTTCTGCTATATCAAGATAATAATTGATCTTATCACGTCTTTGCATATTATGCCTCCCTGAAAATCATTTCAATGCAGTTTAATTTACACTCCTCAGCGCATTTTCCGCAGCCTGTGCAAAGCTCAGAGTTAACTGCTGCGTGGTTATCTTTTACAGTTATTGCGCCGCTTTCACACACCTTTGTGCATCTCATACAGCCAATACAGCCTGCGGTACAGGCTTTTCTCGTGTCTGCGCCTTTGTCTCGGCTCGAGCATTTTACAAACGCCTGTTTTTTTAACGGAACAATATGTATTATGCCCTTGGGGCAGGCTTTTTCGCACTCTCCGCATCCCATGCACAGTGATGTATCAACACAGGCAATGCCTTTGCAAATGCTGACAGCATTATTAGAACACACTCTTACACAGTCGCCAAAGCCTATGCAACCGTAAGCGCACGCTGTGTTGCCCGAATACATCTGCATTGCGGCGGCACAGGAATTTATACCTGTATACTCCGCTTTTTTTGATGTTGCGTTTGCGGTGCCTTTGCAAGCGACAACAGCTTTTTTTTGAATTACTTTTTCAGCTTCCGTTCCCAAAATGCGTGAAAGCTCCTTTGCAACAGTTTCGCCGCCGGGTGAGCAAAGCCCAACCTTTGCCTTTCCTTTTGACAGTGCCTTAGCGTATCCGCTGCAGCCCGAGTAGCCGCAGGAGCCGCAATTTGCCCCCGGCAGGGCTTTTTCAAGCTCTGCCGCTTTTTTGTCGACGGGAACATAAAACAGGGTAGAGGCAACAGCCAAAACTATACCCACAATAAGCCCTATTATGCCCACAACAATCACGGGAAATAATATATCCATAAAATGTCACCTCATATTATCCGGCAATACCGTTAAATCCCAAAAATGATACCGCGACCAAAGCCGCCGCCACAAGTGTTATCGGCAAGCCTTTAAGTGTTTCGGGTATATCACAGCTTTCAAGTTTTTTTCTTACGCCTGCGAATATTACCATTGAGACCATAAATCCCACACCCGCGCCAAATGCGTTTACAAGCGCCGCAAGGTAGCCAAAATCGGGATTTGCGTCACGCTTTTGGACTACAAGCATTGTTACACCCAGCACGGCGCAGTTTGTTGTAATAAGCGGTAAATATATGCCAAGCGAATTGTAAAGCACAGGGATATACTTTTTAAGTATTATCTCTACAAGCTGTACAAGACCGGCAATTATAAGTATGTAGACCAGTGTTTGCAGATAATCAAGGCCGTTTGGAAGCAGCAAATTGTAATACACAGGCCACGTTACAGCAGTTGCAAGCACCATAACGAATATAACAGCGCTGCTCATACCAACGGCAGTATTCAGTTTTTTAGATACACCCAAAAACGGGCAAATGCCCAAAAATTTGTTCAGTATATAGTTTTCGGTAAGAATTGAAGCTAAAAATATGCTTACAAGCTGTGTTGCGCTCATACTGCACACTCCTTTCCTGCGGAGGCTTCCCGGCATTTTCCTCCGAGAGGGCAGTTATCGCACATATTCTTTTCCGAATTTTTTGCGGTTTTGCCGTTATTTATTCTGTTTGCCAAGGCAATAAGCATACCGAATACGAAAAAGCCGCCCGGCGGAAGCAAAAATATTATTATGGGGTCAATAATATTACTCAGAATCGGTATTCCAAACCAGGTGCCTGCACCCAGTATTTCCCTTATGCTGCCCATAATTAGCAAAGTAGCTGTAAAGCCTATTCCCATACCAAGCCCATCGGCAATGGAAGCCAACACTTTATTTTTGCCAGCGAACATTTCTGCCCTTCCGAGAATAATACAGTTGACAACTATAAGCGGAAGATAAATACCCAAAGCTTCGTCAATTTCGGGTGCAAAAGCCTTTATGAGCATTTGTACTACGGTCACAAATGCGGCGATTATTGAAATATATGCAGGTATACGCACCTTATCGGGAATTACTTTTCTCAGCATTGATATAACTGCATTAGAGCAGACAAGAACGCCTGTTGCGGCTATTCCCATACCTATTGCATTAGAGGCGGCTGTTGTTACCGCCAAAGTGGGGCAGGTGCCCAATACAAGGCAAAGAACAGGGTTTTCTTTTATTATGCCTTTTGTTATTTCTTTGATAAAGCTTTTTTCTGCCAAGTTCATTGCCTCCTTTAACGTATTTTTGCATATTCTTCAAGAGCTTCGTTTACAGCAGATGTAACAGCCTTTGAAGATATTGTTGCGCCTGTGATCGCGTCTATTTCGCCGTTTTGGTAATTTGCGTTTCCTTTTGTTACGCTATATCCGTTGCTTTTAGGTGCAGACTCCTTAAATTGCCCCTTAAAGCTTTCGTTTGTGCAGTTAGCGCCCAAACCCGGAGTCTCACCGTGAGACATGATCTCAACTCCCGCAACAGCGCCGTCTGCGGTAATGCCCGTTAAAACCTCTATGTCGCCGCCGTAGCCCTTTGCCGATGTTTCAAAAATATAGCCTATAATTTCGGAATTCTTAACGGCGGTATAATAGCCATCTTGCTTTTCAAATCCAGAAGCCTCGGGAAACACGCTGTAACGAAGAGCATCAGCTTTTTCAGCGTTGTTCTTCGCTATAGGTTCCTTTGTTACGGCGTTTGTCAAAGCAAGCAATGCAGTTGTAACACAGCATATTATAAGCAGGGTAACAACGGGAACAAAAATATTTTTAAAAGAAAATTTATTATTTTCATCCATTATTTGATGTTCTCCTTTTTGAGCCAAACGGTTTAGTCATAGTCAGAGTTTCAATATGGGGTACAAGTATGTTCATTATTATTATCGCAAATGAAACGCCCTCGGGTAAAGCACCGAATGTACGTATTACAAAAGTTAAAATACCGCATCCCGATGCGAAAACTATTTTTCCTTTGAAATTGATCGGCGAAGTGGTATAATCCGTTGCCATAAAGAAAGCTCCCAGCAAAATACCGCCGCTTAACAGCTGATAAATTACATTATTACCTGACATTAAAGTCAATATAGCAAATGTTCCCAAATATACGCACGGAATAACGGGAGAAATAACTTTTTTGAGTATTAAATATATTCCGCCGAGAATTATCGCAACAGCGCAGGTCTCACCCAAGCATCCGCCGTGCACGCCCAAAAGCAGCTTTAAATAGCTCATATTGCTGTTATCGGCAAGTGGAGTAGCAGACGACACAGCGTCCGCATTACCATTCAAATACGCAAAGGGCGCAGTCCAATTTGTCATTTTAGATGGGAACGAGGTAAGCAATACAATTCTTGCGATAAGGGCAGGGTTAACAAAGTTTTGTCCGATACCACCGAACATCTGCTTTACAACAACTATAGCAACAATACTTCCGAACAGGATAATTAAAGGATTTAACGTAACGGGAACGTTCATTGCAAGCAGTAAACCCGTAACAACTGCGCTCAGATCACCTACGGTGCTTTCGCGTTTCATTATTTTTCTGCTTATGTATTCGCACAACACACATCCTGCACAGCTTGTAGCATAAAGCACAAGAGCTTTAAGGCCAAACAGAATTACCGACACAACAACACAGGGCATAAGGGCAATTATTACATCAAGCATAATATGCCGAGTGTTAACGCAGTTTTTAACGTGGGGCGAGGGCGATAAAAATAATTTATTCATAATATTATCATTCAGCCCGTTACAAGCCGAATACCTTTCTGAATATTACAGTTTGTATAATTTTATTATTATTTTACGCTTCGTAATTTAGCTTTTGCGTTTCGCATCATTTGCACAAGATGTTTTCCCGCAGGGCAGCTATATGCGCAGCAGCCGCATTCCATACAGTTCATAACGCCGAGCTTTTTAAGCTCATCTAAATTATTAAGCTTAAGTTGCTGTTCAATAAGCGGAGGAGTAAGTAGCATTGGACAGCTTTGAGCGCAGCGTCCGCAGCGTATACAGGCCGTTTCGCGCATTAAGCTTGATTCTGTTTCATCAAATGCCAATATTGCGTTTGTGTTTTTCTTTATGAACTCGCTGTCATCTGCAATTGCAACGCCCATCATAGGTCCGCCGAGTATCAGCTTTTTAGGCTCGCTTTTATATCCGCCGCAAAACTCAATAATATCTTTTACCGAGGTACCTATCGGCGCTATTATGTTTTTGGGTTCTTTAACGGCGCTTCCGTCAACCGTTACCCTTTTGCTTATAAGCGGCATACCGCTTTTTATGTATCTTGATATAAAAGACACGCTTGTAATGTTCATAACAAGGCATCCGACATCTGAGGGAAGTCCGCCTTCGGGAACAACACGGTTTGTACAGGCTTTGATAAGAACTTTTTCAGCACCGTAAGGATAGCTTGCTTTAAGTACCAGAATACGCACCAGATCATCCGGGTCATATGTGGGGTTATCGGCAATTCTCTTTAAAACCTCAATGGCGTCGGGTTTGTTGTTTTCTATGGCTATTATTACGCGTTTGATACCTATAATATCTTTAAACGCGTATATTCCGCTGAAAACATCCCAAGAGTTTTCCAAAGCTTCACGGTGGTCTGCCGTTATATACGGCTCGCACTCAGCAAAGTTGATTATAAGTGTGTCAACATCTTTGCCTTCGGGAACATTTAATTTTATATGAGCAGGAAATCCCGCGCCGCCGAGTCCTACTAAACCGCTTTGACGAACCGTGTCAGTAAGCTCGCTCAGGTTTTGGGGATTATCGGCTTTCAGATTAGGGTACGGGGTCATAAGTCCGTCAGATTTTATTACAACAGCGTCGCTGATTCTCCCTAAAGGGTCTCGCTGCTTAATTATCTTTTCAACTGTACCCGACACACTTGCGTGAATCGGCACGCTCATATATTTATCGCTGTCGCCGATGATTTGCCCCAGATAAACCGTATCACCGGGCTTTACACAGGGAATACAGTCTGCGCCTATATTTTGGTTCATAGATATTGTAACGTATTCGGGCGGCGGCATAATTACCGATTCAACACCTGCCGTTGTTTTATTATGGCGGGGATGAACTCCGCCGTGAGTTCTGTAAGGTTTTTTCGGAAAAGGAATATTTATGTTGTTTTTCGCAGACATACAACTTGCCTCCGTGATAATATATATCTCTACATCAAATTACATATTTCGATATTTAATTCATTGTATCAAATTTCAAGCGCAAATACAAGTGCTTTTTAAGCAAATATCAGCAATATGGGTCATGTGTACCGAATTAGGGAAAAACCTTTGCGCCCGAGCTTTTTAATATATGAATATATTGTATTTTTCGTGATTATGAGTTATAATTTCACTGCGTTTTTACTTTCTTCACGCAAATACAGTGAAAGGCATCTGCTTGGTATAATTATATGTTGAATTTAGTTTTAGGAAGCTGCGGAAGCGGCAAAACAACTTACATTTTAAACAGTATAAGATCGCTTTGCGAAAGCGGTAAAACAAAGCCGATATATTTTATTGTGCCTGAACAAAGCTCTTATAACACTGAACGGTCGTTGCTTGAGTTGCTCGGAGAAAAAAACGCACATAAGGCTGAGGTATTAAGCTTTACGCGTGTAGTGGAGCTTGTCGGCAGAAAAGCAGGCGGTATAGCGGGAAAGCGCATATCGGAATCCGAAAAGCATATAATTATGGCGCAAACTCTTTATGAGTGCAGGGACAGGCTGTCAACATATAATTCCAAAGCTCTGAAACCGCAAATGGCGACGATGATGCTTGATACTGTAAACAGGTTAAAGCTTTGCGGTATTACAAGTACGCAGTTATACGAGGCAAGTGAAAGTGGCACGGATTTATTATCATCAAAGCTTCACGACACGGCATTGATATATGACGAGTATTGCACAAAGCTCAACAAAAACTATGTCGACCCTTCGGATGACCTTGAAAAGCTGTGTAATAAGCTTTCAAAGTTTAATTTCTTTAAAAACAGCACCGTTTTTATAGACGGATTTTCTGGCTTTACAAAAAATGAATACCGTCTGATCGGTATACTGATGCAACAGGCAGAAAGTGTCAATATTTCACTTTGCTACTCACCCAAAGAGCATAAAAGCGATAAGTATAAGACAACTTATGACACATATTTAACCGTTAAAAGGATCGCCGCAAAGAACGGTATACCAGTTAATAATGAGACAGTTTTGCAACCCGGCGCAAGATATAAAAATCCCGAGTTGGCGTTTTTTGAACAAAATCTGTTCTCACAAACGCCCCAAAAATACGACAAATCGCCCGATAATATCAGAATTATCAAAAACAGAAATATTTACAGCGAAGCAAAATTTGTATGCGCAGAGATAAAGCGTCTTGTTTCCCGCGAGAATTGCAGATATAAAGATATAGTTTTGATATCAAGAGATATCGACAGCTACAAAGCAATTCTCGATGCAGAACTTGAAAAGAACAATATACCTTGCTTTGCCGATTATTCTCAGCATATAGACACACAGCCTCTTATGCTTCTTGTTCTCTCGCTTTTAGAGACTGCGTGCAGACCATCGGATATAGACTCATTTATGAGGATATATAAAACAGGTCTTACAAATGTGTCTAACGAAGATATATCCGAATTTGAGAATTATATAATTATGTGGAATATAAAAGGGGATAGGCTATATAGAGAGTTTACGGAAAACCCTTACGGATTCGGAATACCCCAAAATGAAGAAAGCACGGCTTTGCTTAATAAGATCAATAATATTAGAGAGCGGATGACAGAACCCGTGATGCTGTTCAAAAAAAGCTCAAAGAATGCTACCGCGTATTCAGTGTCTAAGGGAATACTGACTTTTCTGGAAAATGCGGGAACAGTAGATATTCTTTCATCTATCATAAAAGATTTGGAAGAACACGGAAATTATTACCGTGCAACTCTTCTAAAAAGGCTTTGGGATATGCTTATGAAGCTAATAAACAGCATTGTTTCCGTTTGCGGCGATGAAACAATATCCCTAAATCGTTACAGCGAGCTGTTTCACTTGATAGTCAACACAGAAAATTTAGAGAGTATACCAAAGGCATTTGACACGGTAACATTCGGAAGCAGTGACCGCATACGCCCTTATGACCCAAAGGTAGTTTTCCTGCTCGGCGTTAACGACGGGGAATTTCCCATGCCGCCTCAGCACACGGGAATATTTTCACGGTTTGAATGCTTAAAGCTCAAACAGTTTGATATAGAGCTATACGACGACAGCGATAAAATCATGGGTTTAGAGACATTTTTCGCTTATTCTGCAGCTTCTGCGCCAAGCGAAAGAATATATTTAAGCTATCACGAGTCTAACCTTACGGGTGAGATTAAAAAGCCTTCTGTAATAATAACTCAAACGAAAAGCATTTTTCCGAATATAAATGAATTTGACAGTGACCTTAAAGAAAACCCGTCAGAATTTATTTGGTCGAAGCAATCTGCATTTGAGTATATGTCTTTGTGCGATGAAAACAGCACATTATACTCAACGCTGAGGGAATATTTTGTAAGCGACGAAAGGTACGGCCCCATACTTGCTGCAATAGACAAAATGAAAACAAGCGACGAAAAATTCACGATATCAAGATCAGCTTCCGAAAAGTTGTTCGGAAAAGATCTGTACTTATCACCTTCACAAATCGAAAGATATCATAATTGTCCGTTTTCGTATTTCTGCGCTTACGGTCTGAAAGCCAAAGAGAGAAAAAGAGCCGAGCTTGACGGTATCCAATACGGCTCGCTTGTACACCGTATTTTAGAAAAATATTTGTCTTTGAGTGGCACTTCATTGACAAATACTTCGCCGGCGTTCATAAGGCAAAATGTTATAAAGCTTATTAACGAATATGTTGACGAATTTATGGGCGGTTATGAGGACAAAGGCTCGCGTTTTAAATACTTATGTTATAACCTCTGTGAGAGCGTGATAAGGCTCATATTACAGCTTACATCGGAGTTTTCCCAAAGCGAATTCCGTCCCGATGCGTTTGAAATGGAAATTTCGTCAAAATCTGAGGTAAAGCCGTATAAAATAATCGCAAGTGATGGGAGCAGCATAAACATAATCGGAAAGATCGACAGAGTTGATACATTTAAAAACGACGGAAAAACTTATGTAAGAGTAGTCGATTACAAGACAAATTCAAAGAAATTTATTTTAGCCGACATAATACACGGGCTTAATATGCAAATGCTGTTATACTTGGAGGCATTAAGCTCAGGTTCGGACAAACGGTATAAAGAACCGACTCCTGCAGGCATATTATACATGCCTTCTGCCACTTCACTGTTGAATGTTTCGCCTGATACAGATATGTCTGAGGCGGAAGAAATCGTTTCGTCTGAGCTCACTATGAACGGCTTGCTTATCAATGACTATGAAGTTTTAAAGGCTATGGAGAGAGATCTGAAGGGAAGGTTTATTCCCGTTGTGCTTGAGAGCTTCAGCGAAGATGAAGGCGCAGTATATAAAAAATCTTCAAATAATAATCTCGTGTCAATAAACCAAATGGGAAAAATATTTAACTCGATAGATACTACCGTACGCCTTATGGGAGAAAGCATAAAAGAGGGCAAGCTGTACCGTCTGCCCGTTAAGGGCGCACATGACGCCTGCGAGTATTGCCCATATATTTCCGTGTGTTCTTTCAAAAAGGGAGATCGCGTCAAAAAGATATCTTCCAAAGCCGGTATTCCTTTAGAATTTTGTGAGGGGGGAGAACAATGAGCAGCTTTAACTGGACTACCGAACAACAAGACGCCATATATGCAAAAGGCGGCTCATTGCTTGTGTCCGCAGGCGCAGGCTCGGGAAAGACCGCCGTATTGGTACAGCGTGTGATTGAACATATAACAAATGAGAAAAACCCCTGCTCTGTTGATAATCTTCTTGTTGTTACATATACAAAGGCAGCCGCACGCGAAATGAGAGACAGAGTACGTGAAAGACTGGAAGAATTGGTTGTTTACGACGGCATTCACTCAGATTATTACAAAGATCAGCTGTCAAGGCTTTCCGGCGCTTATATAAGCACAGTTCACAGCTATTGTCTGGAGCTTATAAAAGAGAATTTTCAGTTGCTCGATATTGAGCCGGGCTTCAGGATAGCCGACGAAAACGAGCTGGAGATACTAAAATCTGAAGCGCTTACATACGCTTTAGACGTTATGTATGACGAATGCACAGACGACTTTAAGGCTTTGGCAAACTGCTTTTTGAATTCTAAAAATGACTTGGGGCTTCAGCGTGCGATACTGAAATTGTATACATTTTTGAACTCTCATCCTTTTCCCGAGGATTGGAAAAACGAGCAGTTAAGCACATATTCGGAAAAGAATTTCTTTACGAAAAAACAATATGTGTTTATGCGCGAGAACGCCCGTGAAACACTTGATTTTTGCATTGAGCTGAATAATATCATAACGTCAGAGCTGAGATCAGACCCCGAGACTGATTTTACCCGTGATTTTCCAAACGGCAGAGATGAGAAAAAAATAAAGGCTCTTAAAAAATCGCCTCCGCTTGAAATAGCGCTGTATAATAACGAAATTTTGAGAATAATCAGAAGCGCCGCAGAAAAAGACCACAACACATTTGTATCATCTCTGAAAAAGTTTGAGAAATTGTCTTTATACGGCAACGGTCTTACCTACAATCAGACTTATATAAAATTCAAAAAATACCGAGATTTTATAAATGACAACATTAAAAATTTAACCGATATTTTCGACAGGGACGCAAACGACTGCATAGATGATCTAAGCAGGGGATTTCCCGTTGTAAAAGAATTGTTCAGAGCAGTTGAATTATTCGAGAATAAATACAGCGAACTTAAAAAAGAGAAAAATATAGCTGATTTCAACGATCTGGAGCATTATGCGCTGAGGCTTCTTGCAGAAAAAGATTCTCTGGGAAATATCAGCTTTACAGACATAGCAAAAAGGACATCCGAGCATTTCTATGAGGTGATGGTGGACGAATATCAGGACGCAAACGAAGTGCAGAACATGATATTCCGCGCTGTGTCGGACAACGATCAAAAATTGTTTACCGTAGGTGATGTAAAACAGAGCATATACCGTTTCAGGCAGGCAATGCCCGAGTTGTTTATGAAGAAAAGCGACAGCTATACATTGTATGACAGAGAAAACCCGGTGTTTCCCGCAAAGATACCGTTAAACCGTAATTTCAGAAGCAACAAAAAAATACTTAACGCCGTAAATTTTGTATTTTCTCAGCTAATGAGCAAAAAAGCAGGGGAAATCGACTACGATAAATCTGAATATCTTTTGACAGATAAAGAAGACACCGAAAAATCTCCGTCTGCAAATTATATAATGATAGATACTTCAGAAGCAGAGGAAAACAACGATGTTATAGAAGCCCGTAAGGCGGCTGAGATAATACGAGAAGAAATTGCAAATGGTTTTATTATATCTAAAAACGGCGATAAAGTCAGACCCTCATACAGCGACTTTTGCATTCTGCTGAGAAAAACTTCAAAACAGGCCGCAACATATGTAACAGAGCTTTCAAATGCGGGTATACCGGCTGTTTCTGCCGTAAAGGATTCATTTTTCAATTGCAGAGAGGTAAATATAATTATGTCAATGCTTAGGGTGATTGACAACCCCAAGCAGGATATCCCTCTTGCAGCCGTTATGATGAGCCCATTATACGGGTTCACGGCAGACGATATGGCAATTTGCAGAAGCAGCTTGAAAAAAGGCGCTGTTTATGACGCGGTTTGTCTTATGGCGGAAAATGAAACAAAATTCCGTGAATTTCTCAACGATATAAGGCATTACAGAAATATGTCGGCGGCAATGCATACAGACGAGTTGATAAACTTGATATATGCCGAAAAATCGGTTTATGCAATAATAGGTGCTATGCCCGGCGGCGAAAACGGGATCAATAATTTGAATTATTTGCGTGAATACGCATCTGAGTATGAAAAAAACGGCTTTAAAGGATTAAACGGATTTATAAGGTTTATGGATAAGCTCAGCGAAAGCGACAGAGAGCTTACATCTGCAACACAAGTCAAGGGGTCTGTTACAAACGCCGTAAGCGTAATGAGTATCCATATGTCAAAGGGGTTAGAGTTTCCCATATGTATTTTGGGACAGCTTGCAAGTACGTTTAAGTCTGATTCAAGCGAAAACATGCTCATCAACAACGAAATGGGTATAGGATTCAAGCAAAGCAAAACATTAAGAGAATGCAGATATTCAACGTTTATGCACAAAACCCTGTCGTCGTTTATCAAGAAGAGTGAGCTTTCGGAAGAACTCAGAATCTTATATGTTGCAATGACAAGAGCGCGTGACAGGATGTATTTTCTGCACACATGTAAAAACCCCGCGGATAAGCTGTATTCGGCATATTCCGCCGTAAGCGGTTTTGAAAAAATACCTTATTCGCTTGTTTTAAGCACCAACAACTACGCAGATTGGCTTTTGATGTGTATGGCAAAAACATATGAAGGTGCAAAGCTTATAAAAGAGCTTTGCGGCGCCGATATTAACTGTGTACAGCAAAATAGGGGTGATTGGAATATATCTGTCACAAAATACAACGGTGAATCGCCCGAAAACGTCCAAAAGGCATTTGAAGTGCTAAACAAAGCTCCTGATATGAAGCTGTGTAATGAACTTGCTAAAAGATTTGAAGAAAAATATCCGTATACAGAGTCTACCGAGCTTGCGGTCAAGTATTCCGTTTCAGACCTTACAAAACAAAGTTCTGATGCACATGATG
>JAEEGL012804167.1_pt1 | contig 16823 bp, 5 predicted proteins | sample 9134231 | NCBI WGS metagenome assembly JAEEGL01 (sample SAMN16246548, study PRJNA631951) | gut metagenome | biome: gut microbiome; feature: rumen; material: fiber-attached | host: Bos | place: Iran: Karaj | collected 2018-10
CCGGAGAATATGATGTAGAGCTCACTTATTCGAAGAAGTTCAGTTCTGAGTTTCCTTATCGGTACTTTTATTTTGTACCCCTATTAAAGAATGTCCCGAAACGAAAGGGAATAAGAATACACATAGGCGATTATTACAGGGATTGTTCCGGTAGCATACTCCTTGGCAAATATGCTAACATTCCAACTGAAAGCGTAGATGAATCTACCTTTGCCTACGAATCATTCATGCATTACTTACGGCGTAGAAATATTATGAAGTTTAAACTGATAATCGAAGAAAAAGACAACAGTCCATGACATAAGACTACACCTTGTATCGCTTTTTCACTATTTACTTCTCATAGTCCGGCGACTTATCCGTCACTGAATACTGTTTGTCCAAGAGTTTATTATATTCCACCGTGATATACTGTGACTTAAAGTTCTTACGTCCGGAAGAATGTCCCTGTCCGTCGGTACAAATAGCAAAAGGCTGGAAGGAGAGCCACACAGACGGTTCATTGGAATACCATGTCATACGCACCACACGTGTAATAGCTTCTTCTGAACTCGATTCCGTATGCACAAACTCGCTTGATGACCCATATTTGTCTGCCAGATGTATACCCCATTGTTTCACCAGACGGGGTGCCTCGACAACCACTGGAATATCTATCTTATAACGATAGCGATAAGCCTTGCCATTTTTAACCCATGCCAAGGTACCGTCCCTATTGGCGATTACCGACGGGTTCGACAGTTCCTGATACGTGGCATTCTGAGGCGTCAGCGTCTGTGAAACCACCATCTCATCATCCTCAATCCACATGTCCGGGAATTCCGTGATAAACGGCAAGTCGTATATCGGCACAGTGAAATTCCGTCCGTTAGGCAGTGAATGTACCATCGCAAACTGTGCAATATAGCCGACATTGTTCATTAGTTCATTACTCCGCACCGTAGCCTGCATCACCTTCATATTCGAGCCCTCCTTCCACTTCAGGTCGAACACATCCACCGGGTTGTTCTGGTCACCATCCTTGAAATAGACACGTGTCTTAGGCAGATAGTTCCACCAAAAGCCCAGCCAACCGATGTCGTCCAGTTCTATGTTCATCTTATACGTCCGCGGCGGATTCTGATCTGAGCAATAGAAATAAGCCGAGCCCTCCTTATAAACCGGCATCAGCGGAATCTTCACGCTGCCACACTCCATGGGTTTGCTCTCCACGCGTAACGGAACTTCCGAACCAAGCAACTTAACCGATCCTTCTCCATAAAATTTCATATAGCCCGGCATATTGGCATTCTTTTTCTTGAAATCCTCTACAGATTCAAATTCGCCAGCATCTACTGTCTGATTGAATTCTTGATACATATCGATTCCTGCAGCGATATCGGCACCCGTACCGATAATATCAGCACCCAAGCCAAAACGGTAATCCACCCCACCGGTCACATGCAAGGTCAGCCCGGTAGCGTTGGCATCGAAGTTACGCGGCAAGAATCGGAAACCAGGATAACCCTTTTTCTTCTTCATCTTATTTCTTTTTGCCGTGAACTTACCCTTAGAGCTTTTGCCTTGCTGAACATACGCCACCCCTACATCAAAGCCTAATGAGAACGAGACATCAGCACTGACCTCATGACGGATATCAAGATAAGGATTACAAGTAAAACCAAGTTCTGCACCGACCACAATAAGATCGACCTTTACGCCATATAAAGGAATCGCTATAGGAGATTGTATCTTGACACCTGCATTTGCCTGGACTGCAAATTTCAAGTCCAATTGTCCCATAAAGCCATACTCTTCATAGAGTTTCTCTGTATCGCTGTCGTATTCGAAATCATAGTAACCACCTATCGTGACACCTATTGATCCTGTGGCAGTAAGGCCGACAAAATCTTTTAGACTCGGAGCCAGTGAGATATTTCCTATGGTTTTCTTGATGCCTGAAAACTTTCTCTTTCCCGTATCAAATGCCGAACGCGTGGCAGTCTGCTCCTCCGCTTCCTCATAGTCGCTCATCACAGAGTCCAGTTCCTCCTGCGTCACGGGCGTGGCTCCTTCTGCAGAGATAATATTCGTTGGATGAGCTTCGATCTTCAGTTTGGCGAAAGCATCTTTAAAACTGCATTTCGTAAACCGGCAGCGGTACAGTCCGTTCTGCTCTGTCCGTTCTATGCACTTATGACAGAATGCCTTCGGAAAACGGTCACGGAAACTACAGGTCATCATTTCACCCACCTCCGGCAGTAATGCCTCAGGCGTACCATCCTCAAAATAAAGAATCGTGTCGCTTTCCACCTTCACGATATAGGCTTCCACCTCATCGTCGATGGGGATGGTCTTTTGACTATACTGATAGGTAATTGATCCTTGATCATCAGGCAACGTGATGGTTTCCTCCTCCTGATAGCCCGTACCGGTACGAAGGATGCGTCCCTCTTCAAAATCATCCATATAGAGGGTGCATGCTGTGAATGCCACCGTGGCAAGGGCAAAAAGGATAACGTTTATCTTCTTCATATCACTCTTCACTTATTTCTTTTCTTCAAACGCGATGCTATACAAACTGGACAAAGTGCCCAAAGTACTATTGTTCTCAAATGTAAGACGGTCATTGCTTTCCATTAGAAGAGCCTGTGAACGGTCGTAGCATTTCACAGACAAAGGCTCACCATTGTCATTATTGCTATAGATACGTAACTGCATATATGTCAAACCGTCGGCAGAACGACGCAGGTTACCCAAGCCTTTCAATTGCGATAGTCCGTCTTCATCCTGGCCAAAGACTCCAACAACCATATTATCGTGAGCACTCTGATTGTTTACCTTGACGTCGGCATAGACCACCATGTCATACCTGAACGCATACGGATCAATAACCCACAGCGGCAAGACTCGTACATGACACGTATCAGATTTCTCACCGGCCATGGCGATAGCCTTGACTATCGTTTCACCAGGCGCCAAAGCTACGACCTTACCCTCACTGATCCGGACAATCGTGGTATCCGCCGACTCCCAGTAGATCCCACGTCCGGCCAGAGAATCGGGCGTCACCTTTGTAGGCACCTGAAACGTGTCGCCGACCATCAAATCGATGATATGCCTTCCCATGGTCAGTTCTGCTAACTGCTCCTCAGGCAGCTCTTCAACCTCAAATGGTTTACCACAGCCAGAGAGTCCTATGACCACAGCCAACATGCCAAATATTGTTTTCAAGTATCTCATAACTCTTCAACTATTATTTTTGATTATTTCTCTGCAGGCGCCTTCACTTTCACAACGTTTGACCGCTGAGAGCGACGACCATCATCATATTGTATCATCATATAGTATTCTGCTTCCTGTCCAGGTTGCAGCAGATAATCCGTAAACTGTTGCTCATCACTCTTCACTGCCAGCAGGAATTTGAAGTCCTTGTCATCAGCACCCTTACGGTAGACACAGTAATACCAAGGTCCATAGTCAGGCACCTTTCCTGTTTCCCATACCAAACACGTTTCTTTCTTATCTTTACGATAGTCGCCTAACACCTTCAGCGGAATGTTCACGGTGCGTGGACCCGTGAATAGCAGCGACTGCGTCTGACTCAGACCCGATGTCACGCCACTCAAGTTCGTGGTTTCCACTGCATAGATATAGCGTTTCTTCATGTGGGGCTTCGGTGAGTCGGTAAAGCGAATACGATCATTCGTATTGCTGAGGGAGTCGGCGTTATAGACACCCATCAGTGTCCACACGTCATCACCTTCCTGTTTACGGAACAGACGGTGATAGGCCAGATCCTCTTCATTCGACTGTATCCACCAGATGTTGATCTTATCATCAGTTACCCAAACAGAGTCGGCGCGGCATGTCATTGGTGGAATATAATTGGGACGCAATACAGGCAACATCTCTGAAAATTCAGACGAGTTACCCGAACCGTCAACTGCTTTTACCTTATAATAGATATAACGCTGGTTGAGACCCTGTGCCAATGAGTCAACATAGACCGTATCCCACTGTTCTGGATTGGTCTGGTTCTGGAACACATGGGTAGGATCGTTGGCGGTGTAAACCTCATAGTAGGCCACATCCAACTCAGGAGGTGCCGACCAACGAAGCACCAACAGACCATCAGGTGCTACGTTGGCACGCAGATTTGTCGGGGCCGATGGAGGTGTGACGTCATCGATGTTCAGTAACTGCTCTACTGACAAGGAGTGATTACCTGCCTTATCATAGGCCGCCAAGGCCACATGTCCTGCAGCCAGTCCGCTGACATCAATGGTAATCGTCGTATCGCGGGGTGAGATAATCTTATCCGTCATCTGTCGCCATACTGCCGTCGTGTCACGCAGGTCATTGCGGTACATCGGAATATAACCCAAGAGGTCTGCCTCTATGCTGTCCTTATGGAAAATGATAGTTGCCTCTGTTTTCTTATCTGAGATATAGTTGATTTTAAACTGCATGATGTCAGGTGCCATGGGGGGAACCAGGTCAGGCAGTTCTACAACATGGGTTTCCGAAGGACCTATACGGTCACCGAAGGAGTCATAGGCATAGATACGGTACTCATACGTGCCAATCTTCCCTGGATTGTCCTGAAAGAAGTTATCTGCATCCTCCTCCATGAAGTCACTGACAAACGAGATGTAGGGTTTATTATTCAGTTTCTTCCACTCACCACCGGCAGAAACATCACGACGTTCGATGTCGTAAGAGGAGTAGTTCTCACGGGGCCAATAGAGGAACACCTGCGTAGCAGGAGCCACGGAATCGGTAAGAACAATATCCAATTTTGTTTCTTTGTACTTTTCCAACGTCACGATGTTGGAAGTACCCCAGGCACAGTCGAGCACACTATCGGGCAGGTTCGGTGCCACCGTGTAGATATATTGCACACCCTTCTTCGCCTCACGGTCGGTGTACATCAGGCCCATTGCCTCAGCCAAGTCGGGACGCACCTCAGCAATATACATGGCAAAACCCGCCACTTCCTGCTGCTGTTCGTAGACCTCCACGATACTCTTCATCGATCCTGGGGCAGCCTCAGTCTGATCCAACGTCACCGTCTTAGTATATAACAGTTCCATTGCCATTGCTGCCAGAGAGTCATTCTCGGCGAACTTTGCCTTAAACTGCTCCTGAGTCCAAGGTTTTACGATGGACAACGTATCGTTACGCAAACCTTTTTTCGGTTCTATCCAACTGCGACACACCATATAGCCCGCATCACGCAGGAAACGGAACGGCACATACTCACTGGGCGCCCAGCGCAGCACAATGCGGTCTTCATAAGAACGGGTCAACAATAAGATCTGATACGCTGCCTCTTCAGCCAACTGAACCGAGTCGCTATCATGCACGATTTGCGGACGCTGAGCCAGCCTGTCGAAACCAAGGGTGTCGGGCAACGTCCCGTCACGCTCATACATCGTCGAATCAATCACTTCCTTTGTCTTCGATTTCTTACCATCCTGAGTGGTTTTCACCACCTGGGCATGCGTACTCATCATGGCCACACTCAAGGCCACCAAACTCCATATCATTATTTTCTTTCTCATATTCTTACTTCTTCTTAATAGACGGATTGCAACTTACTGAATGGATAATTCACCTTGACAGTACGGACGTTACCACTGTTATTCGTCATCCTGAACCTACGACGTACAAAGTCATAGTAGTCAGCCAACCAGAGTTCATAGGTGACACTGCGAATAGACTTCAGATACGCAGTCGGATCGAATGTCCAGTTCTTCATGTCGTTCCATACCGTCCATTGCAACTGGTGACGCATATTGTTATTGGGATAGTTCGGCACATTGTAGTTCGAGATACCCTGTATCAGTGCCGACTCACATAACTGCCAGATGAAGTGCGACTGTGTACCCATCTGATAATTGAAAGTATTGAAGGGTTGGTCAGCAGGACCGCCGTAATCAAAATAGGCTTTGTAACCACCACCACCGCCATTCATGGTCCAGTCGTGCACACGATTGTCATTCAGTTCTGTCAGGTCTTCCTTGATGGCCTTAATCACCTCCTTCTCCTTAGGAACCTTATGCTTCACCCAACCATCCTTGCTATTACGGAAGTCCTTATATGCAATACCAGTATTATACATCTGACTAGCACATTGGTTAATATGCTTTGTCAAATCACGCATACCGTAGGCATCCGACAAGCTGGCACGCAGGAAGATCTGATGGATATAGGTATTCTCTATCTTTTTGTTGCGCTTCTCAGCTGGCGACAACTCAAACTTATCATACGAGTACCTGATAGATGAATCGTCGTAACCCCACTGATACCCGTAGCCAAGGCCATTGTGAAGCACACCAGGCATCTTTTCATCGTATAGCCGTGAGAAATAATACGACGTTGCCGCAGACTTAACGTTACTATACTCAAAGAGACCGTCAATATGACCATCCTGATAACCGCGGATCTCCGGGTACATCAATGTTAGGTTCAATCCTCTCTGAGCATTATCAGTCTTGTCACTATAGGCATATGACTTTATGGTCTTGCCCCCAAGGAACATAAACTTAGTAAGATAAGCCATAGCAATATACGGATCTTTCTTGTAATACGACCAGCTCAGCATATTCCAGTCAGACACCTGAGGCGTACGGTTGCTGAACGCAGGCTTCGTAGGAATATCCACATCCTTCACCGTCATAAACACACGCTCGCACTCGTAGATATCATCGAGGTCGCTGCGGCCGTTGTATCTGAACGACAGACCCGACAAGTTCTTTCCGTTGCATGATGCACTCCACATCTCCAAAGCGGTACTATTGCCCAGACTTGTAGTCATCTTGTTATACGTCTCATCGTGATTGTCGGCCTTTACCTCCTTTTCCTCATTAGCGAAGAAGTTGTTCATCTCACCTATCGGATTGCTGGTAGCACCGAAGTAAGAGCCCGAAGTCTTCTTATATGAACTACTTGAAGCACTGTTCATATTACTGTTACTCTCCTTCTTACTCTTGATATTCTTGGTCTGTTTCTGCGACTGTACCTTACGCCACAGTTCACTCTCGGCCATTCCCTTTTTGAAACGCACCAGACTGATACGATAGTTGTCATTGCCATAGACCTTCCAGAACATCTCTGCAGGACGCCAGCACTCACAATTGGCACGGCGGTAGACCTCGTTGTTCTTCCACTCCTCAATTTTACCATTCACATAGAGCACCCAACGGAACTCGTAGCCCTTGTTGTTCATGTTGACACCACTGCCAGCCAGATCATCACGCTGACAGTTCAGCCACAACTGCGGACGTGCGAACTCAGCTTTGCGGGCTGCCTTCAGTTCACCGGTACCACAGTTCGTCATAACAATATTGCTGATGATATCGTCGGCACGCTGACCAGTCTTGAAGTAATACTTCACCTCGTCTAACTTCTCCTTCTTCGTCGAGCCGTCAATCTTCGGGTTGCCCCATTTGCCATTAATTCTCTCCCATGCCTTACCTGTGAGGTGGATATAATAGGTGTTGTTGGCCTTAAACGGCACATTGTTAATCTGGAAGTTCTCCTGATCAGTCGTCTCATAGCCCAGGTTCAGCTGACTCTTGTCACCACCACCCGTTGCAATAATCTCACAGTTCTTGATGGTGAACTTATAGATACGTTCACTATAAGAAGCACCGTCACCACTCTGAGCCATATTCTCATCAACGAGACGCACCTCATGGTTCATAGCGTAGTTCGTCGTGAAGATCGGCCGCAGATCAGGCGATACCACCTTCTTATATCCCTCAGTGGCATTGTTCTTCACACCAGGTTCCACATTCGAGAACATCTCGATGTTATCCAACGGATCGCCATAGTCAGGCATACAGACCTTACCAGCCTTGAACTCCACGCTCTTGTTGAACTTGAAGAGTCCGCCGAGCAACTTGCACTTTGCCTTCACCTTTCCATAGATCCATGTCGGGTTCGGCATACCACCCTGTACCAGAGCACCGAGCCCCACATCAATCAGCGAACAACGACCCTTCCAGAACCACAGGTTCAATTGGATGCCCATCTCACCTTTCAACATACCATAGACTTGTCCTAAGCCGTAGAAGTCGTGATAGCCCATCTTACCGCCACCCTGACACTTCGCACCATTGGCGAAATGCTTCAGTAGCACGTCGAAGCCCACACAGTACATACCCATGGCATAGACGATACCGGCATTCACACCGAAGTCTCCCTCCGAACCGGCACCGAACATAAAGCCACCATCAGCCTCAGCACTCAGCGCCTTCAGCGTGTTATCCTTGGCTTTCTGAATCTCGCTCTTCTTATTCTGCGTCTTACCATTTACATCTTTCGACTTAGAGCCACCATACAAGAACTCCTGAATAGCTGGTGGCGGGTCAGGCAGGCCACCACTAGGCATCTCATTACCAAGACAGACATAACCGTTACATGCAAGGTATGCCCAAGCACCGAATTTACCAATAGCACGGCTTCCTACCTGGAAGTCAATCAGTGTGAACGAACAACGCTTGTTCCAGTCGGGCTCACCGATATACAGATGCCACTTCGTCTTCTGGTTCTTCTTCATCGTCACCTTGAAGTTCAAGGTCATATTCAGTTTGCCGGCACTGAAGGTACCCGACGATTTCTTTGAACTACCCTTCTTCGAGGCCTTGTCCTCCGATTGTGAATCCTGCTCGTCTTTTGTCAGACCGCCCAGTCCCTGACTGATAGCCTTGCCAGCACTGAACGCCTTACCCGAGAAGTTCTGGAAAGCCTTGTTCATGCTAGTGATATTCTTGGAGTCGATACACGACTTCACCGAAATATCCAGTTCTATGGTCTTGACCTGATTCTCATTCTTATAGGCCAGTGTAGCTTCGCTCTTCACAAGCCCCTTGGCAGCCTCTAACTTTCCGTTCATGATGATGCTTGACAGCGACTTTGAAGCGTTATCCCAAACAACTGTCAAATCCATGTCGGCATTGATGAGGTTCTCACCTCCCGAAGTACAGATCTTCATGCCGAACATGCCACCATACGTATCTTTCTTATACGTCTTCTTGGCCGTACAGTTGAAATAGAAGCCTCCCTTAATAGCCTTCAGCACGATGGGGTCAACACGGACACCGGCACCGCCAATCTCTCCCTCGAAGTAACCCCAAGGAACCACATCACCACCATCGGTACGCTTTTTGTAGGCACCCTTCAGGTCAATCTTGAAGAGGTCACCGGGCATACCAAACTTGAACGTGCCCTCATACCCCTCGTCATCGCCCGTTGCTGCTGCCAGTGTACCTTCAATGGTACAACCACCGAAGCCACTCTTAAAAGAAGCGCTTCCGAACTTTACGTCCTTATAGGCAAAACTCAGTTTGTCAATATTGGCCGTCGCTAACAGATTGACATCCGCATCGGCTTTCAGCACACCACCCATCAGGCTTATGCCACCGCCGACGGTCAGCGTAACGACCTTAGACGATTTATTATAGTCGAACTTAAAGTCATGCAGGTTGAAGTCAAACGGACCGAGCTTACCCTGGGTAGAAGTGCTTCCCTGCACCTCCTGTACGTTGTACATCTCAGGCATCGGACCGTGATTGTTCTGGGCTAACAGCCAGTCATCGTCAGACAGATTACCTCTTGGTACGTATGCAGAGCTCTTGTTATTGCCTGTTGTCGACAGCGACCAACGACCTAAGCTGAAGTAGAAGTTATCGGTCTTGATGTTATACTCTGTCTTCCAACCGAAGAACTCGTTGGCACCTAAGCCCTGGCCCTTATCAGGGGCTTCATATTGGTTCTGGGTGTAGTGCGACTTCCAGCGTTCGCAGTTGGCAATACGCATACCTGCAACGCTGATGCGTGGCAGATAGGTACTCAGCTTCGCACCGGCCTTACCCTTCTTTTTCAGCCAGTCACGGCCGATATTGATGTCCAGGCCTGCACCGATGCAGAGTTCCACCTTCGTCGTGGTCTTCTTGGTGCTCTTGATCGTTTCCGCTTCTACGAGGAAATAGGTCTGTTCCTTATCTACAGTCAGCTGAGCGCCTCCCCAGAAATCAAAACCAAGACCGTCCACCTGCTGTGTCTTGAAGATATAAGCCGTTCTGTTAGGATCGGGCTTACCGTTCTGGTCCTTGCCCTGGGCATAGATGTTACAAGTGTAGCCGATCTGTCCCTCCAACGGTGTCTTGATTTCACCGTTAAAGTACGCTTTCTGGAATGCGTTCTGCAACACATCGAGTTTCAACTCGTTCATTGAGATGCCCCAACCGCCAATAGAACCAGTCTTGATATCGAAGATCTTGCTGGCACCAAACTGCAACGAACAACCTGAGGCATCGAAGAACATCTCGTTACCCTGCAACTTCAGACGACCGTTCCAATTCTTACCCTCATCGGTAATCTTTAGCATTTTCGGGAAGACGATTCCCATCTTTTCGATATACATTCCCTGCCAGGCGGCATCCAGATCCGAGGCTTGCAGACCGATCTTCGTCTTGTCGTAGCCCACAGGCAACTTCATGCCATCGGCATTACGGTACTTCGAGTGGTCATAGACCATCGTACCACCGGGCACAAAAGTCCAGTCCTGCAGATCTTCTGCCTCAAAGTTGTCCATCTTCACCTTGGCAAACCAGTCGTCCCATCCATTGGCAATGTTTGTCTGGAAATTGAGAATCGGGTGCTCAGTAGTGCGATTGCCAGAATTATCCACCTTCACCAGTCCGGGAATCTTCATGTCAACATCGATGTCAAATACCTCGAACTTGTTGTCATGCCAGCTGACAAAACAACCATTCGTAGGCTCCAATACGTTGGTAGGTGCCTTAAAGGTGAAATCGAATGATGACTCCGGATCGTTAAGGGTGAAGTTGCCCAGCAATGCCAGTGTTCCCGACTCCGGCAGCAGGTCCTCAGGACTGATACAGAGACGGGGGGCACCAAGCAACAGAATATCATTCTCGTAGTATTTGCTGTTAGGCAATGCAAACTCACCCAACACGTCCATTGTAGCGTGGGTCGGCGAGAACTTCATCGACACAATCTGCACGTCGGCAGGTGTCGGGTTAACGTCTTTTGGCAATGCCACAGGCAGATGCAGGTCGCTGATCTCGCCCTTCAGGAACTGGTTCCAAACCGCTTTACCCTTCTTGACATATTGGTAATACTTCGAGACATTCAGCTTCTCGGCAATATTCTTGACTTCGTCCGTAGCTTTCTGCTGTATCTCTGCAGAATAAGGAATTCCTGTGTCGCCAATGAGGTTATCGATGCCCCAATCAGAGAATAGCTTGTCAACCACCTCGCTATTTGACTCCTGCTTCTCAGCCTCCGACTGATAGGTCACAGCACGTCCACCATAGACGATATTGTCGGAGTTTATCTTCAGTGAGTCGAACTTAACGGCCACCATCACTTTAAAGCCCATCGGCCTCCACTCCACATGACCCTTGCCCTCGTAGTAGTCTCTACCACTGACTTTCTTGATCTCATCGAGTGTCAACTGATATTGGCCTATACCCACGGTCTTACCCTTCAACTGGGAATCAGATGCCGTTGTTGGTGTGGTGTTCGTGATCTCCACCCTGTCGGAGCATTGGAAGTAGGACTTGGCCAGATGCTCAGCGATAGCGAAATCGACGATGTTCTTTCCATCGACAAACTCTATCGATTTCTCATTGGTGCTCTTAGCCGTCACACGCAGAATCAGGTAGTCGCCGGCACGGATGGTCTTACTGCTCAGATCCGTCCAAGGAATGGTGCAGTCATCATCGTCGTTCTTAAAGGTCTTCGAATAGATGGCTTTCCCCTTGAACGCCTCTTCCTTATCCACATCAATCTTCGACTGGAAGAGTTCAACGGTATAGCTGAACTTCACGGTGTCCTGACGGGCACCTTTACCGTCAATAAACTGCGGACGGCGCCACTCCACATCAATATCTTCGCCGACAAAGGATTTACGGGCCATGCCTTCCTCAAAAGTCGGCTCTTTCAAGGTCGGAACCTTGAACTTATAAAGAATCGTTGATTCTTTTTCTCCACCGGTATCTTCGCCATCACCACCGGCACCTCCAGTATCTACTGGAACTTCAGGATTTCCGGAATCTCCGGGATCCTTCTTATCCTGATCTTTTGGTTTTCCATCGTCCTTCTTTTTCGGCGTCTCAAACTCAGAGTCTACCACACGGAACATGCGATAAGGACTTTTTCCTTCGTTCTCTATCAGTGTGTAGTTGAGCATTCTTGCCGCACTGCCCGACGTGCGGGCTGTGACCTGTGCCAGATAGGTCTTGTCCTTTTTCATCCGATCGAGGGCGACCTTAGGAATGGTAGCTACAGGTGTCATGATGCCACGCTGCAGATAGACGGCAGGATTGAAGTCCATAGCATCGTCAGGCTGCTGACCCGGCATCATCTCAACAATCTTGATATCGTAAGTATAGCGTTGTGCTTTCGGGTTACAAGCCAACACCGGCTCACGCCAGGTCAGCTGCGGATTCTGTCGGCTCAACTTGGCCACGTTGAGGTCATTAAGTCCCTTACCAATAGCCATCGGCAGAATAAACTGCGGAGCCTGTGCCTTGTAGCACACGGTGAACTGACACTTTCCTGTCATCGTATTGCTCACTGGCACTGGGTTGGCCAGTGCCGGATCCCATTTATAGGCAGTAAGACAAGCCTCATATTGTCCCTCAGGAAGAAGACCGAACGTACCGTCAGTATAACTGTCGAACAAGCCGGGAGTGGTCTGTACCTCACTTTTCACTACATGGTTGAACATGTTTTTCAGTTCCACCATCGTCAACTGGCGTACCTGTCCTGGAGCCACCGTGAAGGGTGTCTGCGGCTGACGCTTGGCCGGCACAATGACATGCAGTCCGGTAGACGGAAGTATCTGTTCCACCCTCATGGCGATATAGACATTCTGCGTCACCTGACTGTTATTGATCAGCTGAACATTGAAGTAGTTACCCGGGTTGTTGATATAAAGCATCACCTGCGGGGGCAGAATGCGCTGTACGGGCATCACGTTGACGGTTACTTCCTGCGCAGCAACTGAAGAAATGAATAGTGAATAGTGAATGGTGAACAGAATCACCAGTGCACTCAGTATTCTCTTTACTCTGTTCATATCTTTTTACTTTTTTTCTGTTCCTTTCTTTTTCAGCTCCAAGAGACTGAAGGTATATATGTAGTTCAGACTGATATTCACGTCGGTCTGATCAAGCGACGAACGACGGTTCACGATATTCACGTCGCCGTATTTGTTGACGGCAGCAGCCAATGAAAACGCGTGTACATTATTTAATGTATAGCCTACCGACACATCACCGCCAATAGACATATTCTTCGAAGTGTTCTTGATTTCATTGTAGCATAGCGACAAAGTAGCACCGACGCTCAGTTCGTTATCTTTCAAGAATGAGCGCGAGGCACCTATCGAAGCTACATCGCTGATATAGGTGGTCTGATAACCGTCACTCACCTGATGACTCAGATTGGCCGTAAAGTCCATTTCCCAGGATTTTACGCCTAATCCATATCCCACGCCCAATGCCCATGAGTTCACGTCACTTTCCCCTGTAGCAAACTTATTTCTGTCCTTATTACTTGTGATACTGCCAGAAAGGGAAAGTGTATGTGAATAGTTGTCGGTAGCGAAAGAGGCTGATGGTGTCAGTGAGAAGCTCTGCATGACACGGTCTACCTTAATGGTATCGTTCACCTTAGCTGTGCCGTCACCCTGCGTCTGGGTATAGCCATTATAGGAGGCAGTCAGATTGTAATTCTGCCCGATACGTGATGCGGCCATAAGGGAATAGACATAACCGCGGGTAGTATATAACTGTCGGTTCGTGAGATTGTCGGCCTGTCCGGAGAACGTGGCAGCCAACGACACGGTATTAAACAGAGAAGTTGAAACGTTCAAACCCAAAGCATGGTAATTGTTTGACATATAATATGTGCCCAGCGAAGCGTAGTCTGGCTGTATCATACGATAAAAGAGACTACCACTCACACCGTTCAATGACACCGTCGCACTGACATCGCCTGCAAAACGGGCCAAAGAGGAATAACGGGTGTCAAACACCGTACTCCAACGGTCGGCCGTAGGGTTATCCTCCACTTTGTCGGCACGGGTATCGGTAGAGAGGAGTGACATAGCTGCATTCGCTGTGAGATTGAGCCACTTCACTGGTTGGGCATTACCCTTCAGTCCCACTACAATATTCTCCTGTGGTGACACATATTTCTGCCAGTACTCATCCAAAGAGTTCATTCTGTCGTAAGCACGAAGGAAATACAAATCAAGATAGTTCGCATGATTGCCGTAGCCCACTTTAAAGCCCCATCCCATTCGCTTATACTGCGGATGACGGGCAGAAGGATCAGTCGGGTCATCATTGATGGCTTTACGCAATTGACCGTAGAATGCACCGAAACGCCAACGCTTACCATCGTCGTACTCTACACCAAGGCCGTTAAATGACATGTCCATCACATACTGACTAAACGCCATCGATCCCCTTCCAACATATCCCGTCCAATTCTTATATCTGGGGTTCAGGTTGAAAGAGAGGTGAGGATAATTGAAACTGAGATTGTCATTACTATAATATAAAGAGAACGGCATACTGAATCCGTAGACACTGATGTTCATGTTGACAAACAGCATGTTACTAAGCGGAGAAGAATAGCCATCTCCTACCGATGAATAGTAGTAAGTGTTCTGTGTTCCCACGGCACCGGTAATGACAAGCGGATCGCTCTTTGCAATCTGACTGATATCCTGCGCTACAGCTGAAGAAGTGAATAGTGAACAGTGAATAGTGAATAGTATCACCAGTGCACTCTGTATCCTCTTTACTCTTATCATAACTTCTTACCTTTTTTACTTCTTAATCTTTTTTGTCACCTGACCTTTGGCATCTGCTGCGCTGACAACATATACTCCGGCGGGCAAAGAGATGAGCGAGAATGTCGTTCCCTGACAGCTAGCCACACGTCGGCCCTGTAGGTCGGTTATCGTCAATGTCACTGGTCCGACAGCTCCGTTAACCATTATAACATCATTACTGATACTCAGAGAGAGCATGTCCTCGCCAACCAGTCTGATGGCTGTAGAGCCTGCATGGATCATCACGGGATTCGAAAGACTTCCGAGACATGAGGTAAAGCCAAACTGACCCTCTAACGTCTGATAGCTGTCCGTCGATTTATGATACAGTCGGAAGGTTACAGGATCGCCAGTCTGACCCGACACTGCTGCACATACAAGACCTTCTGCATTCACCGTTCCCTGACCACGACAGTCATCACCAACAAAGGCGCCGACAGAATAGTCCTCAGGATGGGACACATCCTCTAAACGAGCGATCACAGCCATGCAGTCGGGATAGGCGTATGGATTGTAAATCCAGGGAGAGGCTTGCTTCGAGGCTCTGCGGGCATTGGCTATGGTCTTTTCAGGTGCTAATGTGGCAGGACCCCAGTTGATGGTCTTCGGTGTGGTACTCTCTGTATAGTAGATATAACCCTTACCGGCCTCAAAGACGGTACTGCTGTCTCCTAACCATTTATCACCATCAAAGACAACCACCATGTCACGGCCGATAATCATGTCGCCTTCGATAGCAGACTGCTTGAGATAAGTGCCCAGCACATCGATGGAGTGATTGAATTCATGGGGATAGGTCACCCATGTATAACCCTTACGGGCCATTGGCAATCGCATTTCAGAAGCCCTGACCAGTCCATCATAACCGGCATTCAGTATCATCTGGTCTGCATAAGTCACGTCATAATGGCTATTAATCTTATACATACCATCACTAGGACTGAGTTGTTCAATATCGCCAAAGAAACCTAATTCCGGATCTTTGTAAAGCAACTCATGCTGTGAACGTATCTCCTGAACGTAATTCTCATCATCCAATTGCATCGGAATAGCCCAACCCGAAGTCGTCTTCAAAGGCAACGTACTTGATTTGTCGGTAGCATAAAGGGAAATCCAGTCCCATCCCTGTGCTAACGGGTATTCCACTGGCGTACGGACGATACCCTCACGGGCGCCGCTCTTCGTTGATTGCAACTTTCCATTATAATATATCTGATATGTATAGCTACCAGCGAATCGACCACGTACGTTCCATACCAAAGCAGAAGCTGGCGATGGAGTCACACTGGCTGCAGCTCCCCATCCTGCATTCTTCGACTCACTGAAGCGTATCTCCAGAAGGGTTGGATCCAAACGGGCATTCTTGGGTTCCATATTCAACTCAAGTGCCACATCATGGTAACGTGAGAGTGTTAACTCATCGGGATAGGTGATGGAGGTGACGGCCGGAATGACTTCGGTGACAACCACAGAGAAGGTTTTTTGTACTGTGATACGATGCTCTGTCGTTCCGGGATTAGTATAATCCTTCAGATAATCACGATAATGGAAATTGACAGTGATGGTGGCTTGACCGGCTCCAAGTACACGGGCACGCAGGAGAACACCCGTGCCTGACTGGTCAAGAGCCACATTATCGATGGCCACAACATCGTTAGGTCTGTCAGAAGTGATCGTCAGACCTTCAATACTCTCATAACCAGCAGGCAAGAATGTGAGGTTGTCCTGCAACAGCCGACTGATGTCAGAATTGGTTCCATCGTAATCAACGTTGACAGTATTCTTAGTAAACTGGATATCCGTAGCAGGATTATGAACCAATACCATCAGAGAGGCATAAGCCTGAGGATTATTCGTTGACGTGGCTGTCAGCTCGGCACGGCCGGCCTTCACGGCACTGATCCTGCCGCCACTGATGCTCACCGCATCACCAGAGCTTACGCGCCAGGTGAAGCTC
>JAEEGL013438767.1_pt1 | contig 16823 bp, 8 predicted proteins | sample 9134231 | NCBI WGS metagenome assembly JAEEGL01 (sample SAMN16246548, study PRJNA631951) | gut metagenome | biome: gut microbiome; feature: rumen; material: fiber-attached | host: Bos | place: Iran: Karaj | collected 2018-10
CTTAAATGTTTGATGAAAATTCACATTTGTAACACTACTCATTATTATCCCTTTCCTCAAACGAAATAATATTTGTTACAGTAGGTTTTACTGCCCCAAACTGTCCATCATTTCGAATTCTTTCACCAACTGCTATACACTGTCCTTTTCTTAGCGTTTTTAATGCCCCAAGCCATAAAGAAGCATTGGTTGGATCTAACTGTTTTGACATCTTAATAACTTCCTCATCCGTCGGTTTAAAGTATAATTTAAAAGCAGATTGTAAAAGTCTAACAACTTCATCATCAGCTAACACTCGCAAAGACTGTGTAGCAAACCAAGCTGACCAACCAAATTTTCTTCCCTCTGTAAGAATTGCTTTACTTGGCGAGTTCTCCTTATGTGATAGATTTTGCGCTTCATCTAGTACAACAACAAAAGGTTTGTCTTTCTTTCCAAATTTTTTTGTATAATACCACGCATCCCATAACATCAGCTCAGTAACAACAACCTGCATTTCTCTATCTATCATGGTCAACTGGAATATGTTCATTTTAGCCTCATCGCTATATAACAGCTCTCCCCAATCAAAATCAGCTTCCTTGTCAAACTTTATACTATGGAAAAAAGGAGTCATTTTTGATACTACTGTTTTAGCTGAACTATTACTATTTTGAACATCTTCAAGTTCCTCCTTAAAATGTTCCATATTCATTTCATCGCCATATTTTTCTAGTCCTAATCTTGTAGCTTCGTATATAGCTGCATGTTGTTGTTCTCCAAACTTATATACATGTGTAAGTATATTAGCAAATCTACCTGCAACATCAGATGAATCTTCTGGAATCACTCTGTTACCAAAATCCAATTCTTGCTTTTTAAATGGATTAATTGGGACACCCTCAATTTTTACAATGTGCTCATTGATTTGATCTTTCATACTGCCAACAAATTCTGGTTCAAGTTGATCAAGTCTAAATCCTTCCGTATAATCGAAAACAACCGATGAAATATTTGCTTTTGACAACTCATATAGCATAGTTTGAATACTATAAGTTTTACCTTGTCCAGAAGTTCCTGTAATCAACAGATGTCTGTTAGCAAGTAAAGGATTACCAAATTCCCAAAAAACATCATTGCCAGCTTTATCATTTCCAATTAAAACTCTAATATTTTCCAAGCTCACGCCCTTAGTATTATCAGTATTTATAATGTTATTGTGTTGATTTATATTTGTATCATCCTCTTTTTTCTCCGATGAATCAGATATTGAAGAAACATTGGTTTCATCATTATTGGTGACAGATAAATCCGAAGTATTTTTAATGCTTTCCTCATCCTCATCCAGTTCTTTTTCGCGCATTTCTATTTCAGCATTTTGTTCCTCATCATCAACAAAACCATATGCACCTACATTAACATACTCTAATTCAGCTTCTTCCTTTTTTAGAAGAAGTCCCTGAATTGTTTTCTGTGGAATATCCACAACTTCTATAACTATATCATCAGACTTTATAATTGTATTTGTTTCAGACTCACCATCTTTATCAACCCAATATCCTAAAACTCTACCTTGCCATTCTATTTCGAAATTACCATCTAAAACAGTTCTCAGCTTTGCAGAAATTTCAGAAAATTCAGGTTTATCATTACTGAATGTAACTTGTGCAAAAGCCAACGCCCTGTATAACTGCGCAAACCAATACCGTCTTTTTATAGAACGAGACTCAGGATTGAACAAATCAGAAAGCACCTTAATTCCATGTTCTACCTGTTTAATAGCTTTATCTTTATGTGTACTAGAATTATTCTCGGTGGATATTTTGCACTCTGTAACAGTTGCTTTTAGTTTAAGTTTTTCATCATTTGTCATAAATGCTTCTAAAACCAGAAAATCCGGTCTTGATGCTGAAGCTTCTTCATCTTTATCTATCTCGTTACCAAACCAATGTTTATATGAATCCAAATGAATAACAATTTTAAGAGCACTATCACTACCAATTTTCCCTTCTCTTAAAGAGGTTAATACATAAGCCATAAATTCATTAATGTTATGATCTCTTTGGTTAACTGCAGATAATAAACTTATCCCATCTAACCCACTAGCCTCTTCCAAACATATGCTAGCTGCTCCTTTTATCTTTGTACTCTCCCATTTGAAAAGCTGATATAATCTGTTTTCGAGTCTTATTCTTATTGTATCAAGAATAGTTTTTCTAGCTGTAATAGTTAAATTATACTGCCCATACGAACCTTTTCCGGTACTAAATCCTATAATTGAATAATCGTTACCATGCTGACTATCACTTCTCAAAAGTGCGCCATCCATACCGCTATCTACACACACTACCCAGTAAGCTTTCTCATGCAAGAAATGGACAATACTCTGTCCTTCTAAATCTATTCCAACTTCTTTAGCAGCAATATACTTTTCATCAGGTATTTTTTCCAAATTGTTTCTATACCTAACAACCTGTGTATGCTCATATGCAGCATTAAATTGCGGTTGCGACAATTCAATAGAACGTTTAACTGATGTACTAGAAATAGGCGTAGGTTTGAACACTATTGGATATCTACACTGACTAGCACTTAAACTTGAATTATTTTTAGCCGGAACAAATGTAAGGCTATTTATCTTTAATAAATCCATAACAAAAGCAATATCATTGTTTCCATTTAATATTTTTTCAAGTTCTGATTTATTTTTCCACTCATTTAAATACGTTCTAATATTTACATTTGCATCTTGAGAAAAGAATTCATCCATCCAATATGCCAAATAATTTCTACCGCCTTTATTTTCAGGCTTAACAAGTATTTTTAATGTTATATCTATACGTGCATCTTTATTTTTATCTCTACAAACATCTATATATTTATATACCGCAGCAATAATCGGTTGTAATTCAGAAGGATCGACAAAAACAATACTAAGATTATTCATAGAGTTAGGAAATGCTTTTACATAATCATCTATCACACCATAAATCATCTTCGCATTATCGTTTAATCGAGATATTTCTTTGCTATCAAAATCATCATCATAAATAGCATCTTTATGAATCATATCCTTCAATCTATTATCATTCTTTAAATCACTTCTTCCATACAATCCATACGCACCATAAGAAGCCACATTACCATAGTATTGTTGAGCATACGACGGTAATATGTCTAGGGAACTCTGAATTGTACTCATTTGAACTAATGAATTTATTGTATCTTCAATTTCTTTTTTGGTGATTTTATTACCCTGTCTTTCATTCCACCATTCTTGACATCCATCAAGAAAGAATATTTTTTGATCATTCAATTTTTCTAATGTTGCCGGATGCCATGCTGGAACAATACAACAATCAGTCTCAATATCCGAATCAAAACACTTAGTATCTTTTATTATATTAAACGACTGAATATAAACATCTAATATCCATTTAAGATTTTCTGGAAAACTTCTTTTGGTTAGTTTTTCACCCAAGGAAACATATTTATTCACAAGGATAGCCAGCTCAGACATATCTTTTCCGATGCAAGAATAAAAGCCTTCTTCTTTTATACATTTAATAAAATCATAAAAAGCCTTTCCAACCTCATAAAAACGGGCAGATATTTCATTCTCTGAACTTGGAATTCTTTTATCTACATAATCTGATAGATTAAAATCAAATGAAATATCACTTTCATTTAGTCTATCAAAGAATTCCTCGTCACTCTTTGCAAAAATAAGCGAATTGATTTTTGAGATTGTAGCAATCGGAATATAGTTCCCAGCATACTTGTCATAATACTCATCATTACATATATCCGAGAAATCTCCACACCAAGAATTTACCTCATTAAATTTCCATTGAAATTCATGGATAAAATCTTTGTCTTTATATTTGTACTTTACATTGAAACTAATTTTACTAATCTTCTTATTTGCGCTTGCAGCTTTTACCCTTGAATTCTCAATATTAAGAGTTGCATTTTTAGGAGAGAAGAATTGTTCTGGCTCGCTAACTAGCGAAACATCATTGCCATTAACTTGCCACATTCTCTTATTAATATATTCAATAACATCATTACAATGTATACATATATTACTCCATGTATTATGTAACTGCTGAGCGCCTTCATCATCATCAGTATTAGAATACATGCAAACTAATTCAGCCTGAACAAATTCAAATACTATTTCTTCTACGTGAATATCTTCTTCACTCAAATGATTCAACACCAAAAACAAAGCTTGTGTAAAAACCTCTAAAGGTTCTCCAACCAAACTTGTAACCTTGTTCTTTGGTGGTTTCTTTTCTACAGGAATGCCAATTCCAAGGACATCCTCAATGATAGCAAAATCTACACCAATCAATAATTTTCTATTTTCTTCAACATTCTCTCCACCTATAAACTCTTTAAGAACAACTGCCAAATCATCATAATTATTCACTTTTTGATCTGACCAGCACTCATGATCCGAATTAAATTTTGCCAATTCTGCCTTCGGATAATAATCTATTTTCGCCATATATTTTTTATACTGTGGCATAGACATTTTGCTAAATAGATTCCTGTTTATAAAATTATAATTACTTCTCAAACAATTCTTGTTCAAATTACCCTTTTTATCCACTGGTAAATCATACTTCTGTTTTTCAAGTCCCCATAAAGGTAAAGCTTCAAAAAAGAGTTCATAAAAATCTCTTATATTTACTATTTGTCCACTCCATGAATCAATAATATCACTCAGTTTACATATATCCTTTGGAACAAATTCAAACAGATATTTATATAATCTATCTACAATATCCTTATCATCATCCCCTAATGATTCAATTTCATTTAGGAATACTTGATGATATTTTCCATTAAGGTTTTTTACTAACTTATCTGGAGTGATACTATAAAAATTAAGCAGACCACCTTTATCCTCTTCATCTTCAGTCCCTAACAAAACTAACACATTTGAATTATGTAGGTTTCTATAAAATGTAATACTCTGTGCCTCTGCCACCCAGCCATTCTGCTTCATTGACTGTAATACAGTGCTATTATCTGAATTCTTTGAAAACTCATCCCACTTATTCTTTGCAAGACGAATCTCCGAAGTGATGCCTTTCCCACTTAACACTTGTTTTGTTTTCTGTGCTATTTTTTCGTACAATTCGACATTTTCAAACCCATCAACTCTTATCATTGTTTCATTTTGAGTATCGACAGCTTTATTAACTATTATATTTACTATTTCATCTACAATATACTTCATAGCAGCCCTCCTAAACTATTGAACTATATGGATTTACAACTATTGAAGTAGCATCCGATAATTCTCTCAAAAAACCTGTTGATTTCAAGAACTCCTGAAATGCATCTACATTATATGAAAAATCGTTTGCTAATGAAAAATCGTCCTTGCCATTTAATGTCTTTTTATATTCTTCAGGTCCTATTACAATTCCATAATGTTCAAATAATTTACTCAAAAACATATTTAGAGTCATCTTCTCCCCTGGTTTTACAATAGCAAGCACTAAAAACCTTATTACATCTTCAGATAAACTCATCCTTTCAAACGGACCATTTACAGGAATGATACATTGCATTTCTTTTCCTTTGCTCTTAAAGATATCAAATGAATCAACCCTTGCATCTCTGACTACCTTCATGATGTTATCATCATCAATATGAATATCTCTTGCCATTTTATTCAATGCAGTCATAAAGTCATTTTCCATTTTTTTATAAGAATCAGATGCTAACTTCTTTACGGTATCTGAGGATTCATTTCTCATATCAATTATCCAAATAGGTTTTTCACCTCTCAAATATGTCGAAACCCTATAAGACATCATCCTCATAATCTGTAACATAACACCTTTTGCAAGAACATCCATTCTATTAATAGGATGTAATTTACAGGAAAGATAATTAACCAATTCTTTAACGCTATATACTCCGCAGTCTCCATAAGCATCCTGTGGAATAAATGATAAACTCAATTTTTGAGACAGTTTCTGTTTATCCATACAATACTGTTCTTCCCAACTATCCTGTATAAAGCAAGCCAAATCCGATATTTTTTTACACTGAACTCCAACCAGATCATTGAGTAAATCTTCCAATGCTGTTTTAGCATTTTTATCTTTATCTAATGCTTGAAGCAAATGTAAATAGTATAATTCTCCTCCTCGCGCTAGAAAATTTCTTCGATCAAAACTAAATGAACTATCTACAGTTTCTGGTTTATTGGTAAAATCAACATTAGCCCTCCTATATTTTTCATTTGGATCGGCACCACACAAAATAAACTCCGGACAAAGAGGCATCAGCGCCTGAGCACCCCAAAAACGATTCTTAATTACAACTGCATAACCGTGAAATAAATCTTGAATGCTCTCGATATATTCTCTTGCAGTCTCATCATTAACATCATCCATTTTCTTTACAAGAATATCTATCATCTCTTTGTAAGCTTTTTCATCTTGTGGAATTGTGCCTTTTTTTCTTGATTTGTCATAAAAAACAAATCTACGTAATGCCATCCTTGGCATTACCCAATAACTAAGTTTACTACCCTCATCATTATTGTGAAAATGCATTTTGCCATCTTCTAAATTAGCATCTTTAGGGGAAGCAAATACAAGTAAAAACTCAATCAAATATTCGTACAATGTTTGATCAGCTTTAAATCTATTTCCAAAAAGAAGTGATGATATAATCTGTTTATCTTCTATTCTCTTATAATCATCATCCATATATTCCGGATATGTATTCATATATAACCTCCCTATACCTGCCTTAATCTTCTATCTTCCGTTATCTCAAATCTTACCGCCTTGTTACCATCATTTTTCAATATTATCATCTCTATTTCTTCGCTATAATCATCATCTAATTCACTTGATATTTGAGCCTTCAAGCTTTCAACTCCATGAGATAATTGTGGATCAATATTTGTTGCTATAACACCATTCTTTAACTCTTCAAAATAATCAAGCATTGGCAGAGATATTACCGACTCTAACTCTGTTTTATTAACCTCAAGATGTAATATGTACCTATCTCTCTCTTTATTAAACAATGTATCATTTGTTTTTTCAGGAACAACTCTCATATGACGACTTGGAATTGTTCCCGTAATCAATTGAACATTCTGCGCAATACCTGATTCTCTGCTTAATGTTAAAGGTATTTCATTTTCTGAATTTGGTGTACCAACATATATCATAGATAACGCATCAGCAATCAAGTTAGCATCTACCTTTCCAGGTTTTATTTCTCCACTTCTTAGTCTCAAAAATCTACCAAATTGTTTTGAAAATACATCTTCAGAAATCTGTTCAACAATCTTTTCATCCGTTATTATGTTCATAAAGAAGAAAGCTCTTCGCAAAAAGTTCGTCCAACCTTTTACACTTGCATTTACATTTTTCACTTCAGCATTTTTTATAATATCAATAACTTCATTATTAAATAATGCCGCATACTCACGACCAACTATAAGCTTTTCGTCTATTCTTAGTCGTTTATTGTCATATTCGCACTTATTTGCAACATCTATAGCCAAAATGTTCAATGCTTTTTCATTTAATCTTGTACCTACGTATCCAAAAAACAAATTACTGAATAAATATTTGTATTCCTCAAACGGTTTTATCTCCTCACATGAAAAACCACCTGTTATCATATATGCAAGCTGCTCTGTCATACTACGAATTGTCAGTCTTTTACCATATTCAGTGATCCAGATAAAGTGTTTATCTATGAATCCAAAAACCTCTTTTCTATTGTCCGAAATAAGATTTATATTTCTATAAATATGACAATAATCCTTCTTTGGACACGATAAACATTCATTCCATAATTTAGGTTGTATAATATTATCTAGAAACTCATTCGCAAAATATGTATTATCAACCGTTGCAACATTTATTACACATATTTTGATTCCATATATATCTTTAATTTCTCCATCATTACAGTCCATAGAATCTATTAACTGTATTTTTGCTTTTTCTTTATCTTCAAGAGAATCAAACATTTCCCCAAAAGTGTTTATCAAAGGACCAGTATTTGCCACCATAAAAACAAAATTACCCTCTTGCGGCATTTTTATTACTGAACTCAAGGTTTCTAGTTTTTCACTATCTGATAATTCACTAAAATCCTTAATACACTGACACTTTCTCCCCGTTGGTAAAGTGAAATCACTTATTCTTTCATTTGTATTAAAAGATATGTCTAAATCTTTTAACACCTGATACATAATACTTGTCTTTCCATCTCCCGCATGACCAGTTAATATAATGATATGTGGTTCTTCATTAACCAAAGAATTATGAATAAAATCACATAATCCTATTTTAACCATCACATCATCGAAATATGGATTTTCAACATTGCGCTCCCCATAAGCATTTTCGTTTTGAGCATTATAATTATGTAATGAATTCAGATAATCTACAAAACTATTCTTTCCCATACCGTACCTCTCAATATATTTATTTCAAATGTTTTCATTTATATAATCAAGCACATTTATTAACTCATCAAAATCATTGTCATTAGTAAAATAACCCACGCTAAATCTTATTGTACCTGCTGGAAATGTGCCCAAGAACTTATGAGCAGATGGCGCACATTGAAGACCTGTTCTGACAGAAATATTTTGCTCACTGAATAAACTTCCAGCACTATCACTGCTTATCCCATCAATCAAACACGAAACTATTCCAATATAGTCTTTATCAGGATACATACCAACAATCTTTATAAAATCATATCTCGAAAGAATATCTATCAATCTATTTCTATTTTCATTTTCTCTTTTTCTTATATTATCTATTCCAATTTCTTCAATCCATCTAAGTGCAGCGTTTAATCCAGATATCCCGCTTATATTTAACGTTCCCATCTCATACTTTTCCGGAACACTATCTGGCATATCTTGGTTAGAAGAATCATATCCTGTACCGCCAAACAATATAGGATTAAGTTTAACTGGTCTAGAACATATAAAACCTGAAATACCAGTCGGTCCATAAAGTGTTTTATGCCCTGCAAACACAGCAAAATCAAATGTTTCTAAACCCACATTTAAATCTACTAAGCCTGCGGTTTGCGACATATCAGCAATAGTGATAGCCCTAAATCTTTTAGCAAGCCTAAATAACTCATCAATAGGAGAAACATAACCTATCACATTACTAGCATGACTAACGATAATAATGTCTGGTGAGCATTTTTCATATGATTCAGAAATCGAATCAAAATCATAGTCTCCATCTGATGTCACTGCTAAGGTATGAATTGTGATAACACCTTTTTTCTCATATTGATGCAATAATCTTGTGACAGCATTATGTTCAAACGGACTAATATAAACATTCTTTATATTTTCGGACATTAACCCCTGAATAATCATATTCAATGCTATTGTTGCAGTAGGAGTGAATATAACCTCCTTTGCCGGTGCATGAAATAGTTTTTTAATTCTTTCGCGAGTATCATCCACTATATTTACCGCGCTTTTCTCAAGAGAATATCTACCTCTTCCAACATTCACACCTGATTCTCTATAAAACGAGTCCATAAAATCATAAACTATTTCCGGTTTTGGAAAGGTGGTAGATGCATTATCAAAATAAGCCATTAATTAGATGCTCCTAACATAATTTGTTTAGTATATCCATTAGTATTTGTCTTTTTTCCTGTTCTGATATTGACTGACCCATAGAGTCAAGACTTGCCTGTATCTGATTTAACAACAGTTCTCCCCTTTTGGTTGTTTCTGTTCTTTCAAATCTCTTGGTAACAACACTTCCATCCTCTGAAACAAAAGAAACTTGATATGAATTAGCCGTTGAATCTGCATCTATCTCGTCGTCACCTGATGTAAATGACTCTGCAGTTTTTTTGTACTTTTCTATAGCCATTTTGAATGTATTAAAGGTTTCTTCAGTCCAATCTTCTATCCTTAAATCAGTTGCCAATCTTGAAAGATTTTTAATGAAATCAACCTCATCATTAGTTATATTCTTAAACAGGTTTAAACATCTATCTGTTCCATCCGTAAAAAGTTGTTCAAATACTCTTGAATCAAGTTGCTCACACCAATCCATTATTACAGATGGAAGAGACATTTTATCCATCATTTTTTTATTGCTACAGAATAAGTCTTTTAAAAAGTCATTTATTCTACTAATTAATCCGTCAATCGCACTATCATAGTAATTTCTAAACTCTCGTACTCGATTTGTACATTCATTTAAGTCTTTTGTACTACAAGCATCAGGTATAATTTCAAACAACAGTTTCTGTCCTAAATCACCTTTAGATAAAGCTTTAAGAATCGTATAATTTGTTTTATACACATCCTGACCGTTTAGCTTTTTTCTACACTCTTTTGAGTATTTAGGAAGATTGATATACCACCTCTTAATTGCAGAAGCTACAAAATCAAATGCATTCGAGGATCTTTCAACTTCATTAACATATTCTGCAAATATATCAGCGAGTCCATTTATGTACTCTTCCTTATCAGAGTCCCAATCCAAAACTTCAAGATAAAACATTTCAGGATGAGAATTAATCTGATTAATCGTATCTACATTAAGTGGGACTTGTCCGTGAACATCACACAATACAATTTCTTTTTTATTATTATGAAAAACTGCTGCGAGATAAATAGGGATAACCCCAAATCTAATACCAATCCCATATGACGAGTCAGTAAGTTTCAAATATAATTCAGAAAACGATAGTCTGCCATTTTTCTTAACATCAAAAATAAACGATTGTATGATATTAAGCATTTTTCTCATTTTTACATCAGAAACTTCCGTACTTATGTATGCAGCATCTTCATCATTTATTAGTATCCCCTTATTTACCAATGTACTTCTCATAATAGAGACTTCTTGTCCCGTACCTGATAATCCCAAATTAGGTTCTAATTCTGTTCTTAACAACCCTGCAACAATCTTATTTCTACTATTTAACGCTATAGAAGTAATTTCTTTCCTATTTATGGATTCATTATTTATAACTGGCGTATCAGGATATAACTCATCACATATTCTTGACATCAATTCAGTCAAAGATGCCTTTCTAGACAATTTCTCTAATTTACCATTAAATAAGAACTTTGACCTTGATTTTTCTGGTCTAACAAAATCACTAATATATTCGAGAACAATTTCTCTTAAGTCTTCATAAACCACTTCATATTCTTCAAACAGAATCTTATCATCTACGACACTATCCATAAGTTGCTTAACAGCTTCGTATTCACGTATGATATCCCCTTTGTTATGTATCTCTTTTGGAATAACAAAAATAGCATTTGTGCAATTTTGGCTAATTTCTTTAACCTTCTTTTCGATTTCTCTTATGCCATACTGCTCTGATGGAATTATTCCATAAACCGCCCCATCTCCATCGAGTTGCTTTGTACGTTGATTCCAATCACCATCCACAAACAATTCTGAATCATTTATAAAATCAAACACAAAGAATCTTGTGATTTCATTTTCATCATTATATCTAGAAGGATATAAATAATTATCAAAATTTGAGTTGTTAAGCGAATCTTTTATTGTCAGACTATCCTTCTGTTTTTCAACTGTTTCTAAAATTTCATTCCTTATATCAACTCCAGAGGTTTGTTTTAACCTTAGATAATTATTACTTTTTCTAAGATAAATAACTAACTGCTTTTCAATCAAATCAGTAATTGTAGAATCTATCTCATCTTTGCTATATTCATAAGAATATGCTTGATATAGCTCAGCCTTTGTAGGAACTAATTTATCAAACTGATCTAGTATATAGATTAATGATATAGCCTTTACAATTTTGCTTTCTAAGCTTCCAGCTTCAAGCTTATCCAATATTACACTAGTCAAATAATAGTTATCATGTATTGCTATGTCATATACTTCTTTTTTAAACAATGGTTCAAAGTAATCATATAACATATCAGGTGTAACCAATTTAAACTGATTCTGATCTATTGAGTTTAAATATGCTGATAATGTATTATCACCATCTGCGGATAAAAATGTAAAAAGAGTACGTTCATTTTGTGCAACTTTTTCAGATAATCTAGGCAATATAAACATAGACATCGGATGCAAAGGATAACACTTATATAGCATATTATCGAACTCGTCATCTTCAAGATCCGCAAAGAGATTATGCTCTCTATATATTGCATATAATGAATCAAACTCTGATGTATGATTTTTTACAAAATGATCATACTGTTTCTCATCTCTTTGAATAACAGATGAAATAATCTCATACATCTGCTTAAAATTATTATTTAAAATAACATGAGTAAATCGTTCAGAAACGCCTCTCCATCCATCAATCTTATTCTTTGGTAATTGGTCAATATAGTTTTCAATTTCCTTATGAGAAATAAGCATAAGATGAAGCTGACTACTACCACTCCTATTACATTTTTCAGCAAAACTCTGAAGCATATTGGTATCACTTGTTGATGCCGTTTTGATATTCGACTCTAAGAACTTACTGAATTCATCATATACTACATACAAACCTGTATAGTTATACTTTTCCTTTAAAGCTTTTAAAACATTTTCATACAGCTCAACTACATCAAACCCTACAAAAGGATTAAAAACACTTCCAGCTGTAAGTTCCGGATATATTCTTTCAAATACTTCATAAGACTCTAGATCATAATCATTTAAGGATGCTACAAATTCATCAATAGGTAATGCTATATTTTCACAAAATCTTTCATAGGTATCAGGATATCCTTCTTTCCACTTCAGAATTGTTGATACTGCAGCTCTATAATTCGTATCTGGCATTATATCTAACATTCCGTTCTCCGAAAGAGTTCTATGAAGCGCAAGTAAAAAAGCCTGTGGCAAACTGGTACTAGAACCAGATATTATCACTGGAAGGATTTTTGTATCACTATCGTAATAATTCTTTATAGCCTGCACCAGCATAGGTCTTTCTTTAATCTTTTTTTGTAAATTTGAAAAAAGCGCTGGATCTTTTTTCATTAACATTGATAAAATCATTAGAACTATATGAGATTTTCCTTTACCATATGGCCCTATCAGTATTCTTGCTCTATCTGTTCCATTGTTATCAACACTCTTAATAATATTATCCAATAAAGTTATAGATGATGCTGTAGGAATAAAGTTTTTTATTTTATCATCATTATTTAAATCAAATGCAATATTTACAGAATATTGAAAACCAGGTGCAGTTTTTATCATATTGCTCATTCCAACAATTCCTCTCTAAATTAACCTTCTATTTCATCATAAAATCTTTTTACACAATCCATAAAAGACAGTTCTTCAGTGTCTATCAACTGGATGATATCAAGACCTGCTGTTCTTATTATTTTTATTTTTCCAGTTTTTTCCACACTATGTAATAAATCCATCATAGAAATCGAATCCAAGTTAAAAACTTTTCCTATGTTTCCTGGTGAAGTAAGAAGTTCACTCAAAGGGATTTCTTTCTTATCACTTGCTTGATCAATTATTATTGCTAAAACAATCCATGGATTAAAACTTTTCACATTGGGTGAAGTTTTTTTATAAACAAACTCATTCCCCTTTTTCCCAATAATATCTATCAATCCTAACTCTCCAAACGGACAGTCTATATTATTCTCGGCAGACACTTTTTTAGGATTAGACTTGTATCTAGGAACATATGTATTTATTAGGCAAGTAAAGTCATCATTCAGAGTCCTATCAGGTTTTGCCTCTTCTTCAATCGTAATATAACTTTGAAGCATCCTAACAAAATCTTCTCGAACGAACTCTTTTAAACCAAAAACGTTATAAAAATAATACCATGTAGTAGCATTATCCTTATCCGTAACCATTTTATAATGAAGCAAGTACAATGTTCCTATTTCCTCAATATATCTATCATGCTTAAAAATAGCTTCTCCTAATTCTGTAAAGCTTTGGTTTCTTTTTCCAGATTTAGGTTCCTCAGTCAAGCCAACAACCTGAAGCCAATATCTTAAGGCCTTTACCATATTTGAACCTATTCCAAGTTCATCCATAGGATTTTTTTCTTTACTAACAAAAACATCAGGTGCATTATTTACTGCCTTCATACCTTTGCTCAACCATCCTTTACGAATAAAGAATGTATCATGTGCACGAAATCTCATTGGCATTACCAATTTCCTCCAGTTTATTCCTTAGTTCTCAAATATTTATCCATCATGCATCCACCAGTAAGATATTTCTGATTAACACATTTTCTACAATGAACGCACTTTTCAGAATTAATATAGTATGTTCCCCCTGCAATAGTAATTGCACCAGCAGTACATATTGATTCACACTTCAAACATTTTCTACATGCATTAAACTTTCTAATCTGGTAACCAATCATTCTTTGTAAATCATCATGGTCCGCCACATTCATAGTCTTTACCTTAACTGCATTTTCATATCCATCTTGATTAAATGGCTGTATAGATATAATTGGTACGTTAGTTCTAACATCCAGAATAATGACTTCACGTAATAACTTTTTCCCTAGTTCTGGAGCTAATTTACCAAATGGAACAAACATACCAATCAATTCATCATCAAAAGGTCTTACTAACTTATATATCTTTGCATGATCTTCCGCTGTACAATTCGTAAACTTTATCTTTACGTCATTTGCAGACGGCAAACCATTACCGCCCTGTCTAGCTTTCCACATTCCAGAATCAACATATTCTTCAGGATCAGGTTTTCCGACTTTCTTTGCAAAATCAATCAAGAAGTCTCTCCATATTTTGGATCTTTCTGGCATATATATGCGAGTTAAAAACTGATCTCTTGTATTATTATTAGGACAACACCAACAGCCAACTCTGTTATATCCCAATCTGTAAGCATAATTAAAATCAATCTTCTCAGCTAGTATGTATAACCATACATCTATGTCATTCCAAAAGAATATAGGTGATGCAACCGTTTGTTTCTGAATCTTGACAGATTCTGAATCTCCTTCTACTCGGTTATACTTGCTTCTACTAACAGATTCCGCCTTTCTAATTCCATAAAACGTAAGTATTCTCTGATCTCTATACAAGCTATTCAGTATTCGAGTAATAGGCCCCGTTTTAAACATTGAACAACACCACCTCATCATTCGTGCTGGTGGTCCAATATCTTCACATACATCCATAAATACCTGTTCTTCATTCTTTGCTATTTGAAAGATTGCATGAGGATGATCCATTCTATATCTCTCAGCATATTCAATGGTTGTAGGAAATTCTAATGTAGTATTTCCAAATATTGTTACTATACTCGGATTACTAAGTGCCTTTTTAACAATATCATCCGTTACAGTTGAATCCTTTCCTCCAGAAAAAGAAATCACTATTTTTTCTTCATCATATTTTGATGATACTTCACGAATGAAACCCGTTGCCTCGTCTATAAGGTAGTTCAACCTATCTCTATTAGCTTTACAGAACAATTCAATATAATCATCAAAATATTCATATGTATTTTCTGATTTATATTTTGCTAAACCTTCTGCCAACTTGTCAGTATCAGCATCCTTATAAACAGAGCTCGCAATATTCTCTACCTTACCATCTATATAATATCTACTGTTTGATGCCCATACTGAAGCGTTTTTATAACTATTGGGTTCAACATCAAGTATCAGTTCCATAAGTAATCGTTCTTCCGGAAAAACAGGTCTAATATCCTTAGTCATATATTTGGTTTTTCCAGAACATAATGGACAACAACCTTTATCAATTTGATTTACTTCATATATGATTGGAACTTTACAGTTTTTACACCAATGAACTTCTGTAGGTATATCTTCAACTGTTTTTGTACCGCACACAGGACATTCTTTTTCATTTGTCTCCATGTTACAAACTTTACACCACATCTAATAAGCTCCTATACTACTCAGTGAATTTTTCAATACATTCATTAAACCCTTTAACAACCTTCTCAGGTGATATAATCCTCACTTTACCAGCAAGTCCAACTATCCACCCAAAGAACTGATTGCTAACCACTACATCAACTCTTACTTCAAAGTGTTCATCATCCACTTTTCTAAGAGTTACCTCTCTTCCAAACTGATCTATAATCACATTTGCCATATCGTTGGTACAGTAAAGTGTAACTCTTTCCTCTTCTCCACCAAACATCCGGAAATGTTTCTTTGTATATATCTCTTTATCCTTTTTATCAAACTCAGCTCGTCCTTGTCGGCGTTTCTTCAGTTCTGATGTATGCAGCATTTTATCTACTCGGAAGTGTTTGAAATCATCTACGCTTTCGTCGTAGCCGACCATATAGTAATTTTCATCGTCCCAGACTAAAGCCCAAGGACTGATTTCGTAATATGCTCCATCGTGTCGCAGCTCCATCTCACCATCTACATTCCAGTTGAAATACTGAAATGTAATCTTATGGTTATATGCTATCGCATTCTGAATTGCATCTACAGTATAGAGAACGCTTTCATTCATGCTCTTTACACGTCCAGAAATATAAACTTCTCTTTTTACAAGCTTGGCATCATAATGACTAGCCATCTTCTCAAGTTTCTCAATTAGGTCTTTTGATTTTTTAAGAGTAATGAACTGCGATGAAGCGATTTCGTCTATAATCAGGCGAAGTTCTGCAAGTTAAAAATCACGAGAAACGCAATGATAATATGTTTTATAGCTTCGCATCTCCTTGATTATCTCTCTTCCATTATCGTTTAATGCTGCTATATCGTCATATACACTCTTCCTCTGAGCTTCAATATCATACTTGGCAAGCTCATTGATTATCTCAGGCATTGTGAGATAATGAGTATCATCA
>JAEEGL016094968.1_pt1 | contig 16823 bp, 8 predicted proteins | sample 9134231 | NCBI WGS metagenome assembly JAEEGL01 (sample SAMN16246548, study PRJNA631951) | gut metagenome | biome: gut microbiome; feature: rumen; material: fiber-attached | host: Bos | place: Iran: Karaj | collected 2018-10
CTGGTGCAGGGAGCGGATACGGGCAGCAGCACTCCCGATCCCAAAGCCCCGCTTGCGGATTTCGGCCTGAGCTTCTACATAGACCAGACCGCCGATTATGATCCGGAGATCATGTGGAATTCAAGCCTCGGAACAGCGGTGGACAGGAAAACGGGGAAGGCCATCACCCTTACCCAGGAGGAGACAGATGCGGGCATCACGACTTCGGACAAGGTGCTTGCAAAGTATTTCGACGAATCGAAAGCAAATGAGGAGCATAGTCAGATATCCAAATATACGATAAAGGGTTCCGACATCGAACTGGAAATGATGGTGGAGGATGAAGAAGGAGCCCCTACCGAATCCGGAAAGACCGAGTACTGGTCCCTTAAGAAGGGCGTGGGATACGAGAAATACAATGATCATGCCCTCAAACTGATATGTGAAGCGCCTCTTCTGACTTCCATTAATGTGTCGGGCTCGGACAGAAAAGTCATACTGGACGTCAACAGCTTTGACATACAATTGGCCAATCATTCCGAGACCTCCGCGGCGGCTCTCAGAGTTGACGGGGCTACTCTCACCATACAGGACACCTTCAATACCACCGGAGCGGAGCTTGCGGTGGGTAATAACGCCACTATGACGATAACCAACGGCGGACGCCTCATTATCGCCGACACGGCCCAGCTTGAGGTGGAGTATGACGCCGCCTCCGTCTCGGCAAACACAACCCCCACCCAGAAACTGAATAACGGCGTGATCTCGGTTACCAACGGGGGCGTTATCGAGAATCACGGCATCATCACCGTTGAAGGTAAGGAAGGAAAGCCTCAGAACGCCGCCGACGCAGGCGCCATCGTGAGAGATTACAGCAACGCCGTTATCACCATAGGAGAGGGCGGGACCATTGAGAACCATGGCTGCATGCTTGTGAACGGCGTGCTCTACAATCTGGGGACCCTTAAGAATGACGGAAAGTACAGTGACACCATCACTTCAAACGACCCCGACAAGGGGACCTTTACTTATCATAAGGGTCTGCAGCTCTCGTGGAAGGACGACATCACCCAGGGACACACCGCTCCCGGAGTACTGCATAACGGCGTTGATGAAAACGGAGTCGTCCATGCGGATGCAAAACTGGAAAATAAGGGCGACATCGTGATGATACCCGGCTACTTTGAGAATTATGCATCGGTGGACAATCAGGAAACGGGAAAGATCTATATGTGCGCCGTGGATGAGATAGTGATCCCCATAACGCCCTATGCGGATCAGCCCCTTGTCACGGAAAAGAGGATCGACCTCGGATACAACGAAAACAGCTACTTCATCAACAACAGCACCGGTATAGTCGGAAACAGCGGAGAGATCAGGACTGCGGATGTGGAGATAGTCAGCAACGGACGTACCGGCGATATCATTTCGGATGAGAGCAGATATTTTGAGGATCTGAATATCAGCAGCGAAGGCAGTGTGGAGAACTGCGGACTGATATCCGTAAATGCTCTCTATGCCGCTTCGGAAGTGACCAATTCCGGCAACGGAATGATCGGGACGGTTATCCTGCGACCGGGTTACGACCGGTCATCCGACGGCAGATTCACGGACAGCAGTTCAAAGAAAGGATCAAAGGTCTACAACGGTTCCAGGACAACCACGGAAGGCACCGACGTATGGACCTATCACAGGATGAAGTCCCTGAAGGTATCCGACGACACCAGGGTCCAGACCGCAAAACCCGGCGACAGGGTGAATTGGACCCTTACGGCAGAGGATGACGGCCAGGGAAAGGATGTAGTATACCGTGTGCGTGGATTCTCGGTGAATCCCGCGGTATTTTTCGGCTATACCGACATTCATCCCGGTGAACCCGTAGAGATCACCAGCCCCGTTCTCCCCTATATTCGTGGAAACGCCGTCTATGCGTTCATTGCCGATAACGGTTCGGATGAAGCAGGTTCTGATTCGGACAATGCTGTCGTAAAGGTGACCGGGGACGGATTCATCAGACCCCTGGCCGTTCAGGGACCCGGAGAAGACCGGCATCTCGTATATAACGGAGCGGAGCAGAAACTGGCCACCCAGGGATATATCCCCGGAGGCAGGGTGATGTATAAGTTTAAGGGGGATACGGAAGATAAGTTCAGCACGCAGATCCCCACGGCGAAGAATGCGGGGACCTATGTTGTGGATTTCAAAGCCGTGAAGGCTGACGGAGCCGTGGTCCCGGGAACCACGGGTGAGATAACCGTGACCATAGACAAAAGAGAAGCCTTCATAGCGGCGGATGACAGGATATGCAAAAAAGGCGCGGAAGCAAAGCCCCTGACTTATGTCTCCTACGGCATCGTAAAAGCCGATGAGGCTTCCCTCGCCATTTCTCCCGTCTGTCCCGAATTTGACCGTGATACCGTGGGAGAGTATGAAGTATTTGTCAACTATACTTCCAATGACAATTACACCGTAACCGTCTTCAACGGAACCTGCACCGTGATCGATACTCCCGCCGAGCTTGAGGTGGGAGTGCAGGCAGTGATGGACGGCTTCGGACTGGGCAAGACCATCAGCGTAAATATCTCTTACGAGACCGATGATGAGTCAAAGGTATCCACTGTTTATTACAGCATAAAAGAGCCGCTTGACGGTACAAACTACAAGGAAAAGGGGATTACCGTGGTTCCCACCTTCGGCGGGATGGGGATACAGGAAATGTATTACTATGTGGACACCCCCGACGGCGGAGCCGGCGGAAGCAAACCAGTGGTGATAGTGAAGGCTGATCAGAAAGCCCCCGAAAATGTTAAGGGAGAAGTTGCTCTCACAGGTGCTCCGGGACTTCTTACGGGGCTTGTTCCCTTCAACGCCGATCATGTGTCGATGGAATTCAAAAGGACGGATGCAGAGGATTACAGGAGAGTTTCAAGGATCGCGGAGGTGGTTCCCGAAGGATATTACCTTGTGAGGTACCAGGGCGACGAGCATTACAATCCGTCACCTGAGATCATGGTGGAGCTATTTGCAAACAAGACTATGACTGCAACGTTTTACAGTAACGGAGGGAGCGAGATTCCGGCCGTCACCGGTCTGGAATACGGCGATGTCATAGAACAGCCCGAGGATCCCGTAAAGGAAGGATTTGAGTTCGGCGGCTGGTACGCTGACAAGGATCTCACGAAGCCGGCGGATTTCAGAAAGCTGGTGGGAACCGGCACCGAGACCGGGTACAGTTTTTACGCAAAGTGGAATACGAAAGAACCTGTCATATGGGCCGTGAGCTTTGATGTGAACGGGAAATCCGCCACGGCGCCTTACACCCAGAGAGTGGAGGACGGTTCCAAAGCCGTAAGGCCGGAGGATCCAGTTTGTGACGACTTTACCTTTGAGGGATGGTACGAGGAAAAGGAGTGTATTACCCTCTTTGATTTCAATACTCCGGTGAAGGAGGACTACACACTCTATGCCAAATGGAAGCCCGTTGAGGTTCTCTACTGGACCGTAAGCTTCGATCTGAACGGCGTTCCCGGAACGCCTCCCGCAGAGCAGAGGATAGAGAACGGAAAAGAGGTGACGATCCCCGCCATTCCGTCAGTTGAAGGACGCACCTTCACAGGCTGGTTCACGGACAGGGAATGCACGGAGTATTATGACTTTACCTCTCTGGTCACAAAGAACTTCACATTGTATGCCGGCTGGGAAGATATACTGTCCCTGGGGATATGGAATCTCTTTGAAGACAATTCCACGCATTTCTTTGACGTCGGGGATATGACCGTTTCCTCAAATGTGCCGAACAGCAACGCGAAGTCAAAGCAGTTTTACGATGCTTCATTTTCAGGCTCCACCATTACCGTGAAGGTCACGGGAGACCGTAAAAAGGCGGCGAAACCGGCAAATTCAGTCCTTGAGTTTGACCTGAAGGAAGAGGGGACAGTAGTGGTATATGCGCTTCCTGTGTGTTATGTGAAGCCTTCATTTAAGCTCAGCAGCAAGTCCGGAACCGTGAAAAAGGGAAGCGCGGCCACGCTCAGCACCAACCTTCTGTACAAGACTTCCGCCGGCCTTTTTGAACCCTTCGATATGGAAAAGGTTGAAGTTTCGGGCATTCCCGGCGTCAACAAGACGACGGACGGTACAGTTGAGATAACCGCAAGCGATGCCGTAAAAGGCAAACTCAAATTCACACAGGAGGGCTGGGATACCCCGATAGAACTTCCCTATACCGTAAAGGCTTCCGAGAAGGACGTGATCTTTGCGGATACCAAAGGACTTAAGACCGTAGTCCTCAACAGGGAATTAATGGATAAACAGACCTTTACCTTTAACGTGTCCCTCAACGGAAAGACGCCCGAACCCGGAACTGTCGAGGTTGTGGACAGCAAGGGTTCGCATCTGGCAGCGAAATGCACAGACGCGTCAGGAAAGCTGGAAGGCGGAAAGCTTGTGCTCGCCATCCCCGATGATCACGCAAGCCTTAAGGACGGCAATTATACCATCACCCTTAAGACCGCCACGGGAAAGGCGAACATAAAAGTAAAGGTCACTTCAAAGCCTTTGAGCGGTTCCGTCAGCCTTAAGATCAGGAGAAAGTTTGACGTGGTGTCGGGAGAGAGCATGATCGTGGTGCCTACCCTCAAGGAAGTGGGAGGAACTCTGGTTGACGCCTATATCAACTATGATGACTACGACGATGACGACGAGGGATACGGTTTTATGTGCTCTTTGACGGAGGCGAAAAACATAGAGGTGTCCTCCGATGAGGCAAGATACACCAAGGACGATCTCGATATCGGAGATATAGACTTCGTCCTCGTTCTGGATACCGAAGAAGGCTATGAGTATGTGAACGCCTCGCTGAAAAAAGTGAAGGCAAAGAAATCCACCCCCAAGGCATTCGCGGGTCAGGTGGTGATCCCGGGGGCTGTGGCGGATGCATCCGACGGCACTGAGGTCATAGCCTGCGCGAACATTATAAGCACCTGCAGATCCGGCGGTTTCTACAGAATGGTGGCTACCGGCTTGGCCGAACCCGATCCCGAAAAGACTAAAAATGTCGTTGCATCGGTGAGTGAATATGATCCGTCCGTTGTCTGCATAAAGAAACTGACCGGCAAGTCCGGCAAGGCAGTGGTCAAAGTCTCTTATCCGGGAGGAGTCAAAAAAACAGTCACCATAAAGGTGAAGAGACAATAGTACCGGGGAGGACAGAGCGTTGGTATCCGTCATCATACCCGTGTACAATATGGCCTCGGGCAACAGGCTCAGATTCTGCCTTGAGAGCATAGTGAGGCAGAGCATCGGGCCGGATACCATGGATATCATCGCAGTGGACGACTGTTCACGGGACGATTCAATGAGCATCCTTGAAGAGTACGGGGATGCGTATCCCGGCAGCTTCAGGGCTGTACGGCACGAAAAAAATCTGAGACAGGGAGGGGCAAAGAATACCGGCCTCTCCCTGGCAAGGGGGGAATGGATCTCATTCATCGATGCGGATGACTGGATAGATCCCCTGTTCTATGAAAAACTCATTTCCCTGGCGGAAAGCTCCGGAGCCGATATGGCGGGGTGTGACTACAGATATACCGATGTCCAGAGCTTTGAGGGGGGAGAACCGGTCGCAATGAATCTTCCGGAGCAGACCGGTCCCCTGGACGACGACAGATACAGAAGCCTGATCATTAAGGGCGGCTCTCTCGTGACAAAGATCTACAGGAGAGAGCTTTTTGAGGATCCTCCCCTCAGGTTCCCGGAGGGGATATTCTATGAAGACAATGCTGTTGCCGCCTCTCTGATGCTCAGGAGCAGGCACTTTGAATACATACCCGAACCCATGTATTATTATTACAGATACGGATCCTCCACCACCACCAGGATCACTGAGGACAGGTGCAGGGACAGGGAAAAGTCCGCGGAGTACATGCTTCGGAAGGCCCGGGAGGACCACAGCCTCGTGAGGTACGGCCCGGAATACGAGTATGTATTTACCCGGAATTACTACATAAACACACTGTTTTCCTATGTGCGAAATGTGCGCCCGGTATCGGCGTCATACGTGAAGGCTCTGGGGGACCGGATCAGGGAGGCGTTTCCTGATTTCCGGGAGAATCCCTATTATTTGAAGCTTACGGATCCCGAGGAGAGAAAGTACATAGAACTGCAGCAGAGAAACACGCTCTTATTTATATTAAAATACCGCGCCCTCTGGTTTTACAGGGATATGAGGAAAGCGCTTTCCCGGCGCGGCTGACGGAAGCAGCAGAGGACCGCGCATTCCGGATGGCGGATAAAGGGACACAGGTTCAGGCTTACAGGGAGGACTACCGGCATGGATGACTGCATAGCGATAATAACCGCCAGAGGCGGAAGCAGGAGGATACCCCGCAAGAACATAAAGGACTTCCTGGGGAAGCCCATAATAGCCTATTCAATAGAGGCCGCTCTCACGTCGGAGATATTTTCCACTGTGATGGTGTCGACGGATGATGGGGAGATCCGGGACGTGGCCCTGAAATACGGGGCTGAGGTGCCTTTCTTAAGATCGCCTGATACTTCCGGGGATTACGCAACCACGGCGGATGTACTGAAGGAGGTCCTGACCCGGTACAAGGATGAGGGCGTAGGATTCAAATACGCCTGCTGTCTTTATCCCACCGCCCCCTTTGTAACTCCGGAAAAACTGAAACGCGCCATGGAACTCCTGCGTTCCGGAAGCTATGACTGCGTGCTTCCCGTGACCCCTTTTTCATTTCCCGTGTACAGGGGTATGGTGCTCAAGGACGACAAGGCCTTCTACCGCTGGCCCGATTTCTCAAAGAGACGGTCCCAGGATCTGGAGACCCTTTACCATGACTGCGGTCAGTTTTATATGTTCCGGGTCAAGAGATTTATGGAGACGGGAGAACTCATCGACGACAATACCGGCGCCATGACGGTCCCGGAGACCGAGGTCCAGGACATAGACTATGAGACCGACTGGGATATCGCGGAGATGAAATATACCCTTTTCCTTAAGAGACGCGCCGGGAATGACGGCGATGCCGCCAAGGGGAAATGAAGCGGGCTCCCGTGGACAGGATCACCGGAAGGGAACTTCATGATGAGCGCTGAGGGCAGACAGGAAATGACGGCTCCCGCTCCGGCTGAAGGAGGGGAGGGAAAGCTGTCCTTCCGCGAAGCCTGCCCTGAGGATGAAATGCTCCTCCTGTCCTGGACAAACGATCCGGAGACCCGGAAGAACTCCTTCAACAGCGGCCCTGTATCCCCGGAAACCCATCATGTCTGGTTTTCACGGAGGCTTTCCGACAAAAACTGCGTCATTTTGATATTTTTCCGCGGGGACGAACCCGCAGGCCAGGTCAGACTGGAATGTGAAAATGATACAGCACGGATAAGCTACAGCGTGGACAGGGAGCACCGCGGGAAAGGGTACGGTAAGGAGATGGTGTCCCTGGCCATAGGTTACGCGCTGACAGGACGACCGGAGATAAAGGCCTTCAGGGCTGAAGTAAAGCCCGACAACATTCCTTCCCTCCGGATATTCGGAAGCCTCGGTTTTACAGAGGTTTCATCCGATGATAAAAACGTCTGCTTCATTCTCGTTAAGCCGGAGAAGCTGCCGAAATGATCGAAAAGCTGTACATCAGGGCGGACGGAAACGCCGCCATTGCCACAGGCCACATAATGCGGTGCCTCTGCATAGCGTCGGAGGTGAACAGTCTGTCACCGGTCCCGGTCTCGTTTATAGTGTCGGACAGGGAATCCGGAGAGATGCTCAAGAGCCGCGTGGACTCGTTTCCCCAGGAAGTGAGGATCTCCAGCATAGTGGAAACCGGAGTGCCCTACACCGAACCCTCAAAGGAGCTGCACTTCCTCAGGGGGCTTTTTACGGATGAGCCCAACGGCTTTCTCCTCTGTGATACTTATTACGTCGACAATTCTTATTTTTCCGCCCTCTCAGACAGGGTAAGGATCGGTTTTATCGACGACCTTCACGCCTTTGATCCCGAGGTGGATGTACTTATCGACTATTCGCCCGGGGAGCATATTCCCTGGGATTCACCCGGAAGCGCCCTCCTCGGGGCGGGGTATGCTCCGGTGCGAAGGGAGTTCAGGGACGCCGTATTCACCGTCAGAAACAGGGTCTCCAGGATCCTGGTCTCCTGCGGGGGAGCGCAGAACGAATGGACGGACAGGATACTCCGTGAGCTTTCCGATATTCCGGGAGTGACGCCCATGCCCTTTACGGACCGGGTCTCGGAGGAATTCACGGCGTCCGACATTCTCGTAAGCGCCGCCGGCTCGACCCTTTACGAAGCTACCGCACTTGGGATCCCCACTGTCAGCGTGGTCACGGCGGACAATCAGATATCGGGGGCGATGGCCTTTGACAGGCTTCACGTGATCCCCTTTGCGGGAGATCTGAGACAGGGGGATGCTTCATTTAAGAAACTGCATGAACTGGTATCCGGTCTGTCCGCGGAAGGCTCCTTTGCCGAAAGATCCGGGAGGAGCGATATCATGAGGTCGCTGGTGGACGGGCAGGGAGCCCGGAGGATAGCCCAAGCGATACTGGGATGAAATATGTTAAAATGAAAAAGCATCAGAAATACATACAGGCGCACGCCTGAGTGCAGCCGTATCATACAGAGGAGGAATGGAATGAGCAGGATAATGCTGGTGGACGACGACGGAGATATGGCCAGGATCACGGGAAGATGGCTGGAAAAGGCGGGGCATGAGGTGACTCTCGCAGTTTCCGGAAAAGAGGCTTTGAGCATGGTGGGGAGTGTCCGGCCGGACCTCATCATCCTTGATTACGCCATGCCTGAGATGGACGGGCCCGCGGTTTTTGAAGCTCTCAGATCCGACCCCGCAAATAAGGACATACCCGTTCTCTTCAGAACGGGAAAGGACGACGGAGACTCGGAAGAGATCCTCAACAGGCTCAGGCCCGACGGCATAGTCCTGAAGTCTGAGGGCAAAGTCCCCCTCATGGATGCAGTGGGAAAACTTCTCCCGGGTTGATCCCGGCAGCAGGGTATCCCCTCTCCGGGGGCCGTGATATTCCGGTGAACCCTACAGGGTCATCCTGAAGAAGGATTCGGTAAAGAATCTGTTTATGGAATCGATGATGGTCTCCTTTGAGGAGGTCTTCAGGAGATAACCGTCCGGCCTGTACTGCAGGACGCTGTAAACCTGGTCTTTTTCGTTCTTGCCGGTGAGGAAGATTATGGGGATAGTGGAGGTGTCCGGATCCTGGCGAAGGGTCTTTATGAGCTCGAGACCGTCCATCCCGGGCATCTCATAATCCAGGAGGATGAGATCCGGTATCACCGCGGAAAGGCCGTCCAGCAGTCCCCTGGCGTCCTTGAAGCATGACAGGTTCACGTAAGGGGAGAGCCAGCCGGAAATGATCGACAGATAATTCTCGTCGTCATCCACAATATAGACCGCTTTCTCCCGGTGATGCTCCGTCAGCAGGCTTGAAAAGTATTCCATGTCGTCCAGAAAGGGGCGGATCTCCACGGGTCTGGGATAGCACCTGGAAACACGGTAGGAGCCTCTCGATCTCATGGCCACCTCTATATCGTTGGAATCTCCCGTGAGGATCAGGACCTTGGAATCATCCTGACACACCTCTCCCAGCAGGCTCATGGTGACTCCGATATGTGAATCGTCATGAAACTCCGGGAAATAAATGACTATGTCGGCATCGAATCTGTGATTGATTATGAGGTCCGGGCTGTCGGGCACGGATATCACCTTGTAACCCTTGTCGGTGAGGTTCTTTTCTATCCCTTTTGTAAATATCCCCTGGCTTGACTGTACGAAAAGCACGCTTTTGCTGTTGTCGGTCTTGCGTACCTTCTCAGGTTCCTTTTTCTTCTCCACCGATTCTTTCAGCATGCTCCTTATTTCTTCGTCATCCTTGAGAGAACTCAGGAGGGTGTCGAAGCGCCTGTATTCAAATAAGAGCAGCGGCGTATCCAGCCTGATCTTTGCATATTCGCCGGTCCCGGCCCATTCCTCAAGATCAGCCGCCATTTTCCCCAGATCTCTGGCGCCCACAAGCCTGGCCATGCTCTTCAGGGAGTGGACGTCCAGCTTAAACGCCGCCCAGTCTTCCTTCTGGAGGTGAGTGGCGATATCCGCGGATTTATCCATGATGGAGGAATAGAATACCGAGAGGGCGTTGACGTAATCCTCCGCGCTCCCGCAGTTGCTTATCCCCGCCACCAGATCGATGCGGGGGACGATCTTGAGACACATGGGAAGCTTGTCCAGTTCCTCCCGGGCATCCTCCTCGCTGCTGATGACCTTTTCCGGAGGCGGTGTCTTGTCATCCTGCGGAAGATACCGGCTGATGATCTCTGACAGCTTTCCGGGCTCCACCGGCTTTATGAGGACATCGGAAAAGCCCGCCGCCTTGTAGAGGTTGATGTTCTTCTTCCCCTCTTCCGTTGTATGGCATATAACGGGGATGGTCTTCCCCTTTTTCTTGAAGATGTCATGAAGCGCGGTAAGGGTGTCGATCCCGTCCATATCCGGCATGCGGTGATCCAGGAAAATAAGGTCGTAGTCGTATTTCTGGCACAGTTCAAGGCATTTATAGCCGCTTTCCGCCTGATCGGAGATCACCCTTCGCGAAGCGAGAAGGGATGACATTATCATCCTGTTCACCGAAAGATCGTCGACTATCAATACCCTTGAATTTGTATTTTCCATTGAGCGCATTTCCTCTGTGTGACCGGCGTGAGCCGTCTTATCTGTCCGTATCCCGGCATTCGGGGACGGGGGAGCCCTTTTCGGGCCTGCAGTGATCCTCCTGCATCTGTACTATATTATCATTTTCCTGCCCTTCGGTCTACCTGACTGTTCCGAAGGGACTTTTCAGCCGGAGGGATGATTGATACTGCGTCCGTCTGAAGCGGACGCAGCCATAAGGCTGCTATGGGAAACACGAGACTTTGATCGTGTGAGGCTTCACATCTGCGGGAATATCATATAAAATAAGAGCCGGAACGAGAGCTGCTCCTGAGGGCCTCAGGGCAGCCGGATCATAAGTTACGATCGGTGCGGGACAGGTAGAGATATGGATTGGGTGGCGGTAGTAGACGACGAGGATTTCAACAGAAAGACCATCGGACGTATCCTGAAGAAACAGGATATCATCGCGACGGAGCTGGGTTCCGGAGAAGAACTCCTGGATTTTATTTTCGTTAAGGGAAACAGGCCGGATCTGATACTCCTTGATATAGTGATGCCCGTAATGGACGGTTTTGAAGTGCTCAAAAGGCTTCAGCAGGGCATGCCGGAGGACGACAGGATACCCGTGGTGTTCCTGACCGGCGAGTCCAGGGATGAGGTCGAGATGAAGGGGCTCAGGATGGGAGCCGAAGACTTTATCAGAAAGCCTGTCTTTCCCGATGTGCTCCTGCACAGGGTGAACAGGATAATCGAACTTTCCCGGATACACAGATCCCTTACTCTCGAGATAGAGAAGAGGGCCGCCGAATGTGAGAACCTGTCCATGCATGTGGTGCAGACCCTGGCGGAGGCCATAGACGCCAAGGATACTTATACAAACGGCCATTCGGACAGGGTGGCCAGATACTCCCGTGAGATAGCGAAGAGATACGGCTATTCCGAGAGGCAGCAGGAGGATATCTACATGATGGGCCTCCTCCATGACGTTGGGAAGATAGGCGTTCCCGACGCCATCATCAACAAACCCGGAAGGCTCACCGACGAGGAATTTCAGAAGATAAAGGAGCACCCCGTGGTGGGGGACAGGATCCTGAAGAAGGTAAAGGAGATGCCGAAGCTCTCCATAGGCGCCAGATGGCATCATGAGAGATATGACGGCAGAGGCTACCCCGACGGACTGAAGGGAGATGAGATCCTGGAAGAAGCCAGGATCATAGCGGTGGCGGACGCGTATGACGCCATGACGAGCCACAGGAGCTACCGCGACATACTCCCCCAGGAAACCGTCAGAGGGGAGATCGAAAAGGGAAAGGGAACCCAGTTCGATCCCGTCTTTGCGGACATAATGCTCAGAATGATCGATGAAGATAAGGAATATCGGATGCATGAAGAATGATAATAACGGAGCAAAGGGAATAAAGGGAAATATCATTCCCATCGCCGTTGCAGGCTGCCTGATAATAGCCGTTATTCTGACCTTTGGGACCGTGAGGCTCGGGCGCACCGCAGGCAGAGACACAAAGGAGGCTGTCAGGAACGTGAGTCTCCTGTATCTGAGCGAACTTGCGGGCAGAAGGGAGCAGGTGGTCTCATCCGCCCTTGACGGATATGTGAATGATCTGGATATAGCCATAGGTCTCCTCACGGATGAGGATATGCAGAGCATCGAAAACCTCCAGGCCTACCAGGCCAGGATAAGGCAGCTGTACCGGCTGGACAGGTTCGCCTTCGTGGATACTAACGGCCTTATCTACACCTCCAGAGGGACCAGAAACGACATCGATCAGTACGGAAAGGATCTGGTGAACCTGAGTGAACCGGAGATCCTGATCAAAAATCTCAACACCAGGAACAAAAAGATCGTGGTCGCCGTTCCCGTGGACAACATGAAGGTCGAAGGCGTAACCCTCACCACCTGCTTCATGGAGATAGACATGGACGAGATGCTTAAGAACGTGTCCCTCCAGTCAAACAACAGCACCACCTTCTGCAATATCTACTCCAGGAGCGGAGTGGCTCTTACGGAAATGGTCCTGGGAGGTCTTGCGGTCGAGGACAATCTTCTGGACGCCATGAAGAATGCCGGGTACGAACCGGGCTACTCATACGAACTGTTGGAGAAGGATTTTTCCGGCGGCGTAAGCGGAGTGGTGTCATTTACCTACAACGGCATAAGCGAAACCCTGTACTATGTGCCGGTGCACGGAACGGACTGGATGCTCACCTATCTCATCCGTGAGAGCGTCATCGGAGAACAGATCAATTCGATATCCGACACCATCATTTTGCGTAGCCTTCTGCAGTCCGTCCTCACCGCCATCGTGCTCCTCGTTATGTTTATCCTGATCTTCATACAGCAGAGACAGGTTTCGAGGGCCGCCATCGACAGGGAGGTCTCCGAGACCGAGAACCGTATCAGGCAGCAGGAGCTGGAAGAACAGCTGGCGATGCAGGAGGAACTTCTGGAGCAGGAAAAGAAACGGGCGGAGCAGGACAAGATGATCACCGCGCTCTCCTCGGATTACCGCTGTGTTTATTATGTGGATCTGGACACGGACGATGCCATATGCTACAGGCGTGAGGCGGATACGGTGCTTCCTTATCAGACCGGGGATCATTTCCCCTTCTTCAGCACTCTGAGCGGATACGCCGACGAGTATGTGGCGCCGGAATACAGGGAAGGCTTCATGGATTTCATCAACCCTGCCGCAGTGAGGAAGGCTCTTGCGGATGAGGTGGTCATCTCCTTCCGGTACCTCACCGTAAGGGAGGGGAAGGAGAGCTATGAGATGCTCCGCATGGCCGGGGTCAGACATCCCGACGACAGGGATGACAACAGGGTTCACGCCATCGGGGCGGGCTTTGCGGATATCGATGCGGAGATGAGGGAATCCATGGCCAGGAGAAAGGAACTGTCCGACGCCCTGAAGTCGGCGGAGGACGCCAGCAGAGCCAAGAGCGGCTTTGTGTCCAACATGTCCCATGAGATCAGAACTCCCATCACTGCCATCCTCGGCATGAACGAGATGATCCGGAGAGAAAGCAACGACGCAAACATCCTGTCATATGCCGAAAATATCAATAACGCCGGCATCAGCCTCCTGGGCATCATCAGCGATATCCTTGATTTTTCAAAGATCGAGGCAGGGCGGATGGAACTCACGAACGAGAGCTACTCGCTCAGGTCTCTCCTTGACGATCTGTACAACCTGATCCGTTTCAGAGCGGAGGCAAAGGGGCTTCAGCTTGTGATCGAAGCGGACAGAACCCTTCCCTCCGGGCTCACGGGGGACGAACTCAGGGTCAAGCAGATCATCCTGAACCTTCTGACCAACGCCGTAAAGTACACAGAGCGCGGCTCTGTGAGGCTTGAACTCAAGCGCCTTGAAAGGGATACGGAAAACTCGCGGATAAAGTTCTCGGTCTCCGTTTTCGACACGGGGATAGGCATAAAGGAAGAGGAGATAGAGAAACTGTTCGTACCCTTTGACAGACTTGACCTTGCCCGTAACAGGGGCGTTGAAGGCACGGGACTGGGGCTTTCCATTTCGAGACAGCTTCTCAACATGATGGATTCCGAGCTTAAGGTGGAAAGCGAGTACGATTCGGGATCCCATTTCTGGTTTGAACTGTGGCAGGATATCTCCGATGCGGAGGAGCTCGGGGATTATGACCCCGAGGATCAGACCGTCAGCCGGGAAAAGGGCAGGGACGGAGGCAGTGTATTTACCGCCCCGGGCAAGCGCATACTGATCGTGGATGATATGCCTATGAACCTGCAGGTCCTGAGCGGCCTGCTGAAGCGCACCCTGATGGAAGTGGATACCGTCTCCAGCGGTGAGGAGTGCATAGAGAGATTTGAGCACGAGGAATACGACATCGTGTTTATGGATTTCCGCATGCCGGGACTTGACGGGATAGAGACGCTTAAAAAGCTTATGGAACTCTATCCGGAAAAGACGGAAAGGACGCCCATACTCGCCCTGACCGCAAGCGCGACCATGGGAGACAGGGACAGGCTGCTTGCCACGGGCTTTAACGATTACCTTTCAAAACCCGTAAATATCTCGGAAATGGAGGGCATGCTGGCAAAGTATCTGGGAGACGGCGCCATTGAACGGGTGGAGGCTCCCGCCGAAGACCCCGGGATCTCAGGCATTCCCGGGGAGATATCGTCGCTCGGGGATCTTGACTGTAAGACAGGCATCGAATACTGCGGCGACGCGGAGGATTATCTCTTTGCCCTAAGGACCTATGCGGATTCCACCGAGGAAAAGGCCCGTCAGCTTGAAAGCTGCGTGGAAGAGGGGAGGATCGACGATTACAGCCTGCTCGCCCACTCCCTCAAGAGCATGTCCAGATCCATCGGAGCCAACAGGCTTCACGACATGGCCAAGGCCCTTGAAAAGGCCGGAAATGAAGGCTCTGTCAGCGTTATAAAGAGAGACACCCCGGCATTTCTCAGAGAGTACAGGAAACTTGGAGCTGCACTGAGGGAACTGCTTCCGGAGGAGGAGTGACGGATAGTCTCCGTTTTTGACGCTTTATTCATTATATGGTATCATAACCCCCATGAAGATACTACGTAAGCTGAACGTGCTTCTGGAGAGCCGTCAGAAGAGGCAGATGGCGTGGCTTGTAGTGCTGATGCTCATTGGGGGCGTACTGGAATCCCTGGGTATCACTATAGTTGTCCCCATCATGAAGGTGGTGCTGGACCCCGAAGCCGTTGAAAACAGCGGGATCCTGGGAGCCGTTTACAGAGGTCTTCATTTACAGGGCACGGTTCAGTTCGCCTGCATCATGATGGGCGCCATGATCCTGTTATTTGTGGTAAAGAACGTCTTTCTCTTTTTCATGAACAAGGCCCAGCTCAGATTCGTTTATACAAATCAGTTCTCAACCTCAAGGCGCATGATGATCAATTTTATGGAGCGGCCTTACGAGTATTACCTTTCCGCCGATACGGCGGTGATCCAGCGCCAGATCACCTCGGATGTGAACAACATGTATGCCCTTATCATGGCGCTTTTACGCCTGGTGACGGAGATCATAGTCTTCGTGTGTCTGATCTTTGCCCTGCTCCTTACGGACGTCCGGATGACGCTGATAGTCGCCGTGCTGCTGACGGCTGTCCTTTTGATCATAAAGAACATCATAAAGCCGGTCATGCACAGGACGGGGGAGGAGTACCAGAAGCATTACGCTCTTTTATTTAAATGGATCAATCAGTCCGTCACGGGGATCAAGGAGATAAAGATCGCCGACAGGTCCGATTACTTCATAAACAGTTACAGCGACTGCGGACAGAAGTATGTGGAGAACGTGTGGACCTACCAGCTATACAACGCCACCCCCAGACTTGTGATCGAGGCGGTGTGCGTGGGAGGGCTACTCTCCTACATGATGGTGATCATGCTGATGGGAGCGGGCGTGACGGAGATGCTGCCGCAGCTCACGGTGTTCGCCCTCGCCGCCATGCGCCTTTTGCCCTCGGCCAACCGCATGAACACGTACCTTACGGATATCGCCTACTATGAGCCCTTCTTCATGGGGGTATCCGACAATCTCAAAAATGACATAAACGACAGCCGGATGAGATACGGTGCCGATGCCTATGAGGGCAGACAGAGCGCCGAAAAGCTTCCGGTGAAAAAAGAGATCTCCATGAAGGGCATCACCTACAGATATCCCGGCACCGACACCCTCATCTTCAACAGGGCCGATATGGAGATCCCCGTGGGAAAGAGCGTCGGCATAGTGGGAACCTCCGGCGCCGGGAAGACCACCATCGTGGATATAATGCTGGGGCTTTTGAAGATCGAGGAGGGTCAGATCCTCGCCGACGGCAGGGATATATTCTCCGATTACCGCGGATGGCTCGCAAATATAGGCTATATCCCCCAGACGATCTTCATGATGGATGCCTCCATTAGGAAGAACGTGGCCTTCGGCATTCCGGATGACAGGATAGACGAGGCCAAGGTGTGGAAGGCTCTTGAAGAGGCCCAGCTGGATGAATTCGTGAAGTCTCTCGACGAAGGCCTTGACACGGGCATAGGGGAGCGCGGCATAAGGCTGTCCGGCGGACAGAGACAGAGGATAGGCATTGCCAGGGCTCTTTATGACGA
>JAEEGL016592328.1_pt1 | contig 16823 bp, 18 predicted proteins | sample 9134231 | NCBI WGS metagenome assembly JAEEGL01 (sample SAMN16246548, study PRJNA631951) | gut metagenome | biome: gut microbiome; feature: rumen; material: fiber-attached | host: Bos | place: Iran: Karaj | collected 2018-10
AATACAGCCCCACACCGACTCCGGCAGATGAGCCGGAAGTTGCGGAAGAAAAAGCTGATGAGCAGGAACCTGTGGAAGAAAAGGCAGAAGAGCAGGAACCTGTGGAGGAAAAGACGGATGAGGCAGAAGAACATTTTATGGCATACTTAAGGGGGGAGGAAGAGGATCCTTACGGTTATTTTTCTACGGAAGATGAAGATGCCGAATATGTGATCACTGATCTGAACGGCGACGGGCAGAAGGAATTGCTTATACGCATGTATGGTACCTGGATACCTGATGTGATGGTATTCCTTGACGGAAAAATAAATTATGCATATGTTTCGAGTGTCGGAAGTTCGGGAGTAAGTTTCATAAACAGTGAAGATCAGTTCGTGAGCGGGGATGTGACTCATGCCGGCCGTGAGCAGTACTGGGTATCGGAGCTTAATCAGAATCAGCATGGAAGGACTCTGGTGTATTTCGCAAAGATGTGGGATGACTGGGCCGAAGTGCCGGGAGAGACCGAATATTACATGCTGGAAGAACCTCTGACGGATGAGTTTGTTACAAGAGACTGCGAAAAGATAACGGAAGAGAAATACAATGAACTCGTAAACAGATATACTCAGGAAAAACAGCTGGACTGGAAAAAGATCAGGGATATTCTTTAAAGGCAAAAATACCGCTTATCAGAGCTATGATTCCGAGGATTGCTGTTCCTATACCGAGTTTCAGAAACAGGGAAGAACGGATGCTGACTTTGTGGTAAAAGTCATTTGAGGCATCCTTGACAGCGCCGCCCAGCCAATAGTTAAAGTAACTGAAAGCAAAGCAGAGCAGAGCTGTTATGATCAATATTATTCCTATAATCAGAATTTTCTTTTTCATAGGTAAATCTCCTTATCTAATAAAATATAACACAGACGGGCAGCGCTAACAAGAGATGATAATAGTGGTAAATTACCCCCGGATATGATACACTGTTATTTGTTACACGGACAAGATACCTTAGGAGGAAGAGGATGACTACTGACAAGATAATGGTATACAGCAACGGCGCCGGTACGGAAAAGGCTATGAATGAGGCGGGGCGTTTTGCAAAATATAATGACCTTGGAGATGAGGAGAGCCTTTATCTGACATTGCTTGCGGAAGAGATGCTGGGCATGGTCAAGGGAATAACAGGCAACTTCGAAGGTGATTTCTGGCTCGAGAAAGAGGGCGATGAATACAGGCTGAAGCTCAGAGCCGATACCTATATGGATAAGGAAAAGAAAAAGAAGCTGATAGCTCTGTCTCCCAGCGGAAAGAATGAGAGCACGGTGGGCATCATGGATATGATAAAGAGCGTGCTGCTGGGCGGTCTGGAAAAATACGAGGATATAGAGAATCTGCAGAATGAATATGATGACGGCACGGTGATGTACGGTTCTCTCGGAATGAGAGGCGTTGATGATCTGGATGCAACAGGTTTTGAATGGTCTCTGCTGCAGTATCGCAGCATGGTAGAAAAGGAAAAAGAAAAAGAAAGATCTTTAGGCGCCTGGGACGAGCTGGAAAAATCAATAGTGGCAAATATTGCGGATGATGTGAAAGTAGGCGTCAGGGGAGATACGGTGGAACTGACGATCATAAAACATTTTAATAAAGCTGATTAAGGAGGATCAAATGAGCGAGGCATATACATATAAAACAGAGGAGAGGATCGATACGAGAACAGTTGAAAAATTCTCAGAGGATCTGAAAGCCATACTGGAAAAAGGACAGTACGAACTTGAGATAGATATGTCTGATACGGTATACATATCTTCCGTAGGCTTGAGGGCTCTGCTTTCCACCCAGAGAGAGATCGAGAAAAACGGCGGACATATGGTGATAAGGAAGACAGGTCCTGCTGTTAATAAGGTATTTGAGGTTACCGGTTTTACAAAACTTTTCAGGATAGAATAAAGAATGAAAAGATTCGATAAAAGAACGAAAAGAGTTTTCATGACGGCAGCCATATCCTATATGTTTCTGACACTGCTTACGATGGTGATGTTTGATCTGAGGGATATACACACGCTGCCGGTTACAAGTGTGATCAACATCTCCGTTGACATCTTCGGTATGATAACGGGCTGTGTGATCTTCATGACCTGTCTTATCGATGTCGCGAAGACGCGGGTGAATTACAAGGTATATATGTATCTGCTAAACGTGGTCTTCCTGGGACTCTTTACCGATGCAGGAGCCTGGCTTATGGACGGGATCCCTTCGCTTCGTCCGCTGAACATCATTGACAATACGCTTTACTATCTATGCACGCCCATAGCAGCGGCCTTCTTCTATCTGTTCATTACTACCCAGCTTAAGCTCGGAGAAAAGACACTGTATACCATGCGCAAGATATTAAGGGCAGGTCTTGTGATCACGGTTGTTGTCATACTTTTCAATATACCTTTCGGTTATCTCTTTACAGTGGGAGAAGACGGCGTATATCGAAGGGAAGCCTTTTCCCACATCTGCAATATATACGGATATGCTACCATGGTGGCAGCCATGATATTGATAAACCGGGAGAGAAAGCAGCTTGAAAAATACAAGATCGTAACTCTGACAATATATGCGCTGCTTCCGATAGCGGTCAGTCTATTTACTACGGCGGTATACGGACTTTCCATCGGATATGCGGTGACTATGTGCATCATGTTGCTGATGTACTGCATAATCAATGTGAGCCAGGGCAGGGCGCAGGCCGCAAACGAAAGAGACATGCAGGTGGCGTCAGCTATACAGAACGGGATGATGCCCCGCATCTTTCCTCCGTTCCCGGACAGAAAGGAATTTGATATTTATGCATATATGGATCCGGCAAAAGAAGTCGGCGGTGATTACTATGACTTCTTCTTTACGGACGAAGATCATATAGTTCTGGTAATTGCGGATGTTTCGGGAAAGGGAGTTCCCGCTGCGCTTTTCATGATGATAACAAAGGCTCTTATAAAGAACCGAATGCAGGGCGGAGATTCGCCGGCAGAAGCTCTTTATAAGATCAACAACCAGCTGCTGAACGGCACTTCGGATCATGGCATGTTCGTTACCGTATGGATGGCCAAACTGGAGATATCAAGCGGCAAGGGTGTTTCGGTCAATGCCGGTCACGAACATCCGGCTATCTGCAGGAAGAACGGTGAATTCGAGCTTGTTGAATATTCACATTCACCTGCGGTATGTGTTATTGAAGACATGGAATTCGAGGAAAGAGAATTCTGCCTGGATAAAGGAGACATGCTGTTCGTTTATACTGACGGCGTTCCCGAAGCGATGAATAAAAAAAGGCAGATGTTTGATACCGACAGAATGCTTAAAGCTCTTAACAAGGGTAAAACCGGAACGCCTAAAGACTGCATTGAACATGTAAAAGAGGCCATAGCGGAATATGTCGGTGATGCGGAACAGTTTGATGATACTACGATGCTTTGCTTTAAGATGATGTAACTTCAGTCACGGAGGTAGAGGATCATGATAGAAAAGAAATTTGAAGGGATAGCGTCTAATTTTGAAATGGCCCAGGCCTTTGTGGATGAGCTCCTGGTCAGTCACGGCTGTCCGAAAAACGTAAAATTTGAGATAGACCTTGCTATAGAGGAGATATTTGTAAATATAGCCGACTATGCCTATACTCCCGATATCGGGGATGTGGTCATGAAAGCCTGGCTGTCGGAAGACGGCATGAAGCTGACTCTTATCTTTGAGGACAGCGGCACTCCCTTCGATCCGCTTAAAAAGCCGGATCCGGATATAACGCTGCCGGCCAGTGAGCGGCAGATAGGAGGCCTTGGCATATACCTGGTCAAAGAGACCATGGACGAGATGACCTACGAATATGTAGACGGTAAAAATCAACTTACTCTTGTTAAGGGATGGTAGACCGACCACAAGATGTGGGATATTGCAAAATCTTCCTCAAATATTTATAATAGTATGGCTAATATGATGCGAAAGTAGAAAGATTTTGAGGAAAATAAGATGAATAATTCGGATATCGGTATAGATCTGGGGACAGCGTCCATACTTGTATACATAAAGGGACGCGGCGTGGTGCTGAAAGAGCCCTCGGTCGTTGCATTTGACAGAGATACAAATAAGATAAAGGCCATAGGCGAGGATGCCAGGCTTATGATAGGACGTACACCCGGCAATATAGTGGCGGTAAGGCCGCTGAGACAGGGTGTCATTTCCGATTATACCGTTACGGAGCAGATGATGAAGTATTTCATCAGCAAGGCGCTCGGCAAGAAAGCATTCAGAAAGCCCAGGATAGCCGTCTGTGTTCCCAGCGGTGTTACAGAAGTCGAGAAAAAAGCCGTTGAAGATGCAACCTACCAGGCAGGAGCCAGGGAAGTGGCTATCATAGAGGAACCCATAGCGGCAGCTATCGGCGCAGGCATTGATATTTCCAAGCCCCAGGGAAATATGATAGTCGATATAGGCGGTGGTACCACCGATGTGGCAGTCATATCGCTGGGCGGTACCGTTGAGAGTGAATCCATCAAGGTTGCAGGCGATGATTTCGACGAGGCCATAGTCAGATATATGAGAAAGAAATACAATCTTCTCGTTGGTGACCGTACGGCCGAGGATATAAAGATAAATATCGGTACGGCTTTCAAGCGCACCGAAGTGGACTATATGGATGTTAAGGGAAGGAATCTGGTGACCGGTCTTCCCGAAACGGTCAGGGTATCTTCCGATGAGACTCAGGAAGCCCTGAAGGAGACCACATCCAAGATACTCGATACCATTTGCGCGGTACTTGAGAAGACGCCTCCCGAGCTGGCAGGCGATATCGTGGACAGAGGTATAGTACTGACCGGCGGCGGAGCGATGTTAAGAGGACTTGAGGAACTCATAGAGGAGCGCACCAACATCAACACCATGACCGCTGACGAGCCCATGACCTGCGTGGCCATAGGAACAGGAAGGTATATAGAATTCCTTGCAGGGTATAACGAGGGGATATAAAGCCTGAAAAGCAGGTGTTAAGATTTTGGCATGGATGCCCGATAAATAATTCGGAGGGTGTAATATGCTTAAAGGTCTTTATACCGCTTATACGGGAATGATACAGGAACAGCAGCGCATGGATAATCTTGCGAATAACCTTGCGAATGCTGATACCACGGGTTTCAAGAAAGAGGGACTTACGTCTCAGTCCTTTGATGCGGTGCTCGTGGATAAGATAAGAGACGATTCGGAACATTTCTTCGCCAGACGCATCGGGCAGGCGAACCCGGGCGTCAAGATCGGCGAGAGCTATGTAGACTTTTCGGAAGGCTCATTTCAGGTCACGGATGTACCATATGATCTTGCTCTTGGCGGCAAGGGTTTCTTTACGGTTCAGTACACCAATAAAAACGGTGAGACTTCCACTATGTATACCAGGGACGGCAATTTCCAGCTGACAGAGGACGGGCATCTGGTCACCACCGATGCGGATCCGGTGCTGGATACCAATAATAAGCCCATAGTCGTTGATATGACCAAGGACTTCGTGGTAGACCAGGAAGGCTATATCATCCAGGACGGAAAGAATGTGGCAAAACTTCAGATAACTGACTTTGACGATTACAACTATCTTGAACATTTCGGAGAGAACTATTTCTACCCGGTAGACGGCGCGACCATGAGAAACGCTAAATGCCAGGTATTCCAGGGATATCTTGAAACATCTAATGTACAGGTGGTCTCGGAGATGGTGGAGATGATCACCGTATCCAGACAGTACGAAGCAAACCAGAAAGTAATACAGACATATGACACATCATTACAGACAGCTACCCAGCTGGGTAAGTTAGGCGGTTAAGCCGGGAGGTAGGCTATGGTACGTTCATTATGGGCGGGCGCAACAGGAATGCTGGCGCAGCAGACACAGGTAGATACTATATCAAATAATATTTCCAACGTTAATACCGCAGGTTTTAAGGTAAGCCAGAATGAGTTTAAATCACTGCTTTATCAGGAACTGCAGACCAAGACCACTACGGCAAACGGCGAGAAGAAGCCTATAGATTCTCAGGTGGGCCTGGGTGTCAGGAGTTCATCTATCACCACGATATTCAGACAGGGCGCATTTCTTGAATCCGCAAGCAATACCGCTCTTGCCATTAACGGTGACGGTTTCTTTGCGGTACAGAGAAGGGACGGCAGCACAGGCTATACTAGGAACGGTAATTTCAATCTGGCTGTTACATCTACGGGACTGGCTCTTACCGATTCTGACGGTAATAAGGTTCTTGATACCAAGGGTAAACCAATTGAACTCAAAGGCAACTATACGGCCAGCCAGGTGAGCATCAGTGCCGACGGCGAGCTTTCATATCCGGATGAGAATTTCCAGCCCAAGTCTCTCGGCATGACCATAGGACTGTGGCAGTTCAATAATCCCGCAGGCCTTGAGAAACTTGACGGTTCTCTTTATCTGGTGACCGGAGCCAGTGGCCCTGCACAGAATGAAGCTACGGCGAAGGGACTTCAGAAATCAACAATAGCACAGGGATATATTGAAGGCTCCAATGTGCAGCTGGCAGATGAGATGGTGAACCTGATCGTAGCCCAGCGCGCTTATGAAGCTAACTCCAGGGTGATCACCACTACGGATACCATGATGCAGCAGGCCAACCAGTTGAAACAGTAAAGGACGGATAAATGGATATAGCTAATACAAAAGCGATGACCGAATATGCTTCATCTCTTGCAAAGGCGCAGAATGCCGGCAAGCTTGGTTCAAATGCGAAGGCAGCCAAGACCGATGAAGAAATGATGGAAGCCTGCAAGGAATTCGAGACCTATCTCTGGGAGCAGGTGGTGAAATCCATGAAGGACAGCACCAAGCTCTTTTCGGGAGAAGAAGACAGCAGTTCACAGCAGGTGGATTACTTTATGGATACGGCCATTACTGATATTGCCGGGAAGCTGACGGATCAGAATCTGGGGCCGAACAGTCTGGCTATGCAGATGTTTGAACAGATGAAGCGTAATCAGGGCATCAGCGCTGAAGAACTTATGGAAAAATTAATGTCAGATTCACAGGGGGATGATCTTTAATCACTTCTTTAAAAGGCTACATCGAACATATTAGTTTTCAGAATGAAGAAAACGGATACACGGTCATGAACCTGACCGCAGAAGACGGGGATATTACCTGCGTGGGATGTGCCCGTGATTTTTCTGTTGGAGAAACGGTGGAAATGGAGGGCGAGTATGTGGAGCATCCCGTATACGGCCTCCAGTTTAAGTTTTCTTCCTTAAGGGCTGTCGCTCCGGAAGACAGGATAAGCGTGCTGCGTTACTTGAGTTCCGGCGCCGTAAAAGGCGTGGGACCGAAGCTGGCCGAAAAGATCGTAGAGCGGTTCGGGGATGATACCTTCCGTATACTTGAAGAAGAGCCGGAGCGTCTTGCGGAGATAAAAGGGATAAGCATAAAGAAAGCCATGGAGATCACTGACAGACTGGTGGAAAAGAGGGATGCCAGAAATGCCGTCATCTTTATGCAGGAATATGGCATAGGTCTTAACCTTGCATCCAAACTCTATGAATTTTACGGCATGGAGATATACAATGTGCTGAAGACCAATCCCTACAGGCTCTCCGATGAAGTGCCCGCCGTAGGTTTTAAGACTGCGGATGCCATAGCGAGAAAACTGGGCATAGAAGAAGATTCGGTATACAGGATACATTGCGGTGTGGCTTATGAGCTTGAAAGGCTGGCAGCAGACGGACACTGCTACAGCCCGGCAGACATGCTCTGCGAGGGCGCAGCGGAGCTCCTGGGTTTAAGGCCGGAGGATATAGAGCCTGAACTTAAGGATATGGCTATAGACGGAAGGATCAGCCTGAAGGAAGGAAGCGAAGGCCTCAGAGTTTATCTGAAATCCTATTATCAGGCGGAGCTTTTTTCCGCAAAGCGCCTGACGGAACTGAGGGACAGCTTCAGTCCGCCTCTGATGGACGAAGACGACAGGCTTGAACTGGTACGCAGGATAGAGAGCGAGATGTCGATGGAGCTGGAAAGCCTGCAGAGACAGGCACTTCTGGATTGCATGAGCAGCGGAGTCTTTATCCTATCGGGCGGACCGGGCACGGGCAAGACTACCACGATCCATGCGATAATAAAATGGCTGGAGAAAGAGGGCAGGGACTTTGCCCTGGCTGCGCCTACGGGAAGAGCAGCAAGACGCATGAAGGAGACTACCGGTTATGAGGCCCAGACACTGCACAGGCTTTTAGAGATAGGCATGGACGAAGACGGAAGGGACAGGTCCTACAGGGACGACAGGGAACCTCTGGAGACTGATACCCTTATCGTGGATGAAGTGAGCATGGTGGACATACACCTGTTAAGAACGCTGATGAATGCCCTTGTTAACGGTACCCAGCTGATACTTGTGGGAGATGTGGATCAGCTGCCGAGCGTAGGTCCCGGGCAGGTACTCAAGGACATAATGGACAGCGGGGCTTTTGCCTGCATCCGTTTGAAACAGGTGTTCAGACAGGCCGAGAACAGCCATATAGTTTCCTATGCCCATATGATCAATAACGGGCAGATGCCGGATCTTTCGGTAAAATATCCGGATTTCTTCCTGCTGGAAAAGGACAGCGCGGAGCTGATCCAGTCATATATCTATCAGCTTGTGACGGATGTGCTCCCGAGGAAGCTGAATCTTAAAGGCGCTGATATCCAGCTGCTGACGCCGATGAAAAAGGGAAATCTGGGAGTGGAACAGCTGAATAGCTTCATGCAGGAGAAATGCAATCCGCCCTCGGATGACAAGATGGAATACAGCTACGGCAGCAGCCTGTTCCGTGAAGGGGACAGAGTGATGCAGATCAGGAATGATTACGAGCTGGAATGGGATATATATGCGGGAAATATCGCGATTGAAAAAGGAAAGGGTGTTTTTAACGGGGACACCGGTGTAGTGGATGAGATCAATGCCTATTTAAAGATCATGAAGGTGATCTTTGATGACGGCAGGGTGGTCTACTACGAATTCAGCCGTCTGGATGAACTGGAGCTGGCCTATGCGGTGACCGTGCACAAATCCCAGGGAAGCGAGTATCCGGTGGTGATACTCCCGCTGCTCTCCGGGCCGCAGATGCTCTTTCACAGGAATATTCTGTATACGGCAGTGACGAGGGCCAAACAGTGCGTCATCATACTGGGCAGCGCGGCCACGGTGCGCAGGATGGTGGGAACGGATAATGCTGCAAGACGCTATACATCTCTTGCGGAAAGGATAAAGGAAATTGAAACGCCTGCTTGATCTTCTGTTTCCTCCCCGCTGTGTCCTCTGTGACGAGGTGATCTCGCCTGAAGAGAAGGGCTGCTGTGAGGAATGCAGACCTAAACTCAAATACATATCGGAACCCTGGTGCCTTAAGTGCGGGGCGCCGGTCGTTAACAGTGAGGACAGTTATTGCCCTTCCTGCATGGTGAGGAAACATCTGTTCACGGCCGGAAGGGCGCTTTATGAGTATTCTTCGGTCAGGACTTCGATATACCGCTTCAAGTACTCGGGTCGTGCGGAATACGGTGAGTTTTACGGCAGGGAGATGGCCGAGAAGCTTAAAGAACAGCTGAAAAAGTGGAAGCCCGACGGCCTGATCCCCATACCGCTCCATGCGGCGAAGGAGAGGCTGAGGGGGTATAACCAGGCAGAAAAGCTGGCCAGGGCCATAGGAAGATATTGCGATATCCCGGTTTTTGACCGGATCGTATTCAGAAGGCAGAAAACCAGGCCAATGAAAGAATTAAATGTAAAAGAACGTCAAAATAATCTGAAAAAGGCTTTTATTATTCCACAAGATGTTGTAAAATTGAAAAGAGTAGTGCTGGTCGATGATATCTATACGACAGGTACTACTATGGACAGTGTTGCCGGGCTCCTTTTGGAAAAAGGGGTTTTGGAAGTGTATACTCTTACACTGGCTATAGGAACGGGGATTTAGTGTTTGCATAAGGAGTCAGTCTATGAGCGCAAGTGTTAAGAACTGCCGGAAATGCGGCAAGATGTTTAATTATATTATGGGACCGCCTATCTGTCCTGTCTGCAGGGAGAAGATAGAGAAGAAGTTCCATGAAGTAAAGGAATATGTTCGAGAGCACAAGGCGGCGAGCATGAACCAGATATCCGAAGATTGCGGAGTGGAACGTAAGCAGATAGAGCAGTGGGTAAGGGAGGAGAGGCTGGTGTTCTCGGATGAATCCCCCATTAAGCTCTATTGTGAAAAATGCGGCAAATACATTACCACCGGACGTTTCTGCGAGCAGTGCAAGAAAGACAATGCCAGCAGCTTTTCCGCTGCGGGAAGAAAGGATGAAGGATCCGAAGGTACTTCTGATCCCGGAAAGGGTTCGGGTTCCAGAATGTACACCTTCAGGAATTGACGGATGATAAACGAATCCAGGATAAAACTGATGACCAGACTGGCGGCCTATGAGAGTGGCGAGGGTAAGAAGAGTATGGCCATCGGCACATATTTTAAAGGGGACTACATAGCCAAAGAGGTTATGAAGTCTATTGTATTTGCGACTATCGTATATGGTATAGTGATAGCCGCATATGTCGTTTATGACTTTGAAAAATTCATGAAGGACATATATGATATGGATCTGCTGCAGCTGGGAAAGACGCTGCTGATACGCTATCTGCTCTTTACGGGCGGTTATGCGTTCATAACCTATATCGTATATCTGATAAGATATAAAAAAGCAAGGCATTCTCTCAGGATGTATTACAATAACCTGAGGCGTCTGAATGCAATGTATAAAAAGGAATAAGGATAGTTTTGGCTTTATGGTACAGTTACTTACGGCAAGGGAATGGTTGAAGAATATTTATTCCCGCTACGAGAATTTCTGCAGACCGGCGCTGAAGTTTCTGCTGGCGCTGATCTCAATGATGATGATCAATTCAAAGCTCGGATATTCGCAGGCTTTAAAGAGTGGGGCAGTGTCCCTGATCATAGCGCTGATGTGTTCTTTCCTGCCGCTGAATTTCATCGTTACCGTTTCCGCGCTGATCGTGCTTCTGCAGCTTTATGCGCTTTCACTGGAAAGTGTGATAATAGCGGGAGTGATCATGCTGATAATGATGCTTCTGTATTTCAGGTTCGCGGCAAAAGATACAGTATTGATCATGCTCACACCGCTTTGCTTTATACTGGGAGTTCCCTATGTGATCCCCCTGTGCGCAGGCCTCGTGGCTGCGCCTTCATCGGTGGTTTCCACAGGCTGCGGCGTAGTGATCTATTATATGCTGAAAGTGATCACGGTAAACAGGCAGACATTGCTCAATATGGAAGAGGAGTCCCTGCTTGAGAAGCTGAGGTTCCTTGCGGATGCCATACTTGATAACAGGGAGATGATGGTATGCTGCGCGGCATTCGGGATCACTATCATCGTGGTATATGTGATAAGAAGACTGTCCGTTGACCATGCCTGGACCGTGGCCATCATAACCGGAATGCTGGTGGATGTCATGGTGATACTGATGGGTGATCTCAGGTTTGATACGAGAATATCCGTAGGTTCACTGGTGTTCGGAAGCCTGGTAGCCTTAGTGGTGGCGGAGATATTGCAGTTCTTCATTTTTAACGTTGATTACAGCAGGACCGAAAAGGTCCAGTTCGAAGATGATGAATATTACTATTATGTGAAGGCAGTGCCTAAGAATACGGTGTCGCTTTCGGATCCTAAGGTAAAGAAGATCAAAGGCCAGGAGAAGAAGATACTTCCGGCAAAAGAACCGGCAGAAGAAGAGAACCCTCAGCCCGCAGAGGATAAGAAGGACGCGCCGGAATACAGAGTAAGAAGATCGACAGCCACCCGTGACAAGGCTATGGCTGAACTTAACGAGATAAGGAAAACGGCGGCAACAAGGAACAGGAGACCTGCGCCGCCAAAGAAGAGAAAGAGAGAAGACTAAAAGGAAATGCTGGACAGAGTAAGCGGATTTATAGAAGAATATGTATCCAGTCTCCATATGCCCACTATCAGTATCACTGATGTGATAGAGATACTTATTCTCTCTTTTGTCATATATCATCTGATGGTATGGGTCAGGAATACTAAGGCATGGTCTTTATTTAAGGGCATCATAGTCATCCTGGTCTTTTTACTTATTGCGATCATGTTCGAGATGACCACTATTTTGTGGATAGTCAGGAATATCCTGCCGACCATGGTCATTGCTTTTGTGGTCATACTTCAGCCGGAACTGAGGCGCGCGCTTGAACAGCTGGGGCAGAAGAATATAGTCTTTTCTTTCCTGAATTATGATAATGCGCGTTCAGGAAGATACTCCGATCATACGATAGATGAGATAGTCAAGGCTTCTTTCGCAATGGGCAGGGCCAAGACCGGAGCCCTAATGGTGTTTGAGAGAAACGAGACGCTGATGGAATATGAAAAGACCGGCATCCCCATAGATGCCCAGGTCACCAGCCAGCTGCTCATCAATATATTCGAGCATAATACACCGCTTCATGACGGCGCGGTGCTGTTCCGCAATGATCGTATAGTAGCGGCCACCTGTTATCTCCCGCTTTCGGACAACAGATCACTTTCCAAGGCTCTGGGTACCAGACACAGGGCAGCGGTAGGTATTTCGGAAAACACTGATTCGCTTACAGTGATCGTTTCGGAGGAAAACGGAAAAGTGAGCGTGGCTTTCGGCGGAGAGCTTTTCAGCGGACTTACCCAGGAGGGTTTAAGAGAAAAGCTTGAACTCATACAGGACAAGCCTGCTCCGGAGAGCAAAAAAAGATTAAGAGACAGACTGAAAGGAGGAGACCGTAATGAAAAAGATTCTGACAAATAATCTTGGTCTCAAGATCCTTGCAGTCATTATTTCTTTCGGAGTATGGCTGATGGTGGTCAATTATGATGATCCCGTAAAGACTGCAAGCTTTTCCGATATTCCCGTCAGGATACAGAACTCCGATGTGCTCAGGGAGAAGGGAAAGGTATTTGAAGTTAAAAATGATATAAGCAGCATAGATGTGACCATCACCGCAAAGAGAACAATACTTGATTCCTTAAGCGCGGAAAACATAATAGCCGAAGCAGATGTTTCCAGTCTGTCGGTTATGAATACCGTGCCTATCAAGCTGTCTACAAATAAGAATAATTCCATGATAGAGTCCATTAAAACGGACACTCCGATGCTGGAACTTTTGGTGGAAAACTTAAAGGAGATAAGCCTGCCGATAACCATGGAGATGCTCGGAACCCCGGCAGAGGGATATGTGATCGGCGATGTGACATACGGAACCAACACGGTGCGTGTGTCCGGGCCTGAGTCGGTCATAGATATGATCTCTTTTGCACAGTGTTCGATAAGTGTGGACGGAAGAGTTTCGGATATTTCTTCCAGTTTGGATATAAATCTGTATGACGATAATTATGAAAAGGTTGATCATGCAAACGTCAGAAAGAATATTTCAACGATCAACGTAAGCGTTGCCATACTGCCTACCAAGACAGTACCCGTGCTTTATGAGATCAGCGGCATCCAGGCTGATAATTATGTGGTGGTGGGAACACCTACAGGTGATGTGAGCGAGATAGTGATAGCTGGACGTTCCAAGGTACTTAACGGTATCAGTTATATCCGCGCGGGATATAAAGATGTTAACATTGACGGAAGGACTGAGAGCGTCAGCGCCAAGATCGATCTGACAAACTATCTTCCCGACGGAGTGAGGATGGCGGATCCTTTCGGTAACACAACCGCCACGGTTACGGTGGAGATAGAAGAATATCAGACAAGGACCTTCGAAGTGCCTTTTGACAGCTTTGATTATCAGCATATTCCCGAAGGATATAAGGCTCATATAGTGGATGAAAAGGGTAAGGAAGAGGGCACGGTAAAAGTCAAGATCGCAGGACTCAAGTCTGAGCTGGACGGGCTGGATGTCAATCAGCTTGTGGGAAGCGTGCTTCTGTCCGACGCTATCGGAAGCATGAAGCTTAAGGATGAGTTTGAGGTGACCGCAAGCTTGGACGGTTCTTACCTTCCGGTAGAAGTTGTCTTTATAGAAGCCGAGAAAGTAAGGGTTAAGGTCTGGAAGAACAAGTAAGGCGCAAACTTGTAAACAGGGCTTAAAAATGGTATAATACGGATTTATTGTACGAAGTGAAAAATGGGGTTACGATATGATAAGTAAAAAAGTTACGGTAAAGAATGCTACGGGGCTGCACTTAAGGGCAGCGGGTAATTTCTGCAAGGAAGCCATGAAGTATGGCTCGAGCATAAATTTTACGTTTAAAGAGAACACTTATAATGCTAAAAGCGTTCTCAGCGTGCTTGCTTCGCTGGTAAAATGCGGTGATGAGATAGAGATACACTGCGAGGGACCTGATGAAGAGGAAGCGCTTGAACAACTCGTGGCCGCAGTTGAAAGCGGACTCGGAGAATAGAAGGAGAAGAGGAAAATGCTTAATTACAAACGTTATCAGCGCGTGCCGGTAGACCGTTATCCGGAGCGTACATGGCCGGACAAGGAAATAATGAAGCATCCGATCTGGTGCAGTGTTGACTTGAGAGACGGCAATCAGGCACTGATCGATCCCATGGTGGTATCTGAAAAGATCGAGTTTTTCAATTATCTGGTAAAACTCGGATTCAAGGAAATTGAAATAGGTTTTCCTGCAGCCAGTCAGATAGAATACGATTTCCTGCGCCAGCTGGTAGAGAGAAAGCTGATCCCCGATGATGTGAAAGTACAGGTGCTCTCACAGTGCAGGGAAGAGCAGATAAAGAGGACTTTTGAATCCATACAGGGGATCAAAAAGGCAATAGTGCATATTTATAATTCCACATCCACACTTCAGAGAGACGTAGTGTTCAATGCGGACAAGGAGACAGTTAAAGAACTGGCTCTTAAAGGAACCCAGATGGTCATCGACAATATGAAGGACTATGATGGTGAAGTGACTCTTGAGTATTCGCCCGAAAGCTTTACCGGTACAGAACTTGATTATGCGCTGGAAGTATGTAATGCGGTCATTGACAAGTGGAAACCGACTAAAGAAAAGCCGATGATCATCAATCTTCCGTCAACGGTGGAGATGACTACGCCCAATGTATTTGCGGACCGTATCGAATACTTTAATAACAAGCTTAACAACAGGGAAGCTGTTATCATTTCCGTTCATCCCCACAATGACAGGGGAACGGGTGTGGCTACGGCTGAGCTTTCCCTGCTTGCAGGCGCTGACCGTATAGAAGGAACTCTTTTCGGAAACGGAGAGAGGACCGGTAACGTGGACATCATCAATCTGGCTTACAATATGTTTTCACAGGGCATCGATTGCGGACTTGAACTTACCAATATCAACGAAGCCATCGAACTCTATGAACGTACCTGTAAGATACCCATACATCCCAGACATCCCTATGCCGGCAAGCTGGTATTTACCGCATTCTCCGGATCTCATCAGGATGCCATCAACAAGGGTGTCCATGCAATGAAAGAGAGAAATTCACAGATATGGCAGGTGCCTTATCTGACCATAGATCCTGCGGATATCGGCAGGGAATACGAACCTATCGTCCGTATCAATTCCCAGTCAGGAAAGGGCGGTGTGGCCTTTGTAATGGAGACCTATTTCGGCTTCAAGCTGCCCAAGCCCATGCAGAGAGAGTTTGCGGATGTGATACAGACGCTTTCGGAATCAAGGGGAGAGGTATCACCCGATACGGTTATGGAGAAGTTCAGGGAAGAATATCTTAAGAAGAATGAACCCATCCATTTCAGAAAACTCAAAGTAGATGATCTCTCCGAAGAAACAGAGTCAGAGTTCGATACCGGTGTGCATGTGACATATACCGATCATGATGTCGAGAAGAACTTTGAAGCTGTGGGCAACGGCCCCATTGATGCAGTACTGCGCGGTATCAGAGAGAACTTTGATGTACGCATAAAGATACTCGATTATGAAGAGCATGCGCTGCAGAGCGGAGCCAACTCCCAGGCAGCTGCTTATATCCATATGCTTAACGAGGATACAGGTGAAGTGACTTACGGTGTCGGAGTCAGCTCCAACATAACAAGAGCATCCGTAAGAGCCATATTCTCGGCAATAAACAGACTGGGTCTCGGAGCGTAGATATGACAAAAGTAATGGTGACCGGCTGTAACGGACAGCTGGGAAAAGCGTTAAAGAAACTGTATGATGCGGATCCCGGATATACTTATCTCGGGACCGATGTAGGAGAACTTGATATCACGGATCTGGATGCTGTCACAAAATATGTGGCAGAGGAAAAGCCGGATGTGATAATCAACTGCGCTGCCGCAACCAATGTGGACGGCTGTGAGAAAGATACGGATCTTGCCTACAGGATCAATGCCATAGGGCCGAGAAATCTTGCAATAGCGGCAAGTAAAAACGGCGTGGAGCTGGTGCATATCTCCACGGATTACGTATTCTCCGGAGAGGCAGCAGAGAGCCCGCGAAATGAGTTTGACAGTGTCGGACCGGTGAGCGCATACGGAAAGACCAAGCTGGCAGGTGAAGAATTTGTCAGAGCTTTTGCCGCTAAGTATTACATCATACGTACCGCATGGCTGTACGGCGAAGGAAAGAATTTCGTTAAGACCATGCTGGCGGTCGCGGAAAACCATGACAGAGTAAGCGTAGTGGATGACCAGCTGGGTAATCCGACTTCTGCAATGGAACTTGCAAGAGCAATATATAAACTGATACCTACGGGGGCTTACGGCCTGTATCACGGTACCTGTGAAGGCATATGCAGCTGGGCTGATTTTGCGGAAGAGATATTTAAGCT
>JAEEGL013242469.1_pt1 | contig 16822 bp, 10 predicted proteins | sample 9134231 | NCBI WGS metagenome assembly JAEEGL01 (sample SAMN16246548, study PRJNA631951) | gut metagenome | biome: gut microbiome; feature: rumen; material: fiber-attached | host: Bos | place: Iran: Karaj | collected 2018-10
GGAAGAGGTAATGGAACTGAAAAAAACACCACAAGTAAGCAAAGAATCCTAGGAGCTAGGATTTGATAAGGGCAATTGTGGAGTCGGAGGACGGCATAATGAAGGCAAGCGACACTCTTAAAAACATAAGCGACGACGGCTGGCGCTGGGTAATACAGGGGCAAATCGAAGGAAAAAAGCGCGACTACACGAGCGGCCTTCTTGCGGCGGAAAGACGGGGTAAACATCAAAATGCGGTTGAGACTGCAAAAAAGTTACTGGATGACGGAATGCCCCCTGAAAAAGTGGCAAGCTATTGTTCCATTCCGCTGGAAGAAGTAAAGGAACTGCAAAAAACACCCCTTGCCACCCCCTAATGCCTGCCCCCAACTCGCATCTCCACATAGCGCACCCGGCCAGCTTTAACGGCATCTTTTATCTGCTTTTCACGCTCGCTTAAGGTAGAAGAGCCTGTTTTTACCTCCACAAAAAGAACCTCGCGTATTTCCTTACCTTCAGCGGCACCGGGAAAAGCCACAAAATCGATGGGCTTACCAACAAAACGTGCATCTGCGGGATTGCAGGGAAAACCGGGCAAATAAGGGGCAAGCTGTTCTGCAGCCTGTCCCCCAAGAACAGAACGGCTCCGCTTTACCGCATCCTCACGGGCCCTTTTTACAACAAATGAATCAGCCGCTTTCTGTATGGAGCGCCCAATCAGTATGCCAAGAATCAAAAAAAAGGCAAGTAGCGCCGCAGCTGTAACAAAAAGAGCAATATTTGTTTTTATGAATGTCAGGATTTGCTCAAGCTCAAGGTCCTGAAAAGGTGAATTTGTTCCCATGAATGCAGTTTAGCACTTTTGGGACACTTAAGGAAGGACTAGCCAAGATGCTAATGCAATTGCCAAGTCCTGCCGATTTATAAGAAGAGGTGTTTTATGCTAAAAAAAGCCTATCCTTTACTTTTCGTGTTGATTTCTCCTGCCCTGTTTGCGCAAGCCCTTCCGTCTAACAAAGCTAGCCGTGGACAGCAAGCAACCCCTGCCAATCAGGCGGCTGCGGTAAAAGCGGAAACATCCCTCGGCCTAAAGCAGCTGGACACTTCTGCCATAGACACCACAGGCCCAAGCATAGAATTCAAATTCAAGTACCAGAAAGGCGACAGGTATGCCATACTCTCCACAGTAGAAGAAGACGTATTCGTAAACATGCGCTACGACCACCACGGCGAAATAGTAAACCGTGTAAGCGCAGAAGTTACCGCAGCAGATCAGGCCACAGGCAGCGGAAGCCACGAATGTACCTTCATGACAACAGAAAATGCCTTTGGACTTGGCGGCGGAAAAACATTCAGCTGGGGAGAAGAATACAAAAGCGTATTTGACCGCACATCCCTTGGCCGCTACACAATCGGCGACGAATACTTCATGCCAACCGTCCGCGACGTGCCAATCTTCCCCGACCACGCAATAAAACCAGGCGACACATGGGTTCAGGAAGGACACGAAGCCCACGACCTTAGAAAGAACTTTGGACTGGAAAAGCCCTACATAGTCCCATTCACAGCCACATACAAATACCTCGGAACCGTTGGCCGCGAAAAGCGCGAGGTAAAGCAGATGAGCTATGCCGCAGCCTCAATCAGCAAGCAGAGGAACAACCAGGTAATCAAAAAAGAGGGAAACGTACTCCACGTCTTCCACGTAAAATATTCGCTCTACACCCAGGCCCCGCAAAGACCGTCCGCAAACTACTACGGCGACTACCCCCAGACAACCATGGGCTTTAGCGACGAACTAATCTACTGGGATGCAGAAAAAGGCGCAATTGACCATTATGTAGAAAACTTTAGAATTCTTATAGAAACCGCCTACGGCAACATCTACGAATTCCGCGGAACTGCCCACGCAGAAGTTACAGACTTTATCCGCACCGGAACCGACGACGAGCTTAGGGCCGTTGAAGAGCAGATAAAGGACCTTGGCATAGAAAACGTTACCGTCAAAAAAAGCGACAAGGGCCTTACCCTCAGCATGGAGAACATCCAGTTCAAGGCGGAAAGTTCCCAACTCATGCCCAGCGAAACGGAAAAGCTAAAAAAGCTTGCCCAGATTCTTGAAGCCTACCCGGACAACGACATCCTTATAAGCGGACACACCGCAACCGGCAAAGGCCGCGACCCCCAGGAACTCAGCGAAGCGCGCGCAAAAGCCGTTGCCGACTACCTAATCCAGCTTGGCGTAAAGGACAACTACCACATCTTTACCCAGGGCTTTGGCGACAAAAATCCAATCGCCCCCAACAACACGGAAGAAGGAAAAGCAAAAAACCGCCGCGTAGAAATTACGATTATGGATAAATAGATTCATAAATTTTATAATTATATGGGCGCTTCCTGCCATTCGGCAGGCCGGCTGTTCCGAGGCTTGCTAACGCGCGGCCTCCGCACTCACTTCGTTCGCTTGCGGTGGCTGGCCTCCGGCCACCTCTCCATAGCCTAGCGCAGTAGAACAGAAGATACTTATTGGAGATTGGTTTTAAAATTCTTGTATTTAAACAAAACTTCTTGTGTTCCTGCTATTTTATGACGCTTAACTTTATAAAGTACAGTCCAATTCGTTTGTCTTTCTGCATAATCCTTCTTTTTATCTGGAAAAAAAGAGCGGCATATATACTTTCCATTTTTATCTTTTGAAAGGAATGTAAACAATGCATCTGTCCCCATCGTATTTTTCATAAGGAAATCTGCTTCTATTACAGAAAAGGCCTGCAATGCAGGATTATATTTGAAAATTGTCTTGTTACTATCAAAGATATGTTCCAAAATAGGTAAATATTCAATTCTCCGCTTTATAGAAGCATAATTTCTTGAAGATTCAATATAGGAACAAGAAATCTGCCCATTTTCTATGTTAGAAAAAATCGACTCTGCAGAATATGAAAGGCGTGGCAAATCTTTTAAATGCTGCAAACCTGCAATATGAAAAAAATGCTTTTTCTGAAATTCAATAACCAGTTTTACAGATTTGTTTTTCCGCCCCAAAATAAACTCGTATTCAATGTCGAGCATATTTTTATAGGCTTTTAATGCGTCAAGAATGTCCGCCACATTTTTCCTCTTAAAAAAAAAGCTCCGCGCCATTCGCAGAGCCTTACTCCGTTTTCTTTCAGCTTTCGCCTAGTTCAGATGAGGTCTACGGAAAACCCTTCAGAGACTAACGGCATACTGCTTCTGAACACAATATAACCGCTTAAACGCCAAACAGGTATTCAAGCTACCTGTCGCCTTGAATGGCAAGGACTTACTGTAAATAAATATAAGCTATTTTTCTCAAAAAATCAAGTTCATAAAAAAAAAAGCGCAGCCTGGTTATGCAGACTGCGCTTGATGTTGGCTAAGTAATGCCTTAACTTAGAATGGCAGGCGGTATGTTACGCCAATGCTGGCCATAACAAGGTCTTTAGAAAGTTTGAACATATCTGAATAGCCCTCTACGTCAAAGTAGTTAACCCACATACCGGCAGCTGTCAAAGTAAGATTTTCGATTGGAGTTACTTCTACGCCACCGCCAATTGCAAAGCTATCAAGAACAGGCGCAAACGGGCTGTTTGACTCATCGTTTGTTCCCTGTTTTGAGTATGAGAAACCAAGACTTGCACCAATCATGTCGTTGATTTTGTAGTCTGCGCCAAGGGCAAATTCAATGGAGTTGTCATAGTCGTTTTCTCCAAGTACAGAATCCATTGAAGCCTGCTTGTTAAAGTAGTAGTTGCAGCTAAAAGATACAAGAAGTGGATCGATTACGCTGTAAGAAGCACCGAATGAAAGGGTTGCAGGAAGGTCATTATTGAATTTTTTACCGTCCGTAATTTTAAATGCAGACGCCAGATTTCCTTCAACATTGTCAACCTTGTACTTAATCTTGTTGATTGTAGAGTACTGAACGGAAAGGTCAAGCTTGTCTATGGGGCGGGCATGAATGCCAAAGACACCACCAAAGCCAGTTGCCTTTGCATCGTAACTTACTGTGTCACTGCCGTTAAGCGTTTTGAATGAATTCTCACTTGAAGTAAGTTCCATGGACTGTGTTCCGTAAACCATGCGGAAGGCAGCACCAACGGAAAGCATGCCGTCTAGGAATTTGTATGCACCACCGACTTGACCACCGTAGGTTATAGAGTCAACCTTGAGTTCATGATTTCTCGCAGCAGTAGTAAGTGTTTGAATCAAATTTGCTGCAATTAGAGAAGAACCATCGTCATAGTTGAGTGAGCCACCACCAGCATAGACTCCAAAGTTCAAAAATGCTGAAAAGTCACCGTGGTGGTAGACTGCATCTACATCGGGGTAGAGCCAGACTGTTGTTGTGTCAGAAGATGCTGTGTCTACATGATTAAGTTCGAATAATGGAGCAATTACAGCATCACTTTCAAGTTCATGCTTGTATTCCTTGAATACAAACTGGTTGCCGGCTTCTATCCAAAGGCCGTCGTTCATAAAGGCTGTACCTGCAATGTTGTAGAAGGCAGCTTCTGGGCGCTGGAATTCTGCGTTGCGGCTTGGGTTGCGCAAATATCCTGTGCTCATGTTTGTCTTGTTTTCTACGCCGCCAGCGAATGCAAAAGCCACGCTCATGGCTGCTGCTGCAAAAGCTAAAGTTCTTTTCATGTTAATATTCTCCTTAACAGCTCTCTCTTCTGTAAATATAATGCACAAAAAGGTGCATGTCTATTTTTTCGGCAGAATTATTGATTTTTCTTAAAATTTTGACGTGAGTAATCTGTAAGTGCTTATAAAATTGTAAAATAGATTATCGGGTCTAGCCCGCTAATGACATTCTTTTGAACTTTTTGGCCAGCCCCGCAATTTCTTGTGCCCATTGCGCGGAATGTTGAACGGTTGGTGAGCTTGTCGAACCACGGTTAGTGAGTCCTTCGACAAGCTCAGGAACCACCTGTTGAACCACGGTTCAGCATTTGTATTTATTTGCAACGATGCATAGACCCTGAGTCAAGCTCAGGGTGACAGTCTACGACTCAGTGGGCGACCGTCATTCCGGGCTCCGACCCGGAATCTGTGGAAGATGAATGCGGGGCTTATCGGTACAGACCCTGAATCCACATTCGTAGCTAGTGCGTGCGAATGTGGCGTAGCAGTTCAGGGTGACAGTTTACAGTTCAGGGAGACCGTTTTTTTGCGTACTTGAAAAGAAACCTACGCCGCCATGGAGCCCCTTTAGTCCCGCGCAAGCGGGATGAGGGTTACCGAAGGGCGGAACGGCGGTTAGCAAAGAGAGTTTTCGTCCAGAAGAGAAAAAGAATACTTTATATTCTCTTAAACCAACGAATCTTTTAGCGTGGTAAAGACTTTTATGCCCTTTATGCGGCCATCGCGGGCAAAGACGCTTTGGCTTTCCTGAGGCATAAGGCTTGTGCTGGTGCGCTCCACTTTGCCGACGTCCGTTTCCACTTCAATTTTGTCCTGGTCGGAAAGGATGTATTTTACCTTTGTACCGCAGACGGTAAATTCCAGTGTTGAATCATCCTTAAATTCAGTCTTGCGTAAAAGCAGGCTCTTAAAGGCAAGGCATGAATGTTCCACACGGACTCCAAGTTCTCCGCTTCGGGTAATGACTTCTTCTTTTACCTGTCCCGTCATACCTGGCTGTTTTGCCCCCTGCATTGAAGGCGTATGCGAATATGGATCCTGGGGGAAGGCTCCGTAAAGCTGTGGAGTCTTGTTAAAGCCAAGTCCTGAGCGCACGTCGTAGTAAATAGAAGCAAGTTCTTTTGCCATCTGGCTGTCTGCCGAAGCAAATGCGGCATCAACGTTTTCCTGTACGGCAAGGAGCAACTTTGAAACCATGTGCCAATAAATGCTGCCAAGGCCTTCGTAGGCGTAGAAGGTTCCAGAGCGGCCTGTAAAGCTTGAATGGTTGAAGGTCTTTTCGTAGAGCGAAAGTAGTTCCTTTTCTTCTTCTGCGCTGGGCTTCATTCCATCTGGCAGATTCTGGATAAATTCCTGCATTACGCGGGCATTGAGGAATGAAGAGTTAAAGTGGAAGCACCCGTTTTGGTCGCTGCCAATTACGATGCCCTTGGAGCGGTCAACAAATTCCTTAAGATTCTGGACATCGCTTGCGGGGACGTTGTTCTTCTCTTCAAATTTGGGAAGCTCCTTGTTGGGGTAAAGCATGTAGGAATTCTGCCTTTGCTCGTAGATGCGGCTTGAACGAAGCGCCTTAAGCAAGTCCACACATTCTTTTCCGCCAAGCAGGTGGGAAGAAAGAACTGCAACCTGCCCTTCAAGCATTTCCTGCAGGTATTTGATTCCAAAGGAATTTTCCCCCGCAACAAGCACGTTGTAGGAATGGTAAAGGCCATCACTTCTTTTGTTTAGCCTTACGGTGTAGACAACCGCCGCTTTTATGAGCGTAAGTCCGCGGAGAATTTCATCTTTAGTGAGGCTTGCGTCTTTTCCAAAGCCGTTATTATAGAGGGAATTGCGCTCCTTTTCAAATATAAGACCTGACTTGCATACAAAGTCGTAGAGTTGGCCGGCAGAAAGAGGGCCTGTGTAGTTTTCGTATTCTGCAAAGTGTTCGGTTAGCGATTTGAATGCAAGTGCGGTTTCTTCCGTTACCGTAAAGCTTTTGTCCTGGGACTGGGCAAAGAGTGTCTGGAGGAATGTAAGGTAGCGGTTAAGGTAGCAGCTTGTTACTACGGAAAGTCCCCAGCCTGCAAGAGCATTGTTTGCGTCGTTCCATTCAGGACGCTGGGTGTTGAGCCAGATTCCTCCGCCCGGAACTAGGTTTGCGGCCTTGCTTATTACAATCTGCAGCAGTTTCTGCGTAAGGGTAACAAGGGCTATGCTTCCGTCTTTTGATGCAACTAGCTTTGCATCCCCTCCCCTTTCTTTTGCGGCCTTAATGAGGGCATTGCTTGCCTCACGGTCAAAGGCTATGGTGTCGCGGGGATTTTTTAGTATGCTTGCAAAGTCCTTGATTCTGTAGGGAACCGCAGCAGAGCTAAAGAGCTTTGTGGCAAGGGCTTTATCCAGGAAGTCTTTGTCCAGTTCATTCTGCCTTTCCAAAAGCTTTTGCAGGTAGATTACCTGGTGGTCTCCCCAGTAGCCAATGAAGGCCCAGGGATTGTTTGGATCGGGAACTTCCCAGTCAAGGCCACCGCGGAATATTCTGTAGGGGTTGAATCCGTCAAAGGTCATGTTGTTAAGGAAGGCGCATATCATCGACGGGGTGTATTCAGGATAAGAGTATGAAAGTGCCTCCCAGTTCTGGAAGATGTCGCGCCAGTTGCCCTCGTAGTTAAGGATTTTATTTCCAAATTCGTCGCGGAGCTTTATGTTGAATTTGTTCCAGGGGCGGCTTGGGTCTCCGTGTCTTCTGGAGAAGGTAAGCGGCATGTATTCAAGTGCAAGCTTTAAAAGCAGGGGGTCTGCAAACTTTTGGGCAGCGTCTACAAGTTCGCTTCGCTTTATTAGCTTTTTGCCTGCAAAACCGGAAAGCATTTTTTCTGCGGAAGGAATGAGGCTTGTATTGCGCTGGGAGACAAAGCGCATAAAGTCTTCCAGGCTGATTTTTCCTCCGTCTTCAAAGATTCCGCCCCTCATTATGTTGAACATTACGTTTGCGCTGTGGTGGACGCAGCTCATTTTGTCTGCGGTATCCTGCATACCGTCGGCCTGGGCTATAAAGCTGTCCATTTCGCGCTTGGAGCTGGCAATGTCTTCTTCCAAAAGCCTTGCAGCTTGGTCCCTGTTTGCAAGCAGCTTCTTTAGATCTGCAACGCGTGAGGAATCAAGGAAGGTGTCAAAGACCTGGCTCCAACATTCCTTTGCTCCGGGGGAAAGTGTTTCCTTTTTGCAGACAAAGCAGGAGGCCCTTTTTCCCTTAACAACGTCCTCACCGGCAAGGTCCTGCGGCTGGGGAAGTGAATTCTTTGCAAGCAGGGCAAATTTCATTGGGGAATCAGGTGAAATCATTGTTATTCCGCTTGTGAACCAGCAGGTGTTTGCCACAAGACATTCGCTTGGTTCTGCCTTGTCGGAAACAACGGAAGAAAGCGAAAACAGTGCAAGGGCACTTTCCCTGTCCATGTCTGACTGCTTGTAGGCATCCAAAAGCACGCTTGAATTGTTCTGCAGCTCAGTTCCTGCTCCGGCAGGCATTATGTTCTGGCAGCCGTCAAGTATGGAAAACTCCACTGCCTTAGCACCTGTGTTTTCTATTTGAACACGGCGCACAATTCCAAATTTGTCTGAACTTGTCCAGGCATAGCGGAAGGTTAGCCCAAGGTCTGCATTCTTTTCTTCGAATATTACTTCCGTACCGTTGGTGTTTTTGTAGATGGTGCGGGAAATGGACGGATTTTTTGCGGCGCGGACTGCGGGTGTGGAAGAAAGAGAGGCAAAGGGTTCCCACAGGACAATATTGTTTCCGCAGTTTACAGCCAGCAAGGTATAGGGGCCTGTTACCGTCTTTGCATCGGAAACCTTGTCTGCCGTGTAATAGGGAAAGACTGCATGGTTTGCATCCATTCTTCCAGCCGTAACTCCGCCCTGGGACCAGCAAAAGTTCCACACGTCGGAAGAACTGGTTATTGTCATGAAGAAGTCTTCCATCAAATCATAGTCTTCTATTTTGTAAAAGAGCTCACCGTTAATCTTTACAAAATTCTCATTGCCCGCCATAGCCATGCCTCCAATTTTTTTCAAAACATTCTTTTGTAAAACGGCTCGCTCGAAGTTACACTACGGTTCCCCGCGCATACGCTTGTGCAGAATGTTTCGCGTGTCAACTTTCCCTTACGCAGCCTACATTACAAAATCTGTTTTTTCTGGTAGAAAATATAAAATTTCTACAGCTTTTTTTCCTTTTTTTTACAGTAAAGCACAATGCCTTCTATGTCAAATGCAAAGTCGCAAAAACCGAACAATTAACACCGTACTGAAATTTAAAATCTCATATTGCAAATACAATATTTACCATATATAATAGAAAAAAAGTAAAAAAAACGCGCCGTTTGGGGAAATGCTTTTTATAAAAAGCAAGAGATTCATCATGAACAAGAAAATACTTTCTGTCGTAACAAGAAGAAGCTCAAGAGGAATTGCACCTGCTAACGCACACGAACCTGCTAACTCACACGCTCACGCTCATGCGCATGCGCTTGCTCAAGCACACAAGCTTGCACTTGCATTAACCGCAATACTTTCCGTAACCATAGCGGCAGGCCTTATATCCTCCTGCAAAAAAGACGGGGTAGAAACGCAAGCGGTAAAAGGCAGCGCAGAAATTCCGGGCTGGACGCTCAACGCAGACAAACCGGTAACCTTCAAGTGGTACATAAACTACAGCTGGTTCAAAAGAAGCTGGGGAACTTCATCCGTATCAAAATACATCACAAAAAAAACAGGCGTAAGCATAGACTTTCTTGTTCCAAGCGGTGACGAATACGAAGAATTGAATTCAATGATACATTCAGACTCCATGCCGGACATAATAACCGTTGACTGTAGGGAAAACCAGATTACAGACATGATAAATTCCCGCATGGTCTACCCACTGGAATACCTTGCAAAAGAATACGACCCATATTTCTTTAAGGTGGCATCAAGGGCAAAGCTAAACTGGTACACGCAGGAAGACGGCCATGTTTACGGCTACCCAAACGCATCCTTTACCCTGGAAGACTTTAACAAATACAAGGGAAGCCTTACCTCCCACGAAACATTCCTTGTGCGCAAAGACATCTACGAAGCAATTGGCTCACCGGACATGTCCACCCCGGAAAGCTTTATCAATGCGCTAAAAATGGCAAAAGAAAAATTCCCTTTCGTAAACGGAGAAGCCCTCATTCCTTTTGGCACGGATGAATTTACCGCAACAGGATGCTCAAAACTTCAGGAAACACTCTGCCACTTTCTTGCCATTCCGCCGGAAAAAGACGGAATCTTCATGGACTACACGACGGGCCTTACGGAAAACGATGAATACATAAAGTGGCTAAAGACCTTCCGCAAAGCCCACGAACTTTCTCTTATGCCAAGGGAAGTTTTTGTGGACAAGAGGGCGCAGATAGAAGAAAAGGCTGGTAAGGGACTCTACTTTGCCCTGCTCTACTACAACTGGGACATGCAGAACGCCCAGAACAAGCTCTACAAGCATAACAAGGAAGGAACATACATTGCAGTAAAAGGACCAAGCAATTCAAATGGGGAAAGCCACACTCTTTCTTGCGGTGGAATTTCGGGATGGACGGTTACCCTTATCTCCAAGAAATGCAAGGACCCCGCACGCGCAATCCAGTTCCTTACATACCTCATCTCCGAAGAAGGCCAGATGGACACATACTTTGGGGAAAAAGACATAACTTATTCCATGGTAAACGGAAAACCCCAGCTTTTGCCCCACGTGCAGACGCTCTCGCTTACAGACAAAGATGCCCTGGAAGACAGGTTCGGTGTGCTTTACACTTACTGGATGCTCATGGATTCAGCATGGGAAGCCCAGTGGAACCAAAAACTTTCCCCTGCAATTTCACAGCCGGAACTTTGGACCCGCCCCTATGTGGTAAAGTATTTTGGCTACGACGCAATATCCCTGCCGCCAAATTCAGACGAAAACCTAACCTACCAGGAAGTGCTGCGCCGCTGGGGAACAACGCTGCAGAACCTTATACTTTCAGAAAGCGACGAAGACTTTGACGTTATCCTTGATGAATACAAGCAGATTAAGCAGACAGAAAAATACAAAAAGCTTGTGCAGCTCCAGACGCAGATAATGAAAAGCAACAAAAAAAAGCTGGGTATGTAGGATAAAATTTAGGGTATGAAAAACACTCTTTCAAACAAATTCCGCGAATTCTTAAGACGGATAAAATTCAGTTTTTCCACAAAGGTCGTCCTCGTATACACCTGCCTTGTTTTTATACCGGTTGCCCTTCTCTTTACATACATCATAAGCAAGACAATCACAAGGCAAAGGCAGGAACTCATAGACATTTGCAGCCTCTACATGCAGCAGAACGTGGATTCAATCGCGCAAAAAATAGACACCGTAAACAGAATGGAAAACATGGTCTTTTCGGACAACGAGCTTAACCTTATGCTTGCCATGCCGGAAAACTACACGGACTCACAGATCGTAGACACTACAAGACGAAAGGCTTCCGACTTTGAGCGCATGCTTACCCTGGAACCCTTCAACGCAATCCGCATCTTTACACCGCGAACAATAATCCCTGAACGCTGGCCTGTAATCCTCCGCTTTCCGCGCACAAACCTACCAGCACTAAAGCCCTGGGAATTCAACTATTCTGCAAAGTACATAAACGACAGGCGCAACGAAGAGCTTTCCGTCTGCGCAACAAGGGAAATGCTTTTGGGAAAGCGCTCCATTGGCTACCTGCAAATTTCCTATTCAATGAAAACCTTCTTCCCCTTCCTCTACAAACGAAAGAGCTCCTACGAAAACGACTATGTATTTACACTGGGAAGGAGCGGATCGGGCAGCCACTTCTTTAGCATAACGAATGATTCCATAAAGCTTATCCAGCAGGAACTTGGCGAAAAATACATCAACCATCTGGAAAAGGAATATTTTAGGGCGGCAAACAAAGAAGTCATCCACTGCACGGTTTACAAGGGCAAGATCCTAATCTGGCAAAAGTCCAGGGAACTTGGAACCATTTTTGTACACACATGCTCCACTTCCGTAATCTCAAAAGCCGTTGCTGGAATTACAGTGGTGCTTGTGCTTACGCTTACATTCTCAGCGGTGCTTCTTTTCTACCTAATAAAATTCACCACGGAAAAAATGATGCGCGGTGTTTTCTCCGTCATCAGGGGAATGCGCAAGGTTCAGCTTGGGGAACTTGGTGTTCAGATAAGCGTAGAAGGAGACGATGAAGTTGGCCAGGCGCAAAAGACATTCAACAAGATGACTCGCCAGCTTCAGAACCAGATTGCCCAGATAAAAAAAGAACAGCAGCTTATTGCAGAAACAGAGCTAAAGGCTATGCAAAACCAGATAAACGCCCACTTTCTCTTTAACGTGCTTGAGACAATACGCATGCAGGCGGTTCTTGCGGACGAAGACACCATTGCCCAGACCATTGCCGTTCTTGGAAAAATGATGCACTACTGCCTTAGGTGGAGGGTTCATTTTGTTGAACTTAGCAAGGAAATAGAATACATTGAATCCTACATCTACCTTTTAAATTTGAGGAACGACTACACAATCACTTTGGAAACCCAAGTAGACGAAAAATTCCTTCACCTTAACATTCCAAAGATGGTTTTACAGCCGCTCGTGGAAAATGCCTTTTACCATGCAATAGAAGGGGAGGCAAAGGATTCAGTAATAAAAGTCTTTACCAAAGAAGACGGAGACATACTCTATCTTTGCGTGCAGGACTTTGGCTGCGGCATGGAACAAAAGCAGATTGACTCAATCCTTGAATACCTAAAAAAAGAAAGCGCAGAAGAAGAGACAACCGGTCACATTGGCATAAAAAACATTCAGCAGAGGCTTTTTATGTTCTACGGTGACGGATACAAAATTCAAATTGAATCGGAAAAGGGAAAGGGCACGCTCATAAAAATTCCAGTTCCAAAAGGAGACCTAAGTGTTTAAGATTTTACTTGCTGATGACGAAAAGACAATCCGCGCAGGAATAAAAAAAATCATCCTCACAAACATAAAGGAAGAAGTTTCCATTCTGGAAGCAAGGAACGGAGAAGAGGCATACACCCTTTGCATGAGCGAATTTCCCGACCTTTTGATTACAGACATACGCATGCCCGGAACAGACGGCGTTATGCTTATGGAAAAAATTTCTTCGGCAACAAAAAAGCCCTACATGATTGTGCTTAGCGGCTACGATGATTTTTCCTACGCAAAGGCCGCAATCACAAGCGGAGCCTTGGCATACGTCTTAAAGCCTGTAGACAGGGAAGAATTTATTTCTGCGGTCAACAAGGGAATCCAGCTGGTAAAGGAAAGCCGCAAAAAAATGAACGAATCCCTTATGCAGGAAATTGCAAACAACAGCGACACAAACCCGCTCTCTTTCCCGCGCGAACAGTTTCCAAACGGACTTTACTGCCTGGCAATATACGGAAAGAATTCCCGCGAAACACTGAACAGGATAACCGGAAGTTCCCCCTGCTTTTTCCTTAGCGAAAATTCACTATGCCGCTTTTTTATTATCCCCTGCGAGGCACTGGAAAAAATTACCGGTTCGGACGAACTTGCCAACATGTACACAGGAATAAGCCCACTCTATTCAGCCCCGGAAGCCCAGTCAAACTTAAAGAAGATAAAGGCACAGGCACAAGAGGCACTTCTTTCCTGCTACTTTCCGCAAAAGCACACCGGCATTTTTAAATTCAAGGCAGAAGCATCAGCGGACATTTTTGCAGACATAGAGGCAAACTGGGAAAAATGCATCTCCTTTGTTGAGCTCCACGATTTTGAAAGCGTACTAAAGTCTATAAAAACCCTCTTTGAATTTAGCGGAATGGAAGAAGATGAAAAGCCTGCAAAGCTGCTCTACCTCTACGAAAAGATTCTGGAAAGCCTTTTCCGCCGCTACCTTTCCATTAGCCAAAACGATGCCTACCTTCACACCAAGGAAGTGATGATAGAGCGCCTCTTCCGCTCAGCATCAGTTGAAGAATGGAAGTCTTTCGTAACAGACTACGTAATCTACCTTGCTGCAATATTCAACAAGCAGAACGGTGGCACACCCTTTGTAACAAAGGCCCTGGAATACATGGAAAAGAATTTTACCAATCCGGACATTACCATGGCAACGGTTTCCAACTACGTCTCCGCAAACTACACATGGTTCTCCGAAAAATTCAAGGAACAGACGGGCTCAAGCTTTAACGAGTACCTAAAAAAGCTAAGGATAAACAAGGCAAAGGAGCTCCTTGAACTTGGAATCTACAAGGTTTACGAGGTTTCCCAGAAGTGCGGCTACAGGGACTCAAAGCATTTTATAAAGTCCTTCCACGCAACCACTGGACTAAAGCCAAGCGAGTGGGCCCAGCTAAAGTCCAACTAAAGAAAGGGGCGGGACACCCCCCTACTCCGAAGCGAGGGGTTTCCCGCCCCTTAAACCCCACCCTTCCCCGGCACGGCTTAGGGGTTTGCCCCTAAGAACCCCAATTCTTATACAAGATAATTATGCGGGAAAGAAGCCATTCTATTTGTTTGCGTTATATAATCTTTGAAACTCTCAAAATATCCACGTTCACTATATAATGAATGGTGGGTGAGCCTGCAATTCCTGAGCTCTGAACCGTCACCCTGAACTGCTACGCCATATTCGCATGCACTTGCTACGAATATGGATTCAGGGTCTGTCCCAAAAGGCCTTATTCTACAGATTCCGGGTCGGAGCCCGGAATGACGGCAATCACCTAAAAACTTAGAATCTGCCTCTACTTAGTGTTCGGAACGATTATGCAGTTAAGCTTTATGCCCTTTTTCTTTGCGCCTTCCGTTACAGTCTTCTGGGTAATCTTCTTTGTACCGCGTGGTGTCCTGTGCGGTTCCGCATCTCCAATAAGGATGATTACCTTTTCCGCATCATCACGCCACTTGTAAAAGTAGATGCTGGCAAAAAGCGCCTCATAAACAGCCTCAGGAACGTCTCCGCCTTCAAGCCCCTTGATTACCGGAGTGTTAAGGTATTTTACAAACTTGTCTATGTCCGAAGTAAAGTCAAACATCTTTACCGGAAGCCCGTTCAGCGAATAATCATCCTTATAATCACGGTAGCACAAAAGCCCCATGCGTATGTCCTTGAATTCCCTAAGCTGCTGCCTTAGCTCCGGAACCCACTTCGCCCTCAGAGTCTTCATGTCGTTCTTCATGCTGCCGGTCGTATCCACCGCAAACACAATGTCCACCTTGTCCTTGGGCTCAATCTTGTCCATAAGCTTAACAAGGTCTTTGGTAAGGGTCTGGGGTCCCTTTGAATAGGTTATAAGACCGCCGCCCCCACTTGAGATTTCCTTGAATTTCTTTGCCGCCTTGGGGTCAATTCCGCCAACAAGTTCAACAGAAGCCTCTTCCTTTTTAGCAAGTTCCTCCTGCTTACGTCTGGCCTCCTCTTCTGCCTTGCGTGCTTCTTCCTTCTTACGCTCAGCCTCTTTCTCTGCAAGCTTTTCCTGCCTCTTGCGCTCAGCTTCCTTTTCTGCAAGTTCAGCCTGCTTACGTCTGGCTTCCATTTCTTCTTCCAAGGCCTGCTTCTTCCTTGCTTCCATCTCTTCTTCTATGGCCTGCTTTCTCTTACGGGCAGCCTCTTCGTTTGCAAGCTTGGACTGCCTTCTGCGCTCTGCTTCCTGAGCCTCTATCTCTGCCTGCCGTCTCTTAGCATCTTCCTCCGCATCAAGCCACTTCTTCTTTTGGGCCTCCATCTCCGAAGAATTTGGCGGTACGCTGTTAAAGTCAAAGACAAATGGATTGTCCTTGTAGCGCCCAGTATAGTCAGCGTATTTTTTCTCAAAAGTGCGTATGTTAACAAAAGTGCCTTTTCCAAGCGTAACAGAACCGTGCCTTTCCCAAGGGTAGCCGTAAACAATCACCGGCGGAATGTAAATCAAAAAACATTCGCCAAGCTTGGGGTGGTTTATAACGCTGGAAGACACAAGAGAATAGCGCGCGCCCCTGCTCTCCAAAAAGTTTCCGTTCAAAAGACGGCGCTCATGACCGTTAACCGGGTTGAACTGCTCTGCTCGGTAGGCATAGTTGTCCATCTTGCGCTCTGGGTCAGTGGAAGTTTCAACAAGAAGAACGCTCTTTACCCCGTCCTTTTTCCTTACGTAAAGGTTCACGCCCTTGGAACTTGTACCCGGAAGCTTTCCGTCGTTGTATTCAACATAAATGTCGCTCTGCAAAACCGTCATTGGGTCATTTGCATCCGCATCATCATCCGCCTGCTGGCAAAACGCCCCCAAATTAAAAAGCAAAATGAGACCTAAAACTATTTTTATATAGAAAATTTTATTGCGCATATAAAATTATCGGTAAAATGAATTTTTTTTTTTATTCTTTTGGACGTAAGCCCTCTCCGCTCTACCATTCATGCCAGCTCTAACTCGACAGCCATGCCCTTGCGCCACCGCCCTTCCGCCCTTCGGTAACCCTCATACCGCTTCGCGGTACTATGGGTTGCAAGCAACCCGGGGCTCCTCGGCGGCGTAGGCTTATTTACTCCATCCCTTTGCCAAGAGAACAATCAGAAAGCACAACAATGGCATTAAGCGAACTTCGCCAGGGATAGCCCAAAAGCCCACTCTTCCCGCCAACATAAAGTGCCGTTGAATGTCCGCCGTCAAATTCCATTGCATCCTTGCAGCCCAAAGCCTTAAACAAAAGCGCACAATGCCCATAGGAAAGCCCACAGCTCTTATTTTCTTCCACTACAAGAACATACATGGTTTTTGCATCTTCTGTAAGCCCCACCCCCACGCGGGCCCTAAGCGACTGAACCTTAAACTGGCAGGGAACACCGTCCTTTAGCACCACAAAAAAACCGCCAACGGCATTCTTCCAGCCCAAAAGAGCCTCCTCCGTCTGATTACACACAATGGAAGCCCTAAAGCCCTCACCGCAAGCCCCATTTTGCAAAGAAGAATCAAACAAAAGCGCGCAATATTTTTCCACAGGCATGCCTATCTCCTCACCGTTCATGCGGAAAACACCCTTTAGCCTGTTAAAGACAAAAAATTTGCTCTCAAACTGGGTGGCGTTAAAGGCAACAATGGCAGAAGTCTTTTTTACGGCAGAAGGAACGCTCCCCTTAAC